>Ga0208855_1000356_pt1 | contig 12756 bp, 7 predicted proteins | sample LakMenEpi17May12_FD_150708 | JGI IMG/M metagenome (GOLD analysis project Ga0208855, IMG submission 150708) | Freshwater microbial communities from Lake Mendota, WI - 17MAY2012 deep hole epilimnion (SPAdes) | ecosystem: Environmental > Aquatic > Freshwater > Lentic | place: Lake Mendota, Madison...
TTGTATTGGTACCTAATATAGTTCTTTGGTAGGTGCCATTGGTATCTAATCCTGGGATATCCGGGATAATTCTATAACTTTCTCCAGAATTATTTAATGGTAAATTTGAAATCGTGTAGGTCCCATCCGGCAAAGTTCTGCCTTGAGCAACAACATCGCCCCCTGGCTCTCTCCCAATTTTAATTAGAACACCTTTTACAGGTCCACCAGGAACTATTGAAATATTTTTGTTTCCAAATCCTATACCTTCAACAACAGTTCCTGTTAATACGCCTGGACCTGAACCAATATTGTTTATGGATAAAACATTAATAGAGCTTGATGTAGCGGATAAACAACCGTGAGGAAACACATTAGCATTAAACCAACCCTGTGAACTATTACCGTAGGTAACTTGCATATTTGTTGCAGAAGGTATAGCCATTGCAATGTAACTATTGGAAGGTGCAGCTGTAAAACTTGCTATGCCCGCGTTAATAGGTTTGGTGTCAATTGAGTCAAATTTGGTAAACATCGGTTCAAATCGATACAATGTAACGCTACCATTTACCGCGGCTAAGGTAGAAGTAACATTAACATTAATAACTTGTGCAGGCAAAACATTGAAAGTGTAGGACGGGATAATTGCTGCGCAGTTATTCACATCTCTAACTATAAAACTATAGCTTTTTATGCCTGCCGTTAAGTTGAACAATGATAAGTTACTGCTTGTTGAGACAATAGATGTAGTAGGAGCAGTTTGAGTAAATGTATAGCTTAATGGTGACACACCATTAACTACACTTGAGTTAACGGTTATGCTTGAATTGGTGCATGCGTTCCCATTTAATAATGATAAACCAGCTGAAACGGAATAGGTAGAGAATGTTGTAATCAGCGTGTCCTTTAACGTTCCTATAATCGCAATTAAACCAATGGTGTGAGTACCCGAAGAATTAAAAGTTGTGCTGAAGGTATTGCCAGTTGAAGCAAAAAAGTTATTGTCCTTAATCCACCTAACCGAATCTGCGTTTTGCGAATTGTTTGAAAAAGTTAATACCGCATTGTTGCATGATAATGGCACATTAGTTGGTGTAAAATTCGCTGTTGGCGTTTTAAGTCTATATACGAAAATACCCGCATCATTTAGGTTGGCAACGTTGTTATTCCCTCCAATTAAGTACAAACTGTTGTTGGCAACGGCAAGTTTAAAGTATTCTCCAGCATTACTTGATCTGCCAAGTGTATCCGTAGATATTATTGAAGTAGTGGCGGTATTAGATTCAATAAGTTCAATTGTTGGTCTGCCACCACATAAAGAACAAGGCCCACTACCATATTTGTAAACAAACCATAATTTGTTTTTGTAAACTTGCATATCTGTTATGAAGTTACCTGAATTAACGGTTGAAACTTGGGTAAAAGAAGTAAGGTTATTGGTTCTAATAATTGAAAAATTGCCATCACTGTCGTATAGAGCAAGATATAAATAACCATTAAAAACCTCCATCTCCGTTATTTTTTGAATCGTAGATCCAATATATGCCGAAAAAGCAGTGTTCAATGTAAAAGTAATACCATTAGATGATTCGTAAAGTTGTCCTACTCCCGAGTTTGTTATACTTGTGGCAGCAATTAATAACTTATTGTTGAAAATGATACTTTTCTCTACATTATTTACTGCTAAATTTTCTGTGGTTAGCAAAGGTGTTAGTTGATTAAATTTTTTTCTTAAAATTTTGAATATGCCCATGTCTTTTTCAAATATCGTTAAGCTATCATTATTTGTACCCGGGCTAAAACCGGCAACATGTGTATACCCGTATTGGTAAACATTATTAGCAGTAAATGTTTCTGTTGTAATTAAACCGGATTGCGAATTTTGCTTGTATAATGTTTTCGTATTAGACAAAAATGCAGTTGTGTTTTCGGTCGTGAAATAATTAAAGAAAACGCCGGGTGTATTCGTGTTTACGGACGTGTTAGAGGTGTAACCTACATCAAAACTGCTTTTCGGGAAGTGAATATTGGTAATGGTGTTGGTTGCTAAACTATATTTTTTAGCATTAGTTGTAACGTTGTTTAAGCCCGAAGGGTCAAAAACACTATCGCCAAATAAAATAATATCATTAGAATTTGATTTTAAACCCCTCAACCTAAATTCAACATTAGAGGGATTAGGGAAATATTTAAATACAGTATCCCATTTGTCTTGTACTTGACCATGTATTGGTGTAATGGCAATAACGGCCAGTAATGCATATAGTTTTTTCATAACATGTATTAAAAAATTAGCGAAGACTTTGTTTATGTTTATTTTTAGAAACACAAATAAACCCTTTGTCTATTCAAATCTAAATTTCTTTGCCTTTTATGGTTCTATAAGTGTCGAACCTTAAATAGCGCATTAAGTTAGCGTAAAGTACAATAACTACTAAGGTTATTTTATGAAACTCGCTTAGGAATTTACGAAATACCCTAATAGAGTTCTACATTTAATAATTGCACTTCAATTATAACCCTAGCAACACCTCTTCAGGTAACTTACCCCCAAAAATCATACGGTTAGGATTTTCCAACATTTCTTTAACCTTTACTAAAAACCCAACACTCTCACGACCATCAATAATACGGTGATCATAACTTAAAGCTACATACATCATTGGTCTTATTACAACCTGACCATTAACTGCCATTGGGCGCTCAACCACGTTGTGCATACCCAAAATGGCACTTTGAGGAGGATTAATAATTGGTGTACTCATCATACTACCAAACACACCTCCATTAGTAATGGTAAAGGTTCCGCCTTCCATATCCGGAATGGATAATTTTCCGTCACGCGCTTTAATGGCTAAATCTTTAATGCCTTTTTCAATTTCTGCTAAGCTCATTAATTCAGCATTACGCAAAACAGGTACCATTAAACCTTTAGGCGCGCTTACTGCAATCCCAATATCGCAGTATTTGTTATACACAATTTCTTCTCCGTCAATCATGGCGTTAACAGCAGGAAAATGGTATAAAGCTTCTGTTACTGCTTTGGTAAAGAAACTCATAAAACCAACATTCGTACCATAAACTTCTTTAAACTTATCTTTGTATCTCGCACGGATGTCATAAATGGCGCTCATGTCTATTTCGTTAAACGTTGTAAGCATTGCCGTTTCGTTTTTTACTGAAACTAAACGCTTGGCAACGGTTTTACGAAGAGAAGTCATTTTACTGCGGTCCTTATCACGTCCACCTTTCCAGGTGTTGCTTAATGTTTGTTGCACATTTGGTAATCCGTTTGATAAGGCAGCCAGAACATCTTGTTTAGTGATTCTACCATCTTTACCGGTGCCGTTTAATTGATTGGCAGAAATATTATTTTCAGCCATTATTTTTGCCGCAGCCACACTTGGTGTACCTGTTGCATAAGTTGTGTTTTTATTGGTTGAAGTGATAGTAGTGGTTTCTACCTTCTTTGTTTCCACCTTGGTTTCAACTTTAGCTTCTGCCTTAACTTCCGCTTTTTTCTCAGGTTTAACAGAAGTATCTATTTTAACAACTACTTGACCGACTTTAACCGTGTCTCCTTCTGCAGCTAAGACTTCAATTTTACCGCTTTCTTCGGCGTTTAAAGTTAAGGTGGCCTTATCTGAGTCAATTTCAGCTAACACATCATCCTTTTCAACAACATCGCCGGTTTGTTTTACCCATCTGGCAATAACTACTTCTGTAATGGATTCACCCGGGCTTGGTACTTTTAATTCTACTACTGACATACTTACTAATTTATTATTAAGCGATTAAACTAATTATTTTACTAAAACTTTACTAAACACACTTTGCATGATTTCTTCATTTTCAATGGCGTGTCTTTTTCCAAAACCTGTTGCAGGGCTTGCAGCTTCGTGTCTTCCGGCATACGTTAGGTTTAATTTCCTTAATTGTTGATCAACAAATCTCCAAGGTCCCATGTTTTCAGGCTCTTCCTGTATAAATAAGAAATCCTTAGCTTTATTATACTTGGCTAAAATTTCATCAACCTGTTTTTGCGGGAAAGGATAAAGTTGTTCTAAACGGATAAATGCAATATCATTGGCTTTTTCCATTTCTCTACGTTCTATAAGGTCGTAATAAATTTTACCGCTACAAAACGCAACACGCGTTACTTTTTTTGCATCTGCTGTATCATCTAAAACTTCTTGAAACGATTTGTTGGTAAAATCTTCCAATGTACTAACGCAGCTTGGGTAACGTAATAACTTTTTAGGTGTAAAACATACTAGCGGCTTTCGGAAGTCACGTTTTAATTGACGGCGTAACACATGAAATTGTTGTGCTGGTGTAGTGGTGTTAACAATCTGAATATTATTTTCAGCACATGCTTGTAAAAATCGTTCCATACGCGCACTTGAGTGTTCAGGACCTTGGCCTTCGTAACCATGAGGCAATAACATAACTAAACCATTCATTCTTCGCCACTTGTATTCCGCACTAGTTAAGTACTGATCAATAATAATTTGAGCACCATTGAAAAAGTCACCAAACTGTGCTTCCCAAATAGTTAGTGCATTTGGCGCGGCCATAGCATAACCATACTCAAAACCTAAAACGCCATATTCACTTAAATGGGAGTTATATATGTCTAAAGTTCCATTTGCGCCAATGTTGTTAAGTGGTGTATACTCTTCTTCGCTATCTTCAATTTTTACAACGGCATGTCGGTGACTAAACGTACCGCGCTCAACATCCTGACCTGAGAAACGAACGTCGTGTCCTTCTTTCATTAATGTGGCATAGGCCATTAATTCGCCCATAGCCCAATCGTAATTGTTATTGGCAATCATGGCTTTACGGTCGTCAAATAGTTTTTGAATTTTATTGAAGAATTTTTTATCTTTTGGTAGTTCTGTAATTTGTTTGGCAATATCCAAAAACAATTTCTTATCCACTTGCGTGTTTGGGGAAGATTCGAAATCTTTGGAGGAAGCCATCTTTAGGCCTTTCCAGTTACCCTCCAAAAAGGAAGTGATTTTGGCCTTTTCCGTTTTTTTAGCTTCATCTAAGTTAGTATCCAGTTCAGCCTTAAATGCAGTTTCTATGGCTTTGGCTTCGTTGGCTAATTCAGAATTTTCAGCAGCTAATTTTTTAACGTAAATATCTTTTGGGTTAGGGTGCGATGCAATGGCTTTATAAAGGATTGGTTGTGTAAAACGAGGCTCATCCCCTTCGTTATGGCCATATTTACGATAACAAAGCACATCAATAAATACATCGCGGTGGAATGTTTGACGGAAATCCATTGCTAGTTTGGAAATGAAACAAAGTGCTTCAACATCATCACCATTCACATGGAAAACAGGAGAGAGCACCACTTTTGCAACATCCGTACAATAGGTTGATGACCGTGCATCTAAAAAGTTGGTCGTAAAACCAACCTGATTGTTAACTACAAAATGAACGGTACCACCTGTTTTATAACCATCTAATTGACTCATTTGAAGCACCTCATATACGATGCCTTGACCGGCAATGGCTGCATCACCATGAATTAGAACAGGGCAGACTTTAGAATTATCACCATTGTGCAAGTTGTCTATCTTTGCTCGTGCAATACCGGTTACAATTGGATCTACTGTTTCTAAGTGTGATGGGTTGGGGGTTAAACTCATGTGCGTTTTTTTACCACCGTCACTAATCTGGTCAGAGGAGTAACCCATGTGGTATTTAACATCACCATCAAACAAAGAGTCTTCACTTGGCCGGCCTTCAAATTCTGTAAAAACATCTTTGTAAGTTTTGTTCATGATATTGGTTAGTACGTTTAAGCGTCCGCGATGTGCCATACCAATTACATAATCTTCAATGCCTATGTTGGCACCATGTTCCATCAAAGCATTTATGGCTGGAATAACCGACTCACCACCCTCTAAAGAAAAACGTTTTTGACCAACAAATTTTGTATGCAGGTAATTTTCAAATACAACGGCCTGTGTTAATTTTTTAAGAATGGTTTTCTTTTCAGCCGCGCTGAAGCTAGCTGTGTTTTTGCTTTTTTCCATGCGCTCCTGTAACCACTTTACTACCTTTGGCTCGCGCATGTATAAATATTCGGCGCCAATGCTTTGGCAATATGTTTGTTCAAGATGTGCAATGATGTCTTTTAATTTTGCATTACCAATTCCAATTTCGTTGCCGGCCTGAAAAACTGTTTCTAAATCTTTTTCAGAAAGACCAAAATTTTCTAATGCTAAGTTAGGTTCGTAAGTACGACGCTGGCGCACTGGATTAGTTTTGGTGAACAAATGGCCACGTTGACGGTAACCCTGTATCAAGCCAATAACTTTAAATTCTTTAGCTACGTTTTCAGGAATGCCACCTCCACTTGTGTCATAGTTGGTTTGGGCAAATTCAAAGCCTTTAAAAAAGTCCTGCCAAGTTTTATCAACAGATCCGTTATCTTTTTGATATTGAACATATAACTGTTCAATTGCATTTACATCGCTTGTTCCTATGTACGAAAATTTGTCCATTTTAGTAATTTAACAAGTGGTAAATTTACTAAAATAAAGCTGAAAAAACGGTAAAAAAGGCTTAAAAGTACAAATCGGCAGTTTTAAGACGTAAATACCTTAAAACGGAGAAGTAGGCGCTAAATGCTGAAATGATAATACCTAAAAACAACAAACCAATTAATAACAGTAAAAGAAATGTTTCGTCTTGAACAGCTAATAAATCGGGTATAAACTTAGAGCTAATGATGAGGAATCCTGCCAAAAGTGCAGCTGCAATAATGCCTGCGATGATGCCCTGACGAACACCTTTAAAAATGAAGGGTTTACTGATAAAATTCCGAGTGGCGCCCACCAAGTACATTGTTCTGATTAAAAAACGTTGGGCGTAAATGGAAAGCCGAATGGTGTTGTTAATTAGTGCAATGGCAACAATTAAAAGCGCACCACTAAAAATTAGAATAAAAAAGGCAATGGCTTTTGTGTTTTTGTTTAAGGAGTTAATCATGTCTTTTTGATAAACCACTTCCTTTACATATGGCTTTTGAAGCAACATTTTTTCTACGGCCTGCAGGGTGTCGGTTACAGCATAATCAGCCTTAATTTTCACGTCCAAGCTATTCAATAGCGGGTTAACGCCTAAAAAGGCCACAAAATCTTCACCTAAGTCTTGTTTTAGCTTTTCTGCGGCCTGTTCTTTACTAATGAAGGCAACGGTTTTAGCAAAGGTGGAATTCGTTATTTCCTGAATAAGCAGGTCGGTTTGTGCATTGGTAGCAGTATCTTTTAAAAACACCTGAAAGCCAATGTTCTCTTTAAAATGTTTATTGAGTTTATTGGCATTGATAATTAATAATCCCAGGGCTCCTAACATAAATAAAACCAGCGATAAACTGATGATAACGGTAATGCCTGAGCTCTTAATTTTTTTGAAGGCCGCGTTGTTACTCATAGCTCTAAAATTAAAAAATAGTTTAGCTGTAAAAAACCCTTGAAAAATTAATAATCAACACGCATGTGTTAAACCACAACGAGTTAATAACCTCTTAATTTTACTTAATTCGTTTAATTAATCTTTAAAGGAAAATTAATTAAGAGTATAGTTTAACTAATCCTTTGTTGAGATTTTCCTGCCACTTCCATGCACTTAGCATCATGTCGTCAATTGTTAATTGAGGTTCCCATTTTAATTTTGTTTTCGCTTTTTCATTATTGGCATAAACTGCAATAACATCTCCTGCTCTTCTCCCGCCAATGGTATAATTGAGTTGTTGACCGCTCATTTTTTCAAAACTTTTTATGGCCTCCAGTACTGAAACTCCTTTCCCGGTGCCTAGGTTAAACACGCTTAGTTTTTCAGGTGCGCCGGATTCAAATAAATACAGTAGTGCTTTAACATGTGCTGTAGCTATATCGGTTACATGAATGTAATCCCTGATACAGGTACCATCAGGCGTGTTATAGTCGTTGCCGAATACAGTTAAATTGTTTTTACCGGATGCTGTTTGTGTGATAATAGGAACTAAATTATTGGGTTTACTTATTGGCAATTCGCCGTTTAAGCCGCTAATGTGTGCGCCAACAGGATTAAAGTAACGCAAAATAATGGCTTTAAAATCAGGCACGGATGGTGCAAAATAATTTAGTATTTCTTCGCCAATTTGTTTGGTGTGTGCATATGAACTCTCTGCTTTCTTTAATGGGGTTTCTTCCGTAACAGGCAATTCATCTGCGTTTCCATAAACTGAACAAGATGATGAAAAAATAAAATGACGAATGTTTTTTTCTTTACAATAATCTAAAAGGTTTAATAGTGATACTAAATTATTATTGTAATACTTTACAGGTAAAGTAACGCTTTCCGGAACGGTTTTGAACGCCGCAAAATGAATAATACCATCAATTTTAGGATATTTGTTTAAAGAATCGGCTAAAGCCTTTTTATCGCATAAATCTATGTCGATTTGATCAAACGGTTTGTTCGTTATTTGACTGACACGCTGGTATGTTGAAGCATCTGAATTACTGTAATTATCAATGGACACGATTTTAAAATCAGTCGTTTGCAACAACTCAATTAATGTATGAGAACCTATATAACCTGCGCCTCCTGTGACGATGATTGTCTTCATTTTTTTGTAATTTTAGATGAATTCCATAAATATAAGACAAAAGTACCTTTTAAATGCATTTAAAGTTATAAATTTGAGGGATTAATGGAAATTAAAAACATTGGATTGGCCTTACAAGGAGGCGGCGCACATGGTGCATTTACCTGGGGCGTTTTAGACAGGTTGTTGGAAGTAGATGAAATTGTTGCGCAAACCATGTGTGGTACCAGCGCAGGAGCTGTTAATGCAGTGGCTGTTGCTTATGGCTTGCATGTGGGCGGACCGCCTAAGGCCAAACAATTATTAGAAGAACTCTGGCGACGGATTGCCTTAAGCGGCAGTTTTTTATTTAAGCCCGGGATGCTGGATAAAACCTATGGGAACGGCGATATTTATAACAGCCCGGGTTACATGTGGTTTAATGCGGTAACTCAAATTATGTCGCCGTATAATTTTAATCCATTTAATTATAACCCACTACGCGACATTTTAAATGATTTAATTGATTTTAAAGAACTGCAACTTTATAATAAGAAAAAACTATTTATTTGTGCTACCAACGTTAAAACCAATCGATCAAAAATTTTCACCAACAAAGAAATTACAGTTGACGCAGTAATGGCAAGTGCCTGTTTGCCTTTTTTGTTTCAGGCTGTTGAAATTGAAGGGGAGTATTATTGGGATGGAGGTTACATGGGTAACCCCCCAATTTTTCCTTTAATTACAAATACAAACATTCGAGATATCGTATTGATTAAAATTAATTCCATCAATATTAATTCTGTGCCAACCACTGCGCGCGATATTGCCGATCGGGTTAACGAAATTAGTTTTAACAGCAGTTTAATTAATGAAATGAAATTAATTCATTACCGCAATGAGTTAATCAGAAACGGTATTTTGAAAGCTGATGATCATGCGAACCGCGAAATTTTTGTTCATACCATCAGTGGATATGAGGCTTTGAGTCAATTAAGTTACAGCAGTAAAATGAATACGAGTTGGGAATTTTTATTGAATCTAAAAGAAAAGGGCCGTGCTATTGCCGATCAGTGGATTAAGGATGATTATGATCAACTTGGTCTTCGTTCAACATTTGATGTAGAGGAACATTTTTTTGGCAAACTTTAAGAGCCATGCTCGGCTTAAAATAATAGCTTTGCATAAATAATCGTGGTGCAAAAAAAGTTTCAAATACGGATTTTAATAGTTTTGTTTTTTTTTCCGCTTTTTGGATTTTCGCAATCCCGATACTCAACAGATCCTAATTACATTCAAAGCGCAGGGGCTGACTTTGGAGCACTTCAACCTTTCACGGCCCAATTTCCTGATACAAATATTTACAACTTACATCAACTGGTACCTATGAATTTTTTAGGAAATTTAGGTTTACCCTCCGTTAACTATATTTGGCAAACACCAATTCATCCACTTGGCTTTAGGTTGTTTAATAATCCATATTCAAATTTTTCTGAACAAACGGTTCGTTATTTTCATACTAAAGGGCCTTATGCACAATTAACCGGAATTGCAGGTACTAAAGTGTATCAGTATTTTGATATGCGTTTCACCACTACGTTTAAAAACAATTTTAATATAGCGCTTGCCTTTAAACGTTTTACCAGTAATGGATTTTATCGCCGACAACAAACTTTTACCAATAATTTTTACAGCAGCTTTAATTACGAAAATAAAAAAAAGCGATTCGGATTTTATGGCTCAGCTATTGCAAACACAAATAATCATCAGGAGAATGGCGGTTTGTTAAACGATACCTTAAAGGAGACTGATGTGCTTTTAAACAAAGAAATATTGCAAGTTAAACTAACTACCGCCACTCGCAAAAATAGCGACCAGTATTTTGCCATTAACCCATATTGTCGTTTAAACAGATACGATAGCACTGGCAGCACCAATCATTTTTTGCAGTTAGGCGCAACAGTGAGAAATGAAACGCTAAAATATACGGATGCAGGCAGCGGTAGCAATAACTTTTATTATTTGTCTTATGAAGACACTTTAAAAACCCTTGACAGTACAAATTTAAAACAATTGAAAAGTAGTCTTAGTTATAATTTAAAAACCAGGCACGCACAATTGAGTATGGGTTACAAAAATGAATTCAATCGGGTGTATCAATATTTTGACAGTTTATATGTCAATCATTTGGTGTATGGAGATTTTAGCTTTCATCATTTTTTTAAATCCAAGGATTCAGTTGAAAAAAATGTTTTAAAGTCTGCCTTTAAAGCCAGTTATGTGTTGGCAGGCTATAATCAAAACGATGTGCAATTAATTAATGAAAGTGAATTTCGTTTAAAGCGCAAGCAATTGCATCGCATGGGTTTGCTTGTGCTTGTAGAAAGCAGAAAACCTGATTTACAACAACAATTCTGGAACAGCAATCATTTTAGATGGGATAATAATTACATGCCAACAAAAACAGTTGCAGGACAATTAAGTTATGGTTGGAGCAGATTATTTGAATTAGATGTGCGTTATGCCAACATCACTAATTTAATATATTATGATAACATAGCCTTGCCAAGGCAGGTTATTACACCGCTTAATGTGTTTAATGCGGGCATTAGGTTCAATCATGTTTTTTTTAAGCATCTTGGGGTTCATGTGAATTACCATTACCAAACAACAGACGGGAATAATTATCTGTATTTACCAAATCACGTGGCACAGGCTCGTTTATTTTATCAAGGATTACTCTCTCGAAACAATTTATGGTTACAAATTGGTGTGCAAGCGCAAAGCTTTAGTAACTTTTACAGTTACAATTACATGCCGGTTACGCAAGTATTTTATTTGCAAGATCAAAAACAAACAGGCCAATATTTGTTTACCGAGTTTTATTTAAATGCAAGGATCAGGCCCGTTAATTTTTTTATTAGGGTGGAAAATGCATTGCAAGGGTTAGTAGGGAAAGATTATGCCTTGGTGAACGGTTACTATCAACCCGACAGGGCTTTTAGGTTTGGAGTTAGCTGGCAATTTTTTGATTGATTAAGATGAATCATTTAAGTTAATCATTCTTAAACCCATTTTATTCATTTGGTTTACCAAATGAATAAACGATGTAAGAAAATCAACCATTTGCAAAGGAATACATGAAATGCCGATGTGAAATAAGCAATGGTCCAATTTCGTTTCACTTCATTGCACCAAACTTCTTTCTAATCGGTATAAACCACTGTAGCAAAAATAATTAGTGCCATAATTATTTTTTCACATTGGTATACCCAAATGGTGATTTTCTAAATCGGGATAACCCCAATTAATACAAGTAGTTCGGCTAATTCTTAGCCTTCTATTGCATAAATTGGGTTAAACCAGGTTTTATTTAGAATGATTATTTAAAACTATTTTAACCTTGTTCTGTTCAAATAGTATGTATCTTTATAAAAAATCATCATTATGTTGTCTAGTAAAGTAAGTCAGGCTTTAAACAAGCAAATTGAATTAGAGGCATCTTCCTCTCAATATTATTTAGCCATGGCCAGTTGGGCCGAAACACAAGGATTAAATGGCGTTTCCGCATTTTTGTATTCGCATGCTGATGAAGAGCGCATGCACATGATTAAGTTAGTGCGTTTTGTGAACGAGCGCGGCGGACACGGTGTAGTGCCGGCTTTAAAACAACCGCCTGTAACATTTAAATCTGTGAAGGCTGTGTTTGAAGAAATTTTAAAACATGAGATTAAGGTAACCAATGAAATCAATAATTTGGTAGATATTACCTTAAAGGAGAAAGATTACACTACGCATAATTTTTTACAATGGTATGTAAGTGAACAAATAGAGGAAGAGGCATTAGCGCGTCAAACAGTTGATAAACTAAAATTAATTGGCGATGATAAAGGTGGCTTGTACTTTTTTGACCGTGATATGACAGCCTTGGCTGCTGCATCAGGAGAAACGGATGCCGAAAAAGGAGCTTAACCCATTTTATTCATTTGGAAAACCAAATGAATAAACGATGTAAGAAAATCAACCCTTTGTTCAGAAGTACCTGAAATACAGATGTGAAATAATACTATTTATAATTGTTAAAGAGTCTATGGTCAGACTGAGCGGAGTCGAAGTCTGATATTCAAGCACCCTTCGACTACGCTCAGGGTGACTTAAATGCTTTAGACTACTTTTAATTTATA
>Ga0208855_1000359_pt1 | contig 12628 bp, 15 predicted proteins | sample LakMenEpi17May12_FD_150708 | JGI IMG/M metagenome (GOLD analysis project Ga0208855, IMG submission 150708) | Freshwater microbial communities from Lake Mendota, WI - 17MAY2012 deep hole epilimnion (SPAdes) | ecosystem: Environmental > Aquatic > Freshwater > Lentic | place: Lake Mendota, Madison...
CTAGGTATGAATAGAGTACAGATCACTACCATTGAAAGTGGTGATAGGTACATAAGAGATAAAGAAATCATCAAGAACTGGGTTAAGTTCCTTGGTGGTGGTGTGGATGAAATCAGGACTGCATGGAAGTACGCTCTGGTTACTTACCCTCAAATGTTCGTGAGTACCCATAGGCTGAGTGCTGATGATCGATTGAGATTGTTGGCTATCATCCAAGAATTGCATGGGCATGGGATGACGAATGAGTTGAGAGACTATGCGAATAAGATTATTGAGAAGGGAACAGTGGTTAGGGCTAAGGATCAAGGCACTACCAACATTCCTGATGAAGATAAGAAGCATAGTTCCAACCAGTTCAAGAAGACCAGCTATGAAGACTATTCGATTGATCCTGATTTGAATGTCGATGATGCTGGCTTTGGTGGTACTGACAAGTTTGCTTTCCTCGGTATTTAATCCTTGGTAACTATCAATGTATAAATCAGCTAGTCAAAGGGGTAGGGCAGCAAAGAACAAAGGTAAGCGTGGTGAACGTGAAGCTGCTGATGCCTTGAATACGGTTCTTGGTCTTGAACCTAAGACGTTACATAGGTCTCAACAGTTCTGCGGTAAATCGGGTGATGCTGATGTTGTGGGTATAGAGGGACTGCATATCGAGTCTAAAAGGCAGGAAACTTTAAGCCTCTACGCTGCTATGGGTCAAGCAGTATCAGACTGCAAGCCTGGAAGCATACCTGTTGTCATGCACCGTAGGAACCATAAGAAGTGGTTACTGATTGTGGAGGTTGAAAACCTAGTTGATTTGGTCCGAGTGCTCCAAAAAACCAGCCCCCTTCTTCCCAGAAAAGTAACCAGGAGAGTACCAATTGCGTCTCAATAAATATATTAAGATGCGTCCTATTCCAAAGCAGACTGCTTTCTCATTGATTCCTCATATGGAGGCTTTGTACGGTGGTCAGGCTGGTGGTGGTAAATCAGAAGCACTTCTAGCCATTGCTCTTGAGTATGTTCACGTTCCTGGTTATGCAGCTATTGTTTTTAGAAAGACACTGACTGACTTAAAACAGCCACAAGCCTTGATCGATAGGGCTGATAGGTGGCTGAGGAATACGGATGCTAAGTATGCAGGGGATGAACACTGTTGGTACTTCCCAACTAGAAATCCTGATGGATCACCAGGACACCCATCTAGGTTGCAGTTCGGTTACATTGGTGAATCAAACGCATATACCAGGTATCAATCTGCTGAGTATCAGACTATTCTTTGGGACGAATTAACTCAGCATGAAGAATTCAATTACACCTATATGTTCTCTCGTTTGAGAAAGGTGGTCTGCCCTACCCATAGATTGGATGATACTGGTAAACCAATTTATGTAAGTGACTGCCCTTGGTGTAGGTTGTATGCTTCAGTACCTCTTAGAGTTCGATCAGCTACCAACCCTGGTGGTGTTGGGCATGAGTGGGTAAGAACTAGGTTTGACATTAAACCGAAAGATGGTAGAGACCCTTACAACATTGCTGAAGATGACACTACGGTTGAATGGATTGGTGGTAATCCTGATAGACCATTCATTTCAGCAAGCTACAGAGATAACCCATTCATCGATCAGGAGCAGTACGCTAAAGCCCTTGATGAATTGACTCCTGTTGAACGTGCTAGGCTGAAGCATGGTAATTGGGCTGTAAACCCTGATTCTCGCTTCAAACGATCTTGGGCTAGGTACTATGAGTGGAGAGGGGATTATTTCACCATTGGGACCAGACCCTATCATTGGAAAGACCTAGAAAGAATATTCATTACAGTAGACCCTGCTGCTTCTTTACGAGAAGGTATGGCTGAGTCTGTTACAAAGAAGAATGGTAGTCCTTCTTGTACTGTTATTTCTGTATGGGGATTAACCAGTGATTACATGCTTTTATTCTTAGATATGGATAGATTTCAGGATGAAGTACCTGAAGTTGTTCAAAGAATACTAGCTATGTATAAGAAATGGAAACCTGAATACATTAAGATTGAAGCTAATGGTGCTGGTAAAGGAGTATTCCAATATGCAGCTATGTATGGTCTTAATGTAAGAGAAATAAAGAAATCTGCTGATAAGATTGTTAATTCGACTACTGCTCAGATCAGAATGTCCCAAGGAAGAATTTGGTTCCCCCGCTATTCTTCTTGGGTAAAAGACGCTACAGATGAAATTTTCAACTGGACTGGCGATCCTGGGCAGTATGACGATATTGTTGACACGCTTTCTGATGCTGCCAATGATATTTTCTGGGAAGCAGGAAGTGATTTAGCCTTGGTAGATGGTGTAAATGCTGAAAATATCTCAGAAGCACCATCTTTTGTGCCTTATCATTTCCGTTGACAAAAATTGGTTTTGTTTGTAATGTTCCGACAAAGGGGGATTTTTTATGCCTACGCCTGTAAGTATTACGCCTGCAAACGTATCGTCTTCTTCAAGTGACAGTCGTTCATCCATTCAGGTTGGTGAAGTTGTCAACGCTGGTGACATTCTTTACCTCAAAGCTGCTGACGGTAAATGGTGGAAGGCTGATTGCCTTACCGCTGAAAAAGCTGGTAGCGGTTCACCTGGAAATCTCAAGATTGCTTTGTCCAATGCACCAGCAGCAGGGCAATGGATTCTTGGGGCTGATGCTAATTCTAATGTTACTCTTGGTTCTGTTTTGACTAAAGGTAACATTTATGTTCTAGCTGCAACTGGAGGGAAGTTTGGTCCTCCTGCTGATCTAGTCTCTACGGATCAATTGACTATTGTTGGCTACGCTACCAGTTCTACGGTTCTTCGATTTGAACCAAAGCCAACAGGAGTAATTATCTAATGGCTAAATTCGTAAAAGAAATTCTTTCTGAAGGTGAGTATCACGTTTCTACTATGGCTGGTCCAAAGAAACGTAAATTCACTAAAGAAGAATTGGTTCAACTTGCTACTACTGGTAGTGAAATGATTCAAGCTGGTATCAAGATTCCAGCACCTTTTAAGCATGTTGTTGATGGTAAGTTTGTTGCTCCTATTGAAGAATCAAGTTCTTCTCCTGATCCAAAAGACAATGCTGGATTCTGGGAAAAATTTTACACAGCAACGAACGATCATGGGACCGTAAGCATCTACGGAGTTATCGAAGCTCCTGGGAGTGAAGACGATCCCAACAGCCCTGCTTATAAAATCTCAAGAACAGTGAAGGATACTTCAATTGGTATTCTTCCTGGTTTTACTGATGGTAAAGGTAGGAATTGGGGAGCAAATGCTTTAGTGCATGTTGCTTTACCAGTCGATCCTGTTGAGCCTGGGCAGAGTAACTTTCTGCCATTACCTGATAATGTTGAACTGGTTGCTATGAGTAGAAAAGTTTTCTCAAACCTTAGCCAACTGTTGACACTATTTGCTGATAAGGGTATATCCTTGCCAGCAGATACGAATGAAGACAACATTCTTGAAAGACTGCTCATTGCCTTTATGAATAATAATGGTAATGCAAGTAGCCCCCTGACGAAGAAACCTTCAAGTGGAAAAGTGGAGACTTACCCAATTATGATGAACTTGTCCCAACCTCAAGTTGATGCCATTCTTGCTGCTAAGGTTGTTGATCCTAGCACTGGCAAGCCTTTTGAAGCTGATACCTTCAAGGACGTTCAAAACTCAGAGGTTGAAGCGTTGAAGGGTGCTGCCCAAGCTATGAGCCTTCAGTTGAACAAGGTCTATGAAGAACGCTATCAGGAGCGTATTGCTGCTCTGGTTGCTACAGGTCGTGTCACTAAGGAATATGCTGACGCTCACCTGATCCCATTGAGCCAAAGTGTTCAAATGAGCTTCAAGGATGGTAAGCCTGAATCGAACGCTCTTGATGTTACCCTGATTGCTCTTGAAAGTCTTCCTGCAACCATGACTGGTTCCCAGGTTGATACTGCTCAGTTCATGGGTCGTGTTCCTGTTGGTTCAAAGCAGGAGCTAAACCCAATGGTGGGTAGCGAAATGAGTCAAGAACGAATCGATGCAATTGCTAATTCGCTCCTGAAGTCGTCTGCCTACTGATTTCATTCCAACAAAAGACTGTTCATCACAACTACTGAGGGTGCTTTAATATGTTCTTCTTTCAGGGTGCAAACCTAGTCCCAGGCTTCCAGACGATGCTGGAAACTACCGAAAACCAATTCTGGATCGGTAGATGGGAAAACCAAATTTGGCACTACGGCGAAATCTCTAGTGCTGCTGTCGATGCTGGTAACACCAATGGAACGACTACGCTTCGTGCTGGTCTTCTGCTTGGTCAAGTTTCTGCAACGGGTGAATTGAAGCAATGGAATCCAGCAGAAAGCGATGGTACTCAAAACATTTATGGTGTTTTGGGTGTTACTCAACCACTTCGTTATGGTGCTGGTTCCAGTACCTCTAATCGTTTGGTCGGTATGATTCATATTGCTGGTCGTCTTGATCCAGCTAAGTTGATTGTTCCTGGTCAAACCACTCTTGGTATTTCCGGTAATGCGAGTGAATATGACATTCGCAATCAACTTGGAACGCGAGTTCTCTTTGGTGATGCCCTTCAGACTCTCCCTGTTTCTACTTGGAAGGGTCCAGTTGCAAAGACCAGCGCATCTGTCACTGTTGCTGAGTCTGATAACTACACGTTGTTCACCAACGAAGGTGCTTCTAACGCTGTCAACTTTACCCTTCCTGCAACTGCTAAGAAGGGTCTTCGTTACGGTTTCTATGTCGTAGCAGACCAGAACGTAACCGTTACTGCTGGAACTGCTGACACAATGGTTGTTCTCAATGATGCTGCTGCTGATTCAGTGGCGTTGCAGACTTCTTCGGAAAAGATCGGTGGATTCTTTGAAGTCATGGGAACTGGTACAAAGTGGCTTGTTCTCCCAAGACTTTGGGAAGCACAAACCGTAACCATCGTTACCGCTTAATTTTAAGCATCAAACTGTTAATAGGGTTTTTCAATTACTCGCTAAAAGAGAAGATTAAAAATGGGTGTTCCATACGTTTCAAGGGAAGAACTTTTTCAGTCTCCGGTGATTACGAGAGTAATCAGCCAGATCGACGTTCCAGGCTCGTTGTTCCAACGAACGTATGGGCCTTCTGGACAGCAGGATCGAGTTCAGGGACGCACAGCGTCTTGGGATTTGTTCCATAACTCCAGAAGCATCCCATCGGTTCGTGCTCCACGAACTGGTCCATCGATGCGAAACAGAAAGCCCTATGCACAGCGTAGTGCTCAGTTGATTCGGATGCACGAAAAGATGTTCATTGCAGACGAAGACCTGATGCGATACCGGCCTGCCGGTGGTCCTATCGGGGCTGTTGATACTGCTGGTCAAGCCTATGTACGCCAACAGCTTCAATACTTCTCCCAGGTCTTCCGCAATGGTCGGGAGTTTATGTGGAGTCGTCTATTCCGTGGTGGTTTCGGTGTAAAGATGGTTGGCGATGAAATGCAACTTGTTGAGAAGGGTGCTGCTGGTGTCCTTTTCGATGTTGACTATGGATTGCCAGCAGATCATATCGGCAACTTGAACGGTATCATCGGTGCTTCTTGGTCCAATGCTGCAACTGACATTATCAGTCAGATGATGGAATTGGAAAAGTACGCTGCTCGTGTCAATGGTCGTCCTCCTCGACACGTTTGGATCAACGGTACTACTGCCAAGCACCTGTTTGATAACACTCAGTTGGCAACCGTTCGCGGTAGTGCAAATCGAATTTTCGATAGCATCAGCCGTAGAGAAATCGATCCTGCTTCGACCTATCCTGATACTGGGTATGACATTGTTTTCGGTGCAATGCCCATGTATATCTTCCACGTTTATAATGCTGTTCTTGCTAACGCTGGTGTTGCTGAAGACTTCGATGCTCAGATCGGTTCTGCTAGCACCTCGTTGGTGATTCCAGACAACGTGGCAATCATCACTCCTGATCCTGGTACTTGGTGTGGAACCATTCAGGGTAGTGAGTATGTTCGAGAGAATGTCACTTCTCAAATGAGAGAAATCAGTGGCTTCGGTGCATGGGCAACCCCAGTCATTGATCCTCCAGGACAGGAAGTAAAGCAGCTTGATAACTTCCTACCAGTTCTCTACGAACCATACGCTATCTACTACGCTACGGTCGTATTCTAATAGTTGATCCAACAAGACTGTTGGGTAGGGGGAGACCCCACAGGACAACCCCTGGAACCTAGTTCTGGGGGTTGTTTTTTGTACCTTTGTCTTTTTCTTTCTTTCCTGATAGGATACCAGTAATGCCACTTCAAAAAGGTTCCAGCAAAGCAACAATCTCTAAAAACATTAAAACAGAAATGAAGGCTGGTAAGCCTCAGAAACAAGCTGTTGCAATCGCAATGAGCAAGGCCGGAAAGAGTAAACCTAAGTCAAAAGGAACCTGTAGTGTCTGCAAAAAGCAAAACTGCAAGTGCTAAAGCCAACATGGGTTGTGGTGAAGTACGAAAAAGTACCAAGCCTGGAAAGAAGATCATGCAGAAGGTGTGCCAGAATGGTTCTCAAAAGATCATTCATGCTGGTGACACTCAGTATGGTCACAACATCAGCGATGAAGCTAGGAAGGCTTTCAAAGCCCGCCACAACTGCGATTCTGCCACCCCTGGTACTCCAAAGCATTTGGCTTGCACTAAACTTTGGTCTAAGGGTGGTAGCAAGAAAACGACTGCTGCCAAAGGTAGAGCAGCAAAAGGTAAGTGAGTGTTTGGGTCTCCCTTTATGAAAGGTTATGATTATGCTTTGGGTAAAGAATGAACAGTCTGAAGAATTCTACAATGAGTTGCTAAAAGCAGTCAAAGAAACTCCTAATCTTCGACTTCGTGACAGAGTTGCAATCAGAACGTTGCGGTTCACTCCAAGGCTTCTGGCTCAAGTTCATCAGCAATGCAATGAACTGGTTCAGGAAGAATTTGAAGCTGATATGGACAGCTTCTCAGCAGCTTATCCTGATGCTGTCAAGTTCAACGGAGAAAGCTACGGGATTGATTGGAATGGTCTGACGAATTTCTTGAAAGAAATTCTTCCAATCATTCTTCCTCTGATCTTGAAGCTGCTGACAGGAGTTTGATCTTTATGAAAGCCATACTCATTTGGCTTTCACTAATCGGTACAGCAGTATGCCAGAACTTAGATGTTCAATCTAAACTGGCTACTGCTGTTACTGTTCTTAGTGATAGCACTCCTGTTGTCTACGGAAACATCATCCTATCTGAAAGTGCAGCAAAGGTTGAAGTCAGTGAAGTTGCTGTTATTGATGTTATTTCTGATATGAAATACATCGATATTACTGCAAGAAAGTCACTGAAAGAAATGGGGAACCTTACCCCAACCCAACCTCTGGAAACTTGCAGACAATGGATTCTGTCAGGTGAGCCTGGGGAATATCTAGTTGAGGTTGTTGGGTTTGACCCTGCTATCCGAAGACGATCTATCTTGGTGACTATCGGGAAAGTAAAACCTGAACCAGTACCGGACCCTGTTCCAGACAATCCTGATTTGATTCCAGAAAACTTACCTACAGAGTTTGATGAAATCTCAAAGAGAGTTTATCAGTGGTCCAAAGGATTGACCAAAGCCAAAGAAGTTGCTGCTGTTTATGATAAGTATTCTAAACTTATTATTACAGACCCAACGGTTACTCTTGGTTCAGTAACCCCAATGATTACTGCTGAACTTTCCAGTATCAGCAAGTCTTTGACTGCTGATCTTGATATTTACAAAACCATGACAAACAACATCAATATGGATTTGCAAGCACGTTGGCCTATGTCCAAAGGTGTGCTATCCCTCTATTGGTCTTGCATTGCAAAAGGATTGGAAGCCCGACAATGAGCAACGAATTAGAGCACGCTATTGGGCCGATGGGTTGGCGTATCCCTTCTCTCCCAGAAAATCGGTACGGTGATTTTGAAAATCAGTGGTACGATAAAGCTGCTGAAGAAATGCCTATCTGTTATCGGTCCAGGCCCTCTAATGAATTGCTGCCCACTATCAAAAAGAAGTGGGAAGACGCAATGAGCCTCAAGGGTATGCAAGCAGGATCAGTCTGTTTGTTTACCCTTGAGGAAGTTGTGTTTGGTAGACAGTTTGATTGGCTTCCACAAGATATTGGTAGCTGCGTTGTAAGCAATATGCTTCGACCTTGGGTACAAAGAAATCTTGTTCAAATTTGTGGTAGAGGGGATGCAGAAGAATTTCTTGGTAAAGAAGAATTCACTCCTGATTCAATTTCTTTCTACGGTCCACAAAGCTATGGCATGGCTCGAAAAAGAGCTAATATGCGTGGTGAGACTGAAAACGATGATGGTCTTACTTGTGGGGCTATTATTTCAAGTTTGATGGGGGATGGTATTCTTGATTGCAATACCCCTAAGCTGCTTGAACTTACGGCTAAGTTGAAAGCAGACAAACCAAAAATGTATCCAGAACCAATTGGTAGACCTGATGTTTACCGTGGTTTTGGAAACTGGCGTTATATCGAAGACCTACGCCAATTCTGCGACCATCGTTTGCTTGCATCTGTAAAGCAAACTTCTGTTGATATGGTTGTTGAAAGTCTAAAGCAATACAAACCATCAATCATTTGCTCTTTTACTGCCATTAAAAAAATTGGCGTTCATAAAGATGGTTTTGATATTCATGCTCGTGATCCAAATAGAACTTGGGCGCACAACATGGCGTTCTCTGGGTTCTTTATTTCCAGCGATAGAAAAGTATTTATTAAAGTCAACAACAAGTCTTGGGGATCAAAAGCTGTTTACAACGTACCTATTGAAGACGTTGCTGGTTGGTTTAGGAGAAACGGTACAAGTTGCATGAGTCTTGAAGAAATCGACCTTCCTGATTCTCCCCCAATTATTATCCTTTAATAGAAAGATAAACCATGCCTGATGTTCCATCGATTCCCCCCACTGATGAAAAAGGATTAATCGTGTGGGGAGTAACAATCATCATCACAACCTTATCAGGTGTGGTGGCGTTGCTTTGGAAAAAAACAGAATCTCAAAATGCAAAAGCGATACTTGATCTTGAGAAGGCTGTAGCTAACTGCGAAGAAAGCCATTCTCAAGCATCTAAAGATCGAGACAACTTCAGAGACCAGTTGCACGTTCTGAAGGGTAGAGTAGAACAACTGGAAAAGAAAACCAACTGATAGGTATAGCAATAATGATTAATCGAAATGCTCTAAAAATAACTATAGAGAATGACGATATTGCATATACTTTAATGTTGGATGGTGACGATGCTGCTTGTGCAAAACGCTGTTCTGAGATTATGCCAAAAGTTCCAAAAGAACTGAAGCTATCAGAACTTGGTATTTTAGCTTTATATCAACACAACCCTGTTATGGGTGTAACTGTTGTTCATAAAATTAAACAAGCACAACAGACAAGTCTTTTTGCTGCAATCATCGTTCCTTTTATGGCACCTGGAAATTCTGTAGATACGCTTCCTGATTTTTCCTTGGAATTAGTAAGAGAGTATCTTATAACACCAGTACAAGATTCAGGAGTTGGTCTTACTGAAGAAGAAGCTAGACCAATTTTTGAGGCTGGCGTCACTCCCCAAATAATTACGCAAGCTGACATTGAATATGTAAGGACTCGAATGTAATGGCAACTATAAAACCACTAACGCCAACCTTTTCACAAGTTGAAGCACCAGTTGTTATTGGTTCTGGTTCTTTAGGAACACTTCGCACTTTAGACTTAAAGCTAAAGCGTGGTGCATGGCTATACATTCGTGTTGGTCGTCGTGTTGCTACCTTACTCACTAGACCTGGTTATGTCATGGTGAGACGAACCGATAATGACGCATTAGTGCATCCATTTACTGCTTATGATTTTGTAACTCAAATTGCAGCAGCACAGAGTAACACCCTATCTGCTGGTACTTCTATTGGTGATGGGTCTATCACCCTTACTTCTGCAACTGGTTTTGCTATTGGGGATACAATCTGTCTTCATTCTGACGATACCAATGCTAATCGTGTTGAATTTGCAAGAGTAACTAACATAGCTACCAATACTTTAACTCTTGAAAGAAATCTTCGTGTAGCTCATAACAACTTAGATAGAGTAACTAGCTTGGCAGACTGCTACTCAGTTTGGCTACCTGGAGGCGATCATTACGAAATTCGGTGTGTAAACACATCAGGCCAAAGTCTTGTCTTTGCCATTGATGCTGTAACCGATGAAGGTGATGAAATTGTATAACTATAAAGTTGCAAAACATAAAGGGGAATCTTTATTTCCCAATCTTTGGCCTAATGGTGGTTGGTATTGCCCATCATTGCAATCACTCAATGGCCCTCGTTTGTTTGATATAAGTGGTCGTAACGCCCACGCTACTTTAACAAGCATGGAAGTTGAGACTGATTGGATTATATCAGAAAACAAAGGTGCTTTAGATTTTGATGGAGTAAACGATTCTTGCAACATCACTTCTTCAAGAATACTAACCATATACCCATTTACACTATCAGGATGGGCATATCCAAGGGCTGTTCCAGCAGCTAGCGCTGCTATATTATCTGTTGGTACAAATAACAGCAACTACTTTGCTATTGGCTTTGTAAATCTTTCTGGAAATCTGCGACCAACAATTATTGGACGAAACACAACATTTGTTCAAAACTTCCCAACAACAAACTACTCGCTCAATCAGTGGTATCATTTAGTTGGTGTGTTCGCTTCTGCAACTTCCAGAATCCTATACATCAACGGAATCCGTGTTGTCGAAGGAACCACAAGCGTACCAGAGTATCAAGTAAACAGCACACCACGAATTGGTTCTGGATACGCGACACTTTTCCTTAATGCGTTGATAGATGATTGTCGCATTTTTTCTAACCAAGCATTTAACCCTTATGATGTTCAAACACTTTATCAATTAGGTCGTGGGAGACTTCCTGCTATACCTAATAGATCATTAGGCAACATTACAACAACAACATTCAAATCTCATTGGCTAACAAAAAGACCTAACCTAATCGGTGGGGGATTACGATGACATACGCACGAAACAATGCAACTACTAGGCCAATCCTACTTGGTAAGGTTGTGAAAATAAGTGATGGCTCATTAGAAACAACTAGCGTATCCATCGAAGTCTCTAAAGATGGTGGTGCTTGGTCTGCTGGAACTGGGACTGCTTCTGTCAATCGTGGAGAATGGTCTTATCTTCCTTCCCAGGGAGAAACAGACTGCGAGACGCTAAGAGTAGTAGCCTACAAGACTGATTATTATTCTGCTTCAGCACAGGTAGTATTTAGTGCTTCATCTTCTTTTGGGCATATCGGTACTGACCAAAGCAAAATTGCCAACCCGACTTCTATCGTCAACCTCAACAACACTACAATCAAAACTGCTACCGATGTTGAAGGAAAGCTGCCTTCAGACCATACCGCTACTGTCACCATCAGCAGCAACGAGGTAAACGCAAAGTATGGAAGAATTCTTGTTTCTTCTGGACCATCATTACTAATCACTGGTAATGATGTTAATGTAAAAGCTGATTCAATTATAAACAACGATTTTCCAAATAGTAGTGCTTTGAATATCCAAGGTGATAACACAAATGTAGAAGCTAATTTTATTAGTGGTAATATAGGATTTAACTCTGATTCATTTGAATCTACTGTAACTGCTGATTACATTAACGGCAGTATGACTATTGGAGTTTCTTGTAGAGGGAACATTGTTGTTAATGCAAATGCTTACTACAGTCTAGGTTCTCTTATAGAAGGCTCACTCAACAATCCAATCTATTTATTATTGAACATTGATCGAATTTTTATCGACCCCAATGGTGATGGACTTTTGTTGTTAGATAACTGCACTTGCGATGTTGAATCTATTTACATCAGTGCTGGTAATCTAAATTGTAGTGCTCCAAACACTACATTTAGATTTTACAATGCAACAATAGATATACCTACAATCGATTGCTCAAATGGTGTTATTGAGTTTTACAACTGCGTTGTCTTAGGTAACGTAACTCAATCATCTACTGGTGAAATTCGTTACGATGCTTTGACTAAGTTCCGTGGTACTATTACTGGAACAATCACCCCAATGAGTCTTGCAGCAAACACTTTGACTGCATCTGCTCTTGCTACCGATGCTGTAACAGAAATTCAATCTGGTCTTGCTCTGCAATCCACTGTTCTCGGCGTAAAAGCAAAAACTGATAACCTTCCCAATGATCCTGCTGATGCAAGCGACATTGCAGCTAGTTTTGCAACAGTGAACGGGAGCTTGTCAATTATTGCAGGATATATTGATACTGAAGTTACAGCTATCAAAGCTAAGACTGATTTGATTCCAGCAGACATTGGAAGTGTCATAATTTCAACTAATAGCAATAGAAGTGTTCATGTAACTGGTTCCCATCACATTGCTTCTGTTATGCACGACGCAGAACCAAATTCTATTCCAGAAGATGCTTTTGTATCAAACGCTCTATCAGCTAGGGTATTGGCTACAGATGCAGTAACCGAGATTGCAAATGGTGTTGCTACAATCCAAGTTTTGTCTCGATTAGATTCTATGATAGAATCGAACGGTGGTGGTCAGTTCCGTTTCGATACCATTGCATTAT
>Ga0208855_1000360_pt1 | contig 12628 bp, 20 predicted proteins | sample LakMenEpi17May12_FD_150708 | JGI IMG/M metagenome (GOLD analysis project Ga0208855, IMG submission 150708) | Freshwater microbial communities from Lake Mendota, WI - 17MAY2012 deep hole epilimnion (SPAdes) | ecosystem: Environmental > Aquatic > Freshwater > Lentic | place: Lake Mendota, Madison...
CGATAGACGCGGGAGAGGGAGGCGGTGAGGAATGAGCGGAGGGTGGTCATGCTGTGAATTTCTCGGCAAAAAAGATACGGTTTGCTGTTTTGAATGGATGCTCCCCTCCGATCAGCTTTCCACGGCTCGCATAGTGGAGTTTCCGGCGCTTTTGCTGGCATTCAACGCATCGCTTGCAGCCTGTGTAGTTCGGGCGCTTTCCGCAGGTGACGCATAGTCCGGCTGCTTCGAGTCTCTGATACCGTTCGCGCTCGCATCGGGCGTTGCACTCGCGGATGTTTGCGGCGGTGACTTTCGGATCTTGCAGGTAGCGGGCGCGGTCGGCTTCGAAATGGCGAAGGCACAGAAACTGGCCATCATAGAATTTCACGGCTTGCACGCCACAGAAACAGTTCCGGAAAGGCACAAGGCGGCGGCCTCGTGATGTGGTGATGTGGTCTTGTAAAAAGTCAGGTTGTTTTTTCATTCGGCGATGAGTTCGAGGGGCTCGGCGAAGTCGGTGGCGACCAAGGCGGCGCAGGCCTGATCGACGATCTCGTCGGCGGCGTGGTGGAAGGCCTCGGTGGTGGTGGCGGCTTGGAGAGTGAGGCGGGATTTCCGGATGGCTTGTTTGAGGGATTTGATGATACCGGAATGGAGCTGGAGGAGCTCGCGGGTGACGTCGTCTTTGCGGACGTAGATCCCGGCCTCGGCGAGGGCGGAGGGGGCGGACTTCTCCAGGGCGCGGAGTTTCTCGACGGATTTTTGCCACTCGGCGGAGAGGTAGTCGGCTTTGTCGCGCTCCCCCGCTTCGACGGCGGCCATGTAGCGGGCGTGCATTTCCGCCTCGGCGGTGCGGACGCGGGCGAGCATGGCGAGGAGGCCTTTTTCGGCGTCGCTGATTTCGATGCGGGTGATCGGCTGGGATGCGTGGGATTTCTCGGAGGGGCGGGCGAGGGTGGCGAGAGACTGACAGGCGCGGACGAGGCGGTCGGGAGCGGTGCGGGGCGAGTAGATCCGGGCGAACCATGCGGGCATCGCCGGGGGATCATCGAGCGGGGTGGGGTCGTTGGCTTTTCGTCCATCGGCTACCCAGAGTTTGACGGCGCGGTAGGAATATCCGTATTTTTCCGCGATCTCCTGCTGGGTGAGGCCGGTGAGTGGTCCGGGCGGTTTCTCGGGGGCGAGGTGGAAGGCGGGGGTTTGGTTTCGCCGGTCGCGTTCTTCCTCCACCATTTCCCGCTCGCGCTTGGTGAGCGGTTGGCCGGCCGCGGACTTCCGGATGATGTTGGCGAGGTCGTTTTCGAGAACGGTGTTGAAATCCAGCTCCTCCTCGGCGGGTTCTTCGGCGGGTGGGGTGGGGTTCATCCTGGGGCGGAGGTTTTGAAGGCTTCCTCGGAGGTGGCGAATTCCTCGATCCACTGGAGGTGGAAATCATGGAGGGCGCGGCATTGCTTGGCGGTGATCTGCTCGATGTTGCGGGAGGAGCGGAGGTTTGCGGAGGACTCGATTACGAGGGCGCGGTCGGGGTAGTCCAGGAGTGTGACTTTTGCGTGGCAGCGGCCAATCGTGAGGCGAAAGCCGGGGATGGGGACGAGGAGGGTCTCAATGGCGCGGAAGATTTCGCCGGACGTAGATTTGAAATAGTGCGAGAGCACCAGGTGGAACGGGAACGGCGTGGCAGTGAGGAGGGCGGCGAGCTTTTCGACGTTTTTCAGGGAAAGCGAGAGGGTGGCGGCGGTCATGGCGCGCGGGATCCCGGCGCGCTGGATGAGGCGGAGGATGAAATCGCAGAAAACGAAATCACCGCAGGTGATGGCGTGGAGCATGTCCCCTTCCTCGGACGGGAAATCGGCGAGGATCACGTCGGCGTTTTCCGGGCGGATCAGTTTTTTGACGGCGCGGGCGTCGGAGCGTTTCAGGTCTCCCAGCTTTTTGAGGACGATTCCCCGGGAGGCGACCGGAAACCGGCGGGCGCGGATTTCCGTTTCGGGATTTTTCAGGGCGGCGAAGGCAGCGCGGAGGGGATTTGGCACGAAGTCGGCGCGGTGTCAAAGGGCAGGATTGAAAAAAGAGGCAGGGAACATGCACACGCTGGGGCTTGGTGACCGCAAGGGGCAGAATTGGGGCTAAAAGATTCCTTTTTCATATCTCCTCCGACAAAAGGGTAAATATCTCCCCGCTTTTGTAGATTTTGAAGAGATAGTTCTCTGAAATACTATGTGAGATATGCAAGAAGTGTAAAGAGGGCTGGGAATCCATTGTAAATAAAGGAAAGGAAAGCTTTTGGACGACTGCACATGACAGCCTGCTTTTTCGGATTTTGCAGATGTCTGATCTGCTTTCTTGCGAATTTGGAGGGGGGGAGGGGAGGAGCGGGAGGAAGAGAGGGGGGGGAAGCGAGCGAGGAGACCCGGGGCGATGGCGTGATCTGCAAACCTCCGCACCTCTCCGGATCTCCTCGTTTTGGTGGGGCGAGCTGCGCCCCTTGGCGGCCACTAGGGCTGCTTCTCGGGCATCAGCTCCAGCGTGAAGGTGGAGTGGCGGGCTTCGCGGTCGGCGAACTTGTAGCGCCTCCCGTTTACCGTGCGGATCTGGCCTCGATAGAATTTGTGGAGGATGTTGCCGAACTTGATAGCCTCGCTCCGCTCCATGTAGGCGAGGGCTTGCTCTTCCTTGTCGCGGGCGGTGATCTGGCGCTCCAGGCCGTCCTCGTCAAAGACGGGTTTGTAGAGGTTGGGCTTGGCGTCGAGGATCTGGCGGGCGGCGGTGGCGTCTCCGATGGCGGCGTGGAAGAGTCCGCAGACTCTAGCCATGGCACACCATTGGGTGAGCAGTAGGGGGACGGGGCGGCCTTCTTGGGGGGCGTGTTCCTTTACTGCTTGCTCGATGAGGCGTTGGAACTCCACTTCCTGTTTCTGGCCTGCGTCGGAAACGTCGGGGGCTTGGAGGGGGCAATCGAACCCGGCGGCGGTGGTGATGGCGGGGACGATGCGCGACCAACCTTCGAAGGAGGGGACGAGCTTTGAGTAGAGCCTCCCTTCGCATTCCGCACCGAGCCAGTGACGGAGGAGGGCATTGAGGGCGGAGAGGATGTCCGCGCGGTTTTTCGGATCGGCGAGCCATTCCTGATCGATGGTCATGGAAAGGTTTTTCTGACGCTCGCCGGCACGCTCTGCCGCCCATAGGTCAACCATAAGCGATCGGCGGCCAAGGTCGTCGGAGAGGGTTGCTTGGTTGGCTGTGAGGAGGGTGAGGGGCTGGTTGAGGACGGAGAATTTCCGCTGGCTGTGCATCAATCGCCCCGCCCATGTCGGGGAGGTGAGCCATTTGTTGAGGGCGTTGGATTTGACGAGGCCGGAAACGTCGTCGATGAAGGTGTAGGCGAGGCCGGTGAGGGCTTGGGTGTCGAGGCGTTTCTCGAACTCGTCTCCCTCGGAGTAGGTGAGGGGATCGGCGCAACCGTAAATTGCGTAGATGCACATTTCCGCGAGGCGGGATTTTCCCGAGCCTGGTTGGTTGGCGTTGTAGAAAATCATCGGCCAGCGGTCGCGGGGGGCGAATAGGAGCTGGCAGTAGGTGGTGAGCATCGCGGAGATCTGGACGGAGAGGGATCGCCCCGTTTCTGCGAAGGGGAAATCTTTGAGGAGGGAGCGGAGGTAGTCCACCGCTTGCTTCGTCTCCCAGTCCATCGCGTAGTCGATGAGGGTGTTGGCGGTGTAGATTTGGGTTTCCGCGTCGTAGCCATAGGGCAGGACGCGGATGCGGCGGAATCCTTCCGCGTCGTCTTTGTCCCAGGCGGGGAGGCGGACGGGGAGAATCTTTTTCAGCTCGGGGAGGTGGCAACGGAAATCATCGGAGGCGAGGAGGACGGCGGCGACATCGCGTTTCATGGTCGCCTTGATCGGCGGGGCGGGCGTGGGGTCGTTCTCGTCTTTCTTGGGCTTGCGTTTGTGGTAATTGAGCTGCCACTGGTCAATCCATGTCCGGAATCTTTTATCGTCCATTTCCTCGGCGGCTCCGTCTTCGGAGACTGTGACGAGGCGATGCTGATAGACGAAAAGGCCGGAGCGTTTCAGGTTTCGCCCGGTTTCATCGGCGAGCTCGGAGACGGCGCGGTTTAGCGAGACGGCGGGGATGGTTTCCCGCATGTCCTCGGCGTGCTCGGCTCCCTCGGGGGCGAGCCCGAGGTCGATTCCTGCTGCGTTCGCGTGAGCCATCAGCTTCGCGATCATTTCGGCGGAGAGCTCGCTCATGCTGGGAGCACCTCCCGGATTCGTGTCATTGTTTTCAAGGGATTCGTGTTGGGATGGGGATTGAGGTAGAGGAGTCTTTGCAACCGGGGCTGTGGAAATTTGACGTATCCGTCATCGGTTTTCCTGCCTTCGCGCTGGACTCCGGGGAGGCGTGTCAAGCGGACGCCGGAAATCGCTCCGGGATCGGCTCCGAGTTTGGAGAGGAGGGGCGTGAGGCGTTCGCGGATGGCGTCGAACTCGCTTTTGCTTTCAGCGTCGATGCGGATGAGGGCGTGGACGGAGCGGCCTCCGGAGGTGTAGAGGGCGGTGATGGGGAGGGGGAGTTGGCAGATAAGGTTGAGCCAATAGCTTTCCTCCGCCTGGTCGGATTCGAGGAGGAGATAGCGGTAGGCGGTGACGTTGTCCCCGAGGCGGCGGGAGAGTTTCGGGTTGCCCTGGGCATCCACCTCGCCGGTCGGCTTCCATTTTCCGTCGATGGGGTTGGCGAGATACCAGGCTCCCTCGCGGCCGGTTTGCTCGATCCCCTCCACCTCCACCGGGGCGACGGAGCGACGGTCTCCCAGCCGATACATTTGCCCGGGCGTTCCCGCCTGGAATCCGTATTGGCCTTGGGAGTAGTATTGGTAGAAGATCAGGTTTTTTTCGCCTGGCTTTAGGATCGCGTCGAGGTATTGGGCGGGGGTGCAATGGCGGACGTCGATGGGAGAGATTTCCGCGAGCCACTGGTAATCTGGTTTGAATCCTCGGCACATCATCGCCTCCAGCGCTTTCGGATCGAACTCGCTCCGCTTTGCTTCCCGCTGCGGCTGCGGGGAGGAGGATCTGGGCGCGGAGTAGCTCCCGCCCTGCGAGCTTTTGCCCTGCGTCCCGATTAGATGGCCGCGCGGTTGCTTGCTCCCGAGGCGGAGGGCTTCGGAAACTTTCCGGCGGACGTCCTTTTCCGACCACGGCGGCATACAGCGCGGATTGTAGTGGGACATGAGGAGGGAGAGCGCCTCCGATTCCCCTAGGGCGAATCCGTTGACGAGTGCTCCCGCTGCGGCGAGGAGCTTTCCATGTCCTCCCTGGCCGGAGACGGATGGCTCGGCTTTGTCGAGTAGGCGGGCGGCTCTTTCTGGGATGGTGAGCATGGGATTTTCAGTCGCGAGGATGCAGGAGAGGGAGGGAGAATCAGGGAAAGGGATTGGCGGGCTTACCTTGGCAAGGGTGGGTCAACTACCTGTTGTGCAGAAGAACAGAACGGGCGTGTTGTCGGGCTTCTCCGCGCTCGAACGCGTTCCATTCGATTGCGGCCTGCCGTTCAGCATCGTCAATGATTCCACCAAGCGGTCTTGGTATGTCGGCGGTCAACAATCTGCGGAGTGCGGATTCGAGATTCCGGCAGCGTTCCAGAAGTTTCGGAGCATCGGCAATCAGGCTTGCTCGGTCACACTGGATACCAAGCGTATCGCCATGCACGGCGCAGATGTATTCACCATTGGCCGTGTGGACTTCCAAAGTGTCATACGATCCGTCAACCACGATCCACGGAGAATCAAGAGGCACAACAAGTCGCTCCTGGCAACCCTCACCCGTCACTTGTTCGGGTGAGTCTTCGGGCTTCGATGTATCGTTTTTGGTTTGCATAGTTTTTTCGTAGTTAGTGGTGAGGGTGCCAGAGCTAGGCGTTCTGGCAATCAATCCGATGGTTCACGCGAGCGATCCAGCGTTTGTCCCAGTAGGAGAGTTTTTCGGGGAATTTGGCGCGGAGTTTTCCGCATGAGCATTCCGCCACGATCACCGAGACGTTGTGACGGTTTCCGCCCGCCGGTGATGTCCGCTTGTGCCCTGAGAAGCGGCATCCATGCCCGCCATAACAAGTCGTGCGAGGCAACGCGTCGGAGTCGTATGTGATTGCCATGCCCATTAGTCGCGTGCCTCCACTTTTGCGTTATCCAAAGAAATATCGATCCATGGGCCACGCGGGGTGATTCGGATCGAGATCCGCCCCATGAATGAAGATCCTCGCTGCAGATATTCCATGAACTCCACGAATCGGGATTGATCTCCACCGAACAGATCGCTCCAATGAAGCATCAGTTCGCGACATCCGCGATCCTCCATCATCCCCATAATCATTCCAATCTCATGCCACTCCCAAAGTTCATTCACGTCAGAGATAGAGACCGGAACATCGTAAGTGGCCCGATGGAGACTTGGATCAACATCGACGATGTTTCGCGCATCGGAATCACATGCACAAGAACTCCCAACGTCACCATCTCCCTCCGTTCCGAACCGGATCGTCCCGTCCTCGTTAGTGGGGATGAAGCCACCGCTTTGATTGCCACTCTCCGCACCCTCAAGAAATGAAGATGGATAACAAGCCGGCACATGCGACGCCAAGGAGGCCGTATGATCAATTTTGGGCGCGTGTTCCGGCGACGCATGGCCTTTGACGTTCTCCGGGAAGAGATGATGCGGTGCGTATGCTCTAAGCCACTTTTCGGCGGCGTCTTGCGCGTTCACTTCGTCACGCATAATGTCAGCAAGCGTCTGCGCGGCGTCATCTAGTTCGTCCTTCGCTTTGCTGAATCCTACGTCCATAAAATCACGAACACGCATAGTCTCCTCCCTTGCTTCGTCACGTTCTCTCTCAATATCTTCCCAGTCCTTTCCGGTTTTCCCGGTGTCCCAGTATCGAGTGCGCTGTCCGCGCTGCTCGCCGTAGAGTTTTCCATAGTATTTCATTGATTCGGAGTTTGTTGGTGATTCGGAAGAGTGAGAACAAGTTGCAGATCGCGACGACGGGCAGCGCGTCCATTTAGGGAGTGAGTCCTTTCCCGTCGTCTCGCGATTGCTCGACGTTAATTATCATTTTGCGCTTCCATGGCGGCCTCGTCGGCGGCGAGTTGGGCGGCGCACATTTCTTTCCACTTGGCGGCGAGGAGGGGGAATTGTCTCTCTTTTAGGGCTTTGGATCCGATGAGGGTTTTGGCGAGGATTTTGGCGTTCCATTCGTTGGGATGGAGGTCGAGGGTGGCGAGGCAGTAGAGCCTTCCTAGTGCTTCGAATCCTCGGATTTCCTTGGTGCGGAGGTAGGCGGCTCCGCATTTTTCGATATCTATGTCGTCTTCGCTGTCGAAGCCGGGGATGTTGCCGCCTCGGAATGGGAAATCGGGCATGTTCTCGCGGAAAACCTCGGTGCAGAGTTTTTCGGCGGCGGCGGGCTGGATGGCCTCGGGGCGGGAGATGACGATGAGGGCTTCGGCGATCTCGGCACGGAGGGCTTCGGTTTGCTCCTTTTCTTCGGCGAGGCGTTGTTCCTCTAGCATCGCGTTTTTCTCGCGTTCGAGGTTGTTGGCGTTTACTTGCTTGGGGTGGGGGAAGACGCAGATTTCCGGGCAGTCCTCGCAGGCGGCCAGCTCGGCATCAATGAGGGGCTGGTAGAGGACGCAAAGGATGGGCTCGCTCTCCGGATGCGGGTTGAAGGAGGGGAGGGCGAGGTGGATCTGGCCTCCGTGCTTCGCGGCGAGTTCTCCCCAGGTGGGGGTTTCGATTTGTCCGGAGCGGGCGGCGGCGGAGAGATCGCGGTGGTTTGGTGTGTCCTCCGCGTCTTCGTAGGGGGAATCCCAGAGAGGGGCTTTGATGGCTTCCTCGTAAGGGAGCATTATGGCGCCCGGGTGGGCTTTTTCGAGGGAGGCGCGGCGGGCTTCCCAGGCTTCGGCGCGTTTCATCGGGGCGATGATTTTTGAATCGATTTCGCGGAGGGCTTCGCGCTCGGGTAGCGGGGCGGTGGAGTGGGTGGGGGAGACGCAGAGGGCGCGGGCTTTGCTTTGCTGTTCCGGCGGGAGGAGGGCGATGGCTTCGGCGGTGTGGAGGGTGATGGAGCCTTCGCGGAGATCGGCGCGGGTGGCCTCGTCGAGCTTTAGGAGGCGGAGGCGGCGTGCAACGGTTTTTCGATCAATACTTAGGGACTCGGCGATGGCGTTGACTTCCCATCCGTTGACCCGCATGTTTTCCATGGCTTCCGCTTCCTCGATGGGGTCGAGCTGCTGGCGGGTGAAATTCTCGACGGCGTGGATGCGGGCGGCCTCCTGGTCGCTCATGGGGATGATGTAGGCGCGGACGGGGTGATCCGGGCGGATCGCGGCGGCTCCCAGGACGCGGGTTTCCCCGAAAATGATTTCGAGCTTTTCGCCTCCGTTGCCGTCCTCGATGGGGCGGACGGTGACGGGTTGGAGTTGCCCGTTTTCCTTGATGCTATCGCGCATGGCGGCGATGGCGGCGGCGGTGGGGATGCGGTTGGCGGGGTAGCGGTGGAGCTGGTTGGCGGGGATTTGCTCCTCGGCGGTGTTGGTGAAGCGGAAGAGTGGGGATGGGGCGGTGGTGGTCATTTATTACGTTTTGGTGGTTGGAGATTTTTGTTGCGGTTTGAGTTGCCCATTTGCGCTTCCCGGCATTTCGCGGCGGTCGCGGCGGTTTTTTGGTGGGCGTAGCGGGTGGCTCGGCATCCTGATTTTTCGAGGAGGCGGGTGTAGATGCGTTCGATGCGGGCTTGGGGAGTGGCGCGGCCTTTGTCTCCGGAGAGGATCGCGATGGTGTGGAGGCTCATTCCGGCGATGAGGTGGGGTTTGAGGGTTTTCGCGAGGCAGTAGGCGACGCCTGTGATCTGGCGGGGGCGGTGGCCTTGGGAAAATAGGAGGTCGGCGAGGATGCGGAGGGAATCGTTGACCGTTGGGCGGTCGGGCTCGGCGGCGAGATCGGCGAACCAGGTGGAAAGCGGAGCCTCCCCGCTAAGGGCGGCGCGGATTTCGCGGATGCGCTCGGCGTAGGGGCGGAGGGCGGCGGCCACTTCTTCTCCCGTTTTCCAGAAATCATCGCCGGAATCCCGGATGAGTTTTTGGTATTGGGAATGGAGAGCGGCGGTGGTCATGGAGCACGGGTGGATCTGGATGACTCCGGCGACGAAAGCGCGGGCGCGGGCGGAGACGTGCCAGGGCTCCAGGCCATCGGCGAAAAGATACTCTAGGAGGGCGTTGAAAATCTCGTCGCGCAGGGCTTCGCGCTCGCGCTGGGTTTCAATTTCCTCCGCTTCTTCGCGGCGGGCGAGGATCTCGGCGGGATCGAGTCCCCATACCGCATTTCCTCCGCCCGTCATGTGGTTCCGGGCGCGCCGGAGGCGGTAGTCGGTCATGTCCGCGGGGTCGATCATCCGTTTTGAATTTCTTGGCGGGATACCACGCAATCGAATTCCAATACCCACCGGCTTCCGTTTCGGGTGGTGCGGGTCGGGGCTTTGTAGGCGCAACGGGTCAGTTTGCCTTTGTGGCGGAGCTCGAAGAGGTAGCGGTCTCCGAATTCGGGGTTGTTGTGGACATGCGTGCAATGTCCATCCATGATCCCTCCGTAGAGGATCGCGGGGATGAGGTGAGGGGTCGTTTTCATGGGTTGCGGAGGGCGATTTTTTCGGTGATCTGGAGGTCTTTGAGGGATTCCGCGTGCTCGAACATGGCATCCGCGAGGGCTCGCAGATTTTGCCATGTGGGCTTGGTGGGCGTGATGTCCTCGCCCGTGAGGATTTCGCCATTGCTGAGGATCAAATCATCATCGCAGTAATGGATCATGGCTTGTTGGATATCCTCGGTGATCCATTTGGCTTTTTGAGAAAACCAACCGGCGGGGATGTTTTCGAGGGATGGATCGTCGAGTAGATCGGGGAGGATTTGAGCGGTGGCTCCCATGTCATGCCTGGCGGCGATGGCGTGGGTTTTTATGGCTTCGATGCGGACGCGGGTGCGGGTAGTTGATTCGCGGGCGCGGGCGTCGCGGAGGATTTGGGTGATGGCGGAGCCTTTGCAGGGTAGGCCGGGGAGGTTTTCGGGGATTAGTTCGAGGGTCATGGTTTCGTGTTTTGTTTGGGAGAGGGGTTTACGCGGTGCTGATCGAAGGCGGCGCGGAACGTATCGAAATCGGAGAGGGTGGTGGTGGCGGCGTTGCGGGTGTTGGCCAGTAGCCAGCGGTGGAGATCGCGGAGCCAGACGCGGGTGACGGAGCGGGTTTTCTTCGGGATCCTCGTGGCCGGCAGTCCATCGCTTTTGATAAGCGTGGCGACATCGTCGGGATTTAGCCGCAGAAAGCGGGCGATCTCGGCGGGCATTGCCCAATCTGTGGAGGGGTGGCTCATGTGCGGGCTACTCCTTTGCTATGCTCCATTACCATCTCGCACCGCTTTTTGAGGATTCGCTCTTCGTATTGCTCGGCGGTGGTGACGATCTGATAAAGCTCGGTGTGGCTAAGGGGCGCGACGGAGTTTAGAAGCCTCTCGATGAGCTGCTGGCGGACGGTTTTTTGCGTCTCCTGATTTTTTGATTGGGTGTTTGTCATTGGGGATTGATGTTTGATTTGACGGTCTGCGGAGTGGTTGGTTTTCCCATAAGTCCCGTGGTGTCTTTCATCATTCCGCGGGCGATGCGGTCGCGGAGGAATCGGTTGCAGGCGTGCTTCACATCGGAGTAGGCGTCGCAACCGGGGATCCGGCGGAGTCCTGCTGTGGATCTGTCTCCGGCGACTTTTTTGGCATCCATTAGATCGCGGCGGGGGAGGTGGTTTCCGTTTTTCCGTGGCGTTTCCATGCGATCTCATAGCGGGCGAGATCGGTGGAGCAGTGGAGGACGGTGAGGGCGGCGCGGATCTCCGCGTATCCTAGTCGGCAGGGCTGCCAATCTTCTCTTTCCCCAGGGGAGGGGATGGCGTGGTCTTCTTCTGCCAATATGGCGATGACGATCCGGCGATCCTCGGCGAGGGAGACGCGGAAAAGGCGGGGTGTTTCAGGCTCGGGCATGGTGTTCTGTGGCAATGGGGAAGGGGGTTGGAGTAACCGCGCGGTTACATGCGGGGGCGCGGCGGGGCGACTCGGAGCTGGGGCGCATCGGCGCGGTAGCAGATCGGGACGAGGTAGCGGTGAAAGGGCTTCGGGTTGGTGAAACCGGCCTTTTTCAGGATGGGCATGGTGTAGCGGAGGCATTCCACGCGCACCATGGTTCCATCGACGAACTCGGCGCGGGAGAGGATGCGGTGCTCCTCGGCGGGTGAAAGGGTGGCTTGGCGGGGCATGGTCGGCGTGGGGTGTGGGGGTTTAGGCTGTGGCCAGGCGGCGGCCTCCGGCGGCGGCGACGGGTTTCTCGCCGGTCGGGGTCGTCCCGAAGCGGATCAGCATCGAGAGATCGGTGAGGAGGGAGTAGTAAGCCGACAGCTGGAAATGGCGGCGGGAGAGGGTGTCCATCACCTTGATCGAGGCCGTGGCGGCGATGCCCTTTTCGAGCACGGTCTGGCGGCGGAGGATTTTGGCGAGGAACGCTTCGGTTTTTTCGAGGTCGTATTTCATGGGGATGTTGGGTGGGGGTTGGGAGTTAGGCGGCGGAGGTCTCTTGGCGGAGGGTGAGGTTGAGGAAATGCTCGGTGAGGTTCTCGGCACCGGCGGCTTGCGCGGATTTCTCGAACTCGGCGATTTCCTCGGCGGTAAGCTCATCGGCGAGGTCGATGACGATTTTGGTTTGGCTGGCTGGGGTGGCTGATGATTTTGCGTTGGTGGCGGTCATGTCGTTTGCGATTACGCAAGCGATAAAATACCATTTAGGAAGTTGCGACAAGAAAAAACTTGCGATTTGGTAATTTTTTTTTAAGGTTCTCTCGAAATGAACGAATACACCGAAGTCACCGCAGAAAATTTGCGCTTCATCCGAGGCTCAAAAGGGATGAATCAAACGGAAATCGCAGACCTACTTGGCATACCGATCAACGCGATTTCTAAAGTGGAGGGAGGCAAGCGAGCCCTTTCAGATGCAGAAAAATCCCTTCTAGATCTCTACTTTTTTGGAAAGATGCCTTTCGAGATCGTGAACCAGCCCCAGCTCAAGAACGTCCTTGAGCTAACTCCTATGCAATGGCGGGTTATCACCATCATTGCGACCAAGCGCGGAATGACGCCTTCTTCTTGGATCGCAGACAGGATACGGGACTATCTGGCCTATGATGAGCAAGCCAGGCAGACAGCCTTAGATCTCGGCATGCCTTTTCTTCCAAACCTCCAAGCTATTGAGAAGGTGGCGGAGGACGAAACCTCCTATCCCAACTACTCCCGCACTAGCTCTGAGGGAAACGGATGACCCCATTCCACCCGTGTCTCTATTGCAACAAAAACTGATTTATTTCTTTCCCCGAATTTGCCCACGATGCCGTGGTGACAATGGCCGAAAAGATTCTCAGTGGAGAAATCACCTAGATCCTGGGAAGCTCAATTTGCTCTGGACAATCCACCTTCATGTCAGCTACACGCGGGCATGAAGGTTTTTCTTTTTCTGGTTTTGGCAATGGCTTCTCCCGCATCGGCGCGGCTTGGTGAAACGGTTCAA
>Ga0208855_1000367_pt1 | contig 12497 bp, 12 predicted proteins | sample LakMenEpi17May12_FD_150708 | JGI IMG/M metagenome (GOLD analysis project Ga0208855, IMG submission 150708) | Freshwater microbial communities from Lake Mendota, WI - 17MAY2012 deep hole epilimnion (SPAdes) | ecosystem: Environmental > Aquatic > Freshwater > Lentic | place: Lake Mendota, Madison...
CTTCTGGATTTGTTGCAAGCCAAGGAATTAATTTTTCCTGGCCAAGACTTAGTAATTTCGCATCAGTTACAGCAGTTGCTGTTGATGTGCGGGGACCTGGATCAAACAGGCTTAGCTCACCGAACATTTCACCTGGACCGAGAATAGACAACAAGTTTTCGCGACCATCACCACTAGACGTTCCCAGCTTTAGCTTTCCTTCTGCAATTACATATAGGTGATCGCCTTCATCGCCTTCGGCAAACAAAATCGTTCCCTTTGAAATCTTTACAGAATCCATATTTGCCAGCAAGGAAGCGGCAGCCGCGTCATCCAAGGCGGTGAACAGTGGCGCTTTACGAATAACTTCTTGATCTATAGGCACGAGGGGTACTTTACTACCCATGGCGGTCGATGGCGAAACCCGAAAAGGGGCAAAGGCGGTTTATCGCATCCTTACAAAGACCTACCCCAATATTCGCTGTGAATTAGATTTTACAAACCCGTTGGAATTAATTATCGCTACCGTGTTAAGCGCCCAGTGCACAGATAAGAGAGTTAACACTGTCACCCCAGCGCTATTTAAAAAGTATAAGAACCCAAAGGCTTACGCAAAAGCAGATATTCACCAGATTGAAGAGCTGGTCCATTCCACCGGTTTTTATCGAGCAAAAGCCCGAAATATAAAAGCGCTCAACATTAAATTACTAGAAGATTTCGGGGGAGAAGTTCCTAGAACTCTTGAAGAGTTAATTACCTTGCCAGGTGTTGGTCGCAAAACTGCAAATGTTGTTTTAGGACATGCCTTCGATACTCCGGGCATAACCGTTGATACTCATTTCGGACGTTTATCACGCAGATTTGGCTGGACCAAGGAAACTGATCCAGTAAAAGTAGAAATGATTGTTCAGCAATTAATTCCACAACCTGAATGGACAAATCTTTCCCAACGCATGATTTGGCACGGACGAAGAATTTGCCATGCGCGCAAACCTGCCTGCGGTGCATGCCCAGTAGCAAAAATCTGCCCAAGTGTTGGAATTGGTGAGATGGATAAAGAGAAAGCATTACTGTTAGTTAAGACCGATAAGGATTTCAGATGAAGAAAGTTATGTTTGCGGCGGCTTTACTTTTGTTGACCGCATGCTCTTCTTCAGCACCCTTTGTTCAAGGCGAAGTTGTTTCTTGTGAATCTATTGCTCAAGATGCAAACTTTGCTGACGGTGTCGCAATGGATTGCCTTGATGGTTCTGAAGGTGCTCGACTAGGTGGCTTGCGTGGGCCAATGGTGATTAATGTTTGGGGTTCATGGTGTGGTCCGTGCAAAGAAGAAATGCCCGTTCTTCGTGCGTTTCACGAAAGAGCTAAAGATAAAGTTCAATTAGTCGGTGTTGATGTTGAAGAAGCAAGCCTTGAAGATGGCCGCACTTTTGTAGAGCAAAATGGAATTACTTGGCCCAATTTGTATGACCCAGATGGCCGTTCACGCCAGTACTTTGGTTTAGGCGTGCCTGTTACATGGTTTATCGCCGCTGATGGAAGCGTTGCTCACAAGCACATTGGAATCATCAATGACTTAGATGAAATTCTTACCCTTACTGAAAAACATTTAGGTGTGAAACTTTAATCTTCATCCTTTGAAGTATGTAAGCCTTCTGAGATCAGCTTCATTACATTGGGATCAGCAAGGGTTGTGGCATCTCCAACCTGGCGGTTTTCAGCCACATCCTTAAGCAATCGACGCATGATTTTGCCGCTTCGAGTCTTTGGTAATTCAGCAACTACCAAAATTTGACGAGGTTTTGCAATTGCACCGATTTCTTTGGCAACATGATTACGTAATTCGGTAACTAATTTTTCCCCGCTGGCGTGGACAATTCCGCCACGCAAGATAACAAAGGCAACAATTCCTTGCCCCGTCATTGCATCTTGTGCGCCAACGACGGCAGCTTCTGCAACAGATTCATGGGAAACAAGTGCTGATTCAACTTCAGTTGTTGAAATGCGGTGACCTGAAACATTCATTACATCGTCAACGCGACCCAGTAACCAGATTGCGCCATCTTTATCTAGCTTTGCACCATCTCCTGCAAAGTAAATTCCCTTAAATCGCGACCAATACGTTTCTTTGTATCGCTCATCTTCGCCCCAAACACCACGTAACATTCCGGGCCATGGTTTATCAAGAATTAAAAAGCCACCATGACCTTTTGCAACGGGGTTTGCATCATCATCAACTACTACCGCGCTGATGCCAGGAATCGCTGTCATTGCAGAGCCAGGTTTAGTTGCGGTTACACCAGGCAAAGGTGAAATCATGATTCCACCTGTTTCTGTTTGCCACCAGGTATCAACAATTGGGCAGCGATTTCCACCGATCACGTCTCGGTACCACATCCAAGCTTCAGGATTAATTGGTTCGCCAACTGAACCCAGCAAACGAAGTGATGACAAGTTAAATTTATTTGGAAATTCATCTCCCCACTTCATCCAAGTACGGATCAAAGTCGGCGCCGTATACAAAATAGTTACACCGTATTTTTCGATTAACTCAAAGATTCGTCCCTTATGAGGCGTATCTGGAGTTCCTTCGTACATTACTTGTGTCGCACCATTAATCAGTGGGCCATAAACAATGTAACTGTGGCCGGTAATCCAACCAACATCTGCGGTGCACCAGTACACATCGGTTTCAGGCTTGATATCAAAGACGATTCGATGCGTGTAGGCGGCTTGCGTTAAATAACCGCCAGTTGTGTGAAAAATTCCCTTTGGTTTTGCAGTAGTTCCTGATGTGTACAAAATGAATAGCGGGTGCTCAGAATCAAAGCCCACAGCGGTGTGCTCTGCCGATTGGCGATCGACAATGTCATGCCACCAGATATCAGTTGCAGAATTCCATGCAGTTTCTTGTTGAGTGCGTTGAACAACTAAAACCTTTTGAACATTGTGCTTACCTTTAAGCGCTTCATCGACCGCAGGCTTTAACGCAAAAGCTGCACCTTTTCTAAAGCCACCGTCTGCGGTGATAACTAATTTTGCATCCGCATCCTGAATTCGTGACAACAACGCTTCTGCAGAGAATCCACCAAAGACAACAGAATGAGCTGCGCCAATGCGTGCACAAGCCAACATAGCAATTGCAGCTTCTGGAATCATCGGCATATAAATTGCAACTCGATCTTTCGCTTCGACACCTAATTCGATAAGCGCGTTTGCAGTTTTCTTAACTTCAATTAACAGCTGTGCATAGGTGATGGTTCGAGTGTCACCTGGTTCACCTTCAAAATGAAAAGCAACTCGGTCTCCACGACCTTCAATGACATGTCTGTCTAATGCATTAAATGCTGCATTAATTTTCCCGCCCACGAACCATTGTGCATATGGTGCATCCCATTGCAGAGTTTGCGTCCATGGTTTTTCCCACGACAAAGCTCCAGCTTGTTGATCCCAAAAAGCCAATCGATCTTTTTCGGCCAGTTCGTATAAATCCGCAGTGGCATTGGCCTGAGCTGCAAACTCTGCAGTTGGCGCAAATTCGCGTTCCTCGCTGAGCAGGTTCTCTAAAGATTCGTGGTCTTGACTCATAACGCTAGAGGTTACTCCCTGAACATTGTTATCAACAGCGAATTGATGATTGATTTTTTATTTGTGCGCTGCCCTGAAGATGTCCCGACGGAAAGGAGATGCAATGTTGACCTCATTAATTCTGGCTTTGATAAAGCTATTGAGTAATCCAGTGCTACTGGCGGCCCTTGCTAAGTTCTTGGCCAACGCCTTGAAATCGGTGAGTTAGCGGGTAAATCCCACACATGAAGACCCTCCCAGCCCAGTGTGCGGAGGGTCTTTTTGTGCCATTGGGGCCAAGGTGAGAGGATTGGTCGTAAGCCTCTAGACGACTCAACGAAGCGCTCAGTCTAAAGATTTACAACGAGCCATAGGAGTCACCGTGCCAATTGCAACCCCAGAAATTTATGCCGACATGTTGGATCGCGCCAAGAAAGGCGCTTTTGCATATCCTGCAATTAACGTTTCATCGTCACAAACCCTCACTGCTGCTATTCGTGGTTTCGCCGAAGCAGAGTCAGATGGAATCATTCAATTTTCTTGGGGCGGTGCTGAATACGCATCTGGTTCAACAGTTAAGAACATGGTTGATGGCGCAGTTGCGCTCGCAGAGTATGCCCATGTTGTTGCAAAGAATTACAAAGTAAATATTGGAATTCACACAGATCATTGCCCGGCGGAAAAGTTGGACGGCTTCATGCGTCCACTTCTTGCATTTGGTGCAGATCGCATTAAGTCAGGCAAGGCTCCTTTGTTTAACTCACACATGTGGGATGGATCAGCTGTAGACATGACAGAAAACATGAAGATTGCTAAGGAAATGTTAGCCATGTCTGTTGCGGCAAAGACAATTCTTGAAATTGAAATTGGTGTTGTTGGTGGAGAAGAAGATGGTATCGAGGCTAAGCATGATGCGAAGCTTTACTCAACTCCAGAAGATGCACTTATGACTATTGAAACTCTTGGAACTGATGTAAATGCACGCTACATGGTGGCAGCAACATTCGGAAACGTTCACGGTGTTTACAAGCCAGGAAACGTTGTTTTGCAACCAAAGATTCTTGCAACTTTGCAAGAAGCGGTTTCGGCAAAGCTAGGTCTTCCTGCAGGTAGCAAGCCAATGGACTTGGTATTCCACGGTGGTTCTGGCTCACTTCTTTCAGAGATCCGCGAATCACTTGATTACGGTGTAATCAAGATGAACGTAGATACAGATACTCAGTACGCATTTACTCGTCCAGTTGTAGAGCACATGCTCAAGAACTATGACGGCGTTCTAAAGATTGATGGAGAAGTTGGAAACAAGAAGGCATACGATCCACGTGCATGGGGTAAGGCGGCTGAAGCAGGAATGGCAGCTCGCGTTGTCCGTGCTTGTGAAGATCTTCGCTCTAACGGAACTTCATCACTTAAGTAATTAACTACTAGTCGGAGAGGCTTTACCTATGCCTGCATTAGTACTGCTCGGAGCTCAGTGGGGCGACGAAGGCAAGGGTAAAGCCACAGACTTATTAGGCGATCGTGTTGATTATGTTGTTCGCTATCAAGGTGGAAACAATGCTGGTCACACAGTTGTAATTGGCGATCAAAAGTACGCACTTCACTTGTTGCCATCAGGAATTCTTTCCCCCAACGTAATTCCTGTTATTGGTAATGGCGTTGTTATCGATCCAAGTGTTTTACTGGAAGAAATTCGTGGCCTGAATGAACGTGGCATCGATACCAGCAAACTTCTGATTTCAACTAACGCACATTTGATTACGCCTTATCACCGGACAATCGACAAGGTTTCTGAACGATTCTTGGGCAAGTCAAAGATTGGTACAACGGGTCGCGGAATCGGACCTGCCTATGCAGACAAGATCAATCGCATCGGTATTCGTGTTCAAGATTTATTCGATCCATCAATCTTGCGTCAAAAGCTGGAAGGCGCACTGCGCGATAAGAACCAGATTCTTATCAAGGTGTTTAATCGTAAGAACATCGAAGTTGATGAAGTGCTAGATGAGTATTTAAAGTATGCAGATATCTTGCGTCCATATGTTGCGGACACTGTTTTAATTTTGGATGAAGCGTTAAAGGCCGGAAAGCGCGTTCTGCTTGAAGGATCACAAGGAACTTTGCTGGATGTCGATCACGGTACTTATCCCTTTGTTACCTCAAGTAATCCGACTGCGGGCGGAGCCTGTACAGGTTCAGGAATTGGACCTACAAAGATCGAGCGTGTAATCGGCATCGTCAAGGCGTACACAACGCGTGTTGGTAGCGGACCTTTCCCAACTGAATTATTTGATGAAGATGGCGAAGCACTTCGTCGCATTGGCGGAGAAATCGGTGTAACAACTGGTCGTGCACGCCGATGTGGTTGGTACGACGCACCTATCGCTCGCTATGCAGTACGTGTCAACGGCTTAACAGATTTCTTCTTAACAAAGCTAGATGTTCTAACTGGCTGGGAAAAGATTCCAGTATGCGTTGCTTACGAAATTGATGGAAAGCGTGTTGAAGAGCTTCCTGCTTCACAATCAGATTTCCACCACGCAATCCCAATCTATGAATACTTAGCTGGCTGGACTGAAGATATTTCAGGTGCTCGCAAGCTGTCTGATCTTCCAAAGAACGCACAAGATTATGTTGCTTTCCTAGAAAAGATTTCAGGTGCTCCAATGAGCGCAATTGGTGTGGGCCCAGGACGCGATCAAACCATCGTCGTAAAGGATTTCATTTCATGAGTTTGCTTGCAGATCGCTACGCATCATCAGCGATGCGCGAAATCTTTTCTGCCGAAGCAAAGATAATTCTTGAACGTAAATTGTGGATCGCAGTGATGCGTGCACAATCAGAACTTGGCCACACAATTAACAAGGATGTAATTACAGATTACGAAAATGTAATTACAAAGATTGACTTGGCATCAATTGATGCGCGCGAGAAGCACACCCGTCACGATGTTAAAGCCCGCATCGAAGAGTTTAACGCCCTTGCCGGACATGAAGCTATTCATGCTGGAATGACAAGCCGTGATCTAACCGAAAACATTGAAGCCCTTCAGATTCGCCAAGGCCTAGATTTAGTTCACACTAAAGTTATTGCACTGCTTGCTCGACTTGCAGAAGCATCAGTGAAGTATGCCGATCAACCGATCACAGGTCGCTCACACAATGTTCCGGCGCAGGTAATAACTCTTGGAAAGCGCTTTGCAACAATCGCCGAAGAACTTCTCTTTTCGTATGACCGCTTGGTTGGTCTGCAAGAGCGCTATCCACTGCGTGGAATCAAAGGACCAGTCGGCACAGCGCAAGATTCGATTGATTTATTGGGTAGTTCAGCGGCCCATCACAAACTCGAACAAATAATCGCTAAAGAGCTTGGATTTAGCCAAGTTCTTGACTCAACTGGACAGATTTATCCTCGTTCTTTTGATTACGATGTTTTAACAACATTAGTCCAACTTGCTTCAGCGCCAGCTAATTTAGCAACATCAATTCGCTTAATGGCTGGAGCAGAATTAGTTACTGAAGGTTTTAAAGCGGGTCAAGTTGGTAGCAGCGCCATGCCACACAAGATGAATACACGTTCATGTGAGCGCGTAAATGGTTTAGCAGTTGTGTTGCGTGGATACGCATCCATGATCAGCGAACTTTCGGGCAATCAATGGAATGAAGGCGATGTTTCATGCAGTGTTGTTCGCCGAGTTGCGATTGCAGATTCTTTTTACGCATTTGATGGATTGATGGAAACAATATTGACAGTGCTCAAAGAGTTTGGAACTTTTCCAGCATTGATTAATGCAGAGCTTGAACGCCAACTTCCGTTCCTTACGACAACAAAGATTTTGATGGCAGCGGTAAAAACTGGTGTTGGTCGCGAGGTTGCTCATGAAGCAATCAAAGAGCATTCAGTTAAGGCAACGATTGCAATTCGCGAAGGCAAAGCAAACACATTCTTTGATGATGTAGCAGCGGATTCTAGAATTCCATTAGACCGATCAGCGCTAGATCAATTGATTGGACAGCCACTTGATTTTGCAGGGGATGCACAACAGCAAATAAATCGGGTTGTTAACCGAGTAAATGTGATTACATCTCAATTCAAAGAAGCTTCACAGTACGCAGCTGAATCAATTCGATAAGCGAAGTTGTTAAGTGCGCGATCCAGAAATTCTGCAACAAGTAAAAAGCACGCTCAACGCGTTAACAATTAAAGCCCCAGGCAGAGCAATTGAAGTTCGAGTACCGCCATATGCTGCGGTGCAATGTGGCGAGGGACCAACCCACACACGTGGGACCCCGCCAAACACCATCGAAATGGATGCCCCGACCTGGCTTGCCCTGGCATCGGGTGAGCTGTCCTGGGAGCAAGCGGTGGCCAGCGGGGCGGTTCTGGCCTCTGGCTCAAGGGCTGATCTGGCTCAATACCTGCCGCTTTAGCGCGTGAAACCTGGTGGAAGCACCTAGCCAAGCGCGATAACCTACCTCCCTGACGCAAAGCAATTAGTGAAGGAGGTCGCCCATGGGTCGCGGCCGCGCAAAAGCAAAGCAAACAAAAGTTGCACGTGATTTGAAATATAACGCGCAAGATATGGATTTAGATCGTTTAGCCAAGGAACTTCATGGCGAGATCGATACAACCTCACGCAAGGATGATGATGATCCATTTGCCGAGGGCAACTACATTCCACGTGCGTGAGACCTACACCGTACGTCGCTTCACTTCGTATCTACGAACCGCTGTCGGCATTTGAACCAGCTGATCGTTTGCGATGGCAGAGTATAGAAATTGATCCCTTCTCTTTTAATAAAGAAGAAGAGCTAGCATTACATCGCGTTGTTCAACCAGAACCACCAGCAGGTCGACCAGATGGTGTGCACATCTTTGATCGTGATGGAATCCGATACGTGGCACCTTGGGCAACTGCGATGCGTTGCTGGGGCGCACTAGATAATTTTAAAGAATCTCTTCCAAGTACCGTTGTTCCATATTTTATTTCTCCTGCGATGGAGGATGTAATAACAGCTGGCGTTGACTTGCTCGAAGATAAAGTTCCACACATTTTAAATGAGACGTGGATAATTCCTCCACGTTGGTTTATTTTATTTTCACCAGAAGAGCGAACCCGCGGCAAAAATGCAGATGGCTTGTATTCACGCGCTTTAACAAGCATTGCAAATGCAAAACAACGTTGTGGCGGCGCACATGATGCTGTCCTTGGCGCATTTGGCGACGGTCCGGTCGAACAAGAGTTAGAAAATCTTTTGGCTTGGCTTGAAATGTTTCATCCAGAATCATTAGTTGAACTTGATTACGGTGGTCTAGCAAATTACATGGATCGTGCGTTACGTGATTCAGGTGAAGATGGCCTGGAATCGGATGCATCGATTGAAGATGTCACACATTCTGTTGCTGGCCTTGCTGCCGCAGATGGAATGATGGCTGGCGTTGGATATCAGCGATTGATGTCCCGTTGGCGCTTAGTTCAGGCATACGAACAAGCCTCGTAGGTATTGCTTCACGCTGATTTAATGGCAATACTTCACCCCAATACGGTCCAAAACGGACAGCCCACACTAGCTAGAACACGATTGAAGGAGTCACCATGAACCGCATCCCTGATGCCGAAGTTCTTTTGACCCCTAAAGAGGTTGCACAACGTTTTCACGTCAATCCAAAAACTGTTACCCGCTGGGCAAAAGCTGGAAAGTTAACCGCTATCCGCACATTAGGTGGGCATCGTCGCTATCGGGAATCAGAGGTTTTGGAACGTTTACGCGAATATAAAGAGTCAAGCTCTTAACAAGTAAGGCGGTAGACTCAACCCATGGCCGATAAGAATGATGACATGAAAGCAAGAATGCTTGCTGCCCTTGAAGCTAAGAAAAATAAGCCAGGTGCACCAGGAACTCAAAACCATTCTGAAGGCGGATCAAAGATTCGTGGCGGACAACGCAGTGGCGGTGCACCACAGGTGCAACGTAAAGCTGGTCCATCAGGATCTGGTTCTGCTGGTTAAACTTTTACAGCAAACCTCGACGCTTTAACAGTGGTTCGATTTTTGAATCACGCCCACGGAAATTGCGGAACATCTGCATTGAATCAATTGATCCACCGCGTCCAAGAAGTGTGTTCTTAAAGTGTTCCCCATTTTCGCGCTTTAACCCACCGTTTTCTTTAAACCAATCAACGGTATCTGCATCCAAAACTTCAGACCAGATGTATCCGTAATAACCAGATGAGTAACCGCCAGCGAAAATGTGACTGAAATATGTTGAGCGATAACGAGTTGGAACTGGTGCAAAATCCAATCCGTAATCCTTAATCGCTTGAGCTTCAAATTCAACAACATCAGTAACTTCAGCTGCTTGTTCAACGTTAAGTGAATGCCAAGCAAGATCAAGGGTTGCAGCCGCTAAATAACTAGTAGTTGCGTGACCTTCATTAAAGGTGCGCGCAGCGTTTAAGTTGTCGATCCATTCCTGCGGCAACTTTTCGCCAGTTTCATGGTGGCGGGCATAGTTTTCAACTACTTCTGGCCACAAGATCCACATTTCATTAACTTGTGACGGAAATTCCACAAAGTCGCGCTGAACACTGGTTCCGGAAACACGTGGGTACTTCACCTGAGACAAGAAGCCGTGAATTGCATGCCCAAATTCGTGGAACAAAGTTGTTGTCTCATCATAAGTCAACAGCGTTGGCTTGCCTGCTGGCGGTTTTGGAATATTTAAGTTGTTTACAACGACAGGAAGTTGGTTGAACAAAAAGTTCTGATCAACAAGGTTGTTCATCCATGCTCCACCGCGCTTTGAATCACGGGTGTAGAAGTCACCGATAAATAAACCAACTTTGCTTCCATCTTCATTGTTAATTTCAAAAGCACGAGCTTCTGGGTGATATGTAACAAGATCAGGACGCTCTTTGAAAGTAACGCCAAACAACTTGTTTGCGGCAAAGAAAACACCATCATGTAGAACACGTTCTAATTCAAAGTATGGACGCATCTTTGAGGTATCAATGTTGTATTTTTCTAAACGAACTTTTTCAGTGTAAAAGCCCCAGTCCCAGCTTTCGATATCTGATCCAGCAGCTTTCTTAAGGTCAGCTGCTTCGGCTTGTGCATTACGTACTGCAGCCGGTGCGATCTTGCGCAACATGGCATGCACGTTGTCTGGGTGTTCGGCGGTTTGAACTGCAATTACATGCTCAGCATGGGTTTCCTTGCCAAACAATCTCGCACGTTCTGCGCGAAGCTTTACCATTTTCAGCAGAACTGGTTTGTTGTCATTGTCATTGGTGCGGTTTGCCTTAAGCAATGACGCCTGCATGATCTTCTTGCGTAGTTCACGATTTGTCAGTGAATCTAGAACCGGATTACCAGTGAAGTTGACCATTCCAATGAGCCACTTGCCTTCATGCCCGCGGTCTTTTGCTGCTGTAGCTGCGGCTGCGATTTCATTCTCACTTAGCCCAGCTAACTCTTCAATTGAATCAACCAGAACCGCCAAATCATTGGTATCTGCTAGAACATTTTTGGAAAAGAGAGTTTCAAGGGATGAAAGTTCCTCATTGAGCTCTTTTAGTCGTGCACGTTGTGCATCTGTTAAGTGCGCACCTGCGTGAATCAAATCCTTAAAGTAACGCTCCAATAGCCAAGCATCTTCACTGTTAAGCCCGAGTGATTCGCGAGCATCGTAGAGATCTTTGATCCGCTTGAACAGTGCAGGATTTAAGTTAATCGAATCTTGGTGTGCAGCAAGCTTTGGTGCGATTTCTTCTTCAATTGCATCCAATGCATCGTTGGTATCACTGGAAGACTTGTTGTAGAAAACCAACAACATACGCATCAAGTACTGCCCACTTTTTTCAAGAGCCACGATTGTGTTCTCAAAAGTTGCAGCACCTGGGGTATCAAGAATTGCTTGTACTTCAGCTAACTGTTCTGCACATCCTTCATAGAAAGCAGGCAGGTAATGCTCCTCTTTGATTTGAGCAAATGGAGGTAGCTCATATTCAAGAGTGCTTCTTTGGGCAAATGGATTCGCGTTAGTCATAACGCGAAACCTATCAATTAAAGGTTGCTTTAACGAGGGCGACGGCGACGTTGGCTTGAGTTAGGACGTGGACGCTTTCCGCCGCTACGTACTGACTTTTCAACGATCGGAACGATGTAAGGAATACCTGATGGCTCCTGCGCTCCCGTAATCTTCATTAGCTCAGTGCTAAGTGGTGTAACTCCCACAAACTTAGGGGTGACACCTGCGCGCTGTGTAAGTCCACCGATCGACTTTTGCTGACGTGTAGTCGCAAGAGTTACAACAGTTCCGGCCTCACCCGCACGCGCAGTACGACCCGCACGGTGTAGATAATCCTTGTGATCTGTTGGTGCATCAACATGCACAACAAGTGAAATTCCATCAACGTGAATACCGCGCGCTGCAACATCTGTCGCAACTAGTGCAGCATTTGCAGTTTCCTTGAAAAGCGCCAAAGTACGTGTACGTACAGCTTGTGACTTTCCACCGTGCAATGCACCAACTGGAACTCCAGCATGAGCAAGCTTGTCAGCCAAACGATCTGCACCGCGCTGAGTCTTTACGAACAAGATTGTCTTACCGTTACGAGCTGCAACTTGGTTTGTAATGTCATCTTTATCAGTTGGATTCATTACTAATACGTAGTGCTCCATAGTTGAAACAGATGCACGGTCATTTTGTAGCGAGTGAGTTTTTGGATTCTTCAAGTACTGACGAACCAAGGAATCAACACCACGATCAAGAGTTGCAGAGAAAAGTAAACGCTGACCATCTAGCTTTGCCTGATCAAGAATTTCCTTAACAACAGGCAAGAAGCCCATGTCAGCCATCTGATCTGCTTCATCAAGAACAGTAATTTGTAATTGATCGAGTTGAACTTCACCCTTGTTAAGTAGATCGATCAAACGACCAGGTGTAGCA
>Ga0208855_1000370_pt1 | contig 12366 bp, 8 predicted proteins | sample LakMenEpi17May12_FD_150708 | JGI IMG/M metagenome (GOLD analysis project Ga0208855, IMG submission 150708) | Freshwater microbial communities from Lake Mendota, WI - 17MAY2012 deep hole epilimnion (SPAdes) | ecosystem: Environmental > Aquatic > Freshwater > Lentic | place: Lake Mendota, Madison...
CTATTTGTAAGCACCATATTAGATGCCGTTCCTGAATTAGTAGCATTTATTACTACACCATTAGTTGTATTAATCAAATTAACCATATTACCACTTCCACCACCACTGCTTCTATCAATTCTTAAAATATCATCACTACCAGAATTTGAATAAGTTAAATCAACCATTCTTCCACCTGTCCCATTTGATTTTGTAAATGTTAAACCAGCATTTGCTCCAGTATTATTATGTGTGTATGATATACCTGTCCCTGATGATGATAATGAAGCTAGAAGCCCAGATCCAGAATTAGAAACAACAACACAATTGCCGGATCCTGATACTTTATTTACATTCAAACCATAACCCGCTCCTGTCTGTGTTAAAAGCATAGTGCCTGTAGATCCAGCATTAGCAATATTAACCCCTACCGCATTTGAATTATGATTAACATCAATTGATGATTGGCTTCCAGCAGTAAAATTATTAATATGATTAATTTGTAAAGGAATACCAGCCCCAGAATTAGCATTTTTAGTTATTAATATACCACCGGTAGCAGTTGATATTGTAGCATTTATAGCATTGCCTGTTCCGTTATTATCTATATTTATAGCGTGTCCCGTTGTTCCATTTTTTGTGATGTGAAGACCATCTCCAGTTCCTGAAGAATGTGTTAAACTGAAAGTATCCTGACTACCACCAGTATTTTGAACTATTCGCCCATTTTGTTCTAAAGTTCCAGCTATTAATACATCGCCCTTTGTTCCAGCCGTTGATAAAGCATAACCTGTTCCGTTATTTGTGATGAGAATAGCATCCCCCGATGTTCCCGCGGTTTTTGTCATTGATAAACCTGGCCCATTATTTTCTTTACTTAATTCTACCATAGTAAGACCTCCCGTTGTTGTATCTCTTATATATACCTGACTTTGATTAACTACTCCACTTCTAGAAGAAGTGAAATGTCTCTCACCGCCGGAACTCACTATTTCAAAAAGCGGGGCGTTAGGATCGTTATTACCATTAATTCTTATCCCCTTTGTTGTTCCTGAAGGTGAAACAGTAATAACATTACCTGTATTATTTGTAAAAGTTGCGGGGCTATTTGTGAAATCTATGCCGTGGATATCACTGAAAATTAATTTACCCGTTGTTGTGGGGGCTGATAATTGTAAGTCATTACCTGTAGGATTAGTAAATTGACCTACTACTGTAGGGCCAGCAACCAAAGAAAAGGGTAAAGTGCCTGTAGAGGCACCCGGGCCACCTGCTACTATATCAACATAATTTTTTGTCGCCAGATCACTATTAAGAACGGGTTCAACAGAATTTTTAACTTTGAATGTATTTTGTAAATCTAAATCAGCGGTCGCTGGATTTGATAATTTTGTTTTAGCTAGATTATTAACAGCAGTTCCAACATTAAAACTCATTTTTATATATATTAACCTACAAAAAAATTAATAAATATTTTTATTAATTTTAATCAGTCTTTTTAATGTAAAATGCTACAATATCATCATATGTAAAACCCGGATTCTCTTTTTTGAACCCTTTCATAAATTTAATATATTCACCTAGTTTTTTGTTGTGTTCGTTATATTGTAAAATTCTAAATACAACGTGTCTCCCACATGTATTAATATCAGAATCATTTACCTGAAATTTTAAACCGTTATATATTACTTTATTATTTGTTTCAGAAATATAATTATCTAATATATCTGATAAGTATGGTATAGAATTAGGGGAATGTTTAAGCTTATTAATAAAATAATCTATTGGTTTAGCATATGAATCAAAATATTCTATTGTTCCATCATCATATCTTAATAGACAAACCCAATGGCCGTTATTAGGTTGTGATTCAATTAATAATATTACATAGTTATTATTTTGAAAAATAGAACTAATATTCTTATTTTGTAAATCATTATATTTTAAAATATTAGCATCTGGTAAATATTCATCAATTACAAAATTACTTAATGGTTGTTCAGCTACTTCATCAGTAAATTCTAAAATAGCTTTTTTTAACATCTTTCTGGCATTCATATATAAATACGTTAGAAATGTTTCTTATATGATATTTTTTTTTTCTTAAATCCCGATCCTTTTAATAACGGATATTTTTCCAATAATTCATCCCTTTTTTGATTATATTGATTAATAAGATCGAATAACTCTTTAGCTGGCATTAAAGTTGTTGGTTCACCCACTTTGGTTCTCTTTTTTTGATAATTAGATAAATCTATCTGATTGGCTTTTTTTATTATTCTATCCTCTACACCTAAAGGATTTAATCTATAAATTAACACTTCTTTTCCTTTTTTCTTTTCGGCAGGTTCAGTTCTTTTATTTAAAGCAGCAGATAATTTAATCACATTCGAATTAATATTTGATATTATATTATTAATATCTCCTAAATCATCTGCTGAAATAAACAATGGTCGGAATTCAGGAACGGAGACAGGTTGCCCGTAATAGGGAGCATCGGCGGCAGCGGCAGCGGCAGCTGGTTTATCATCTTCATCATCGTAATATAGAGCATCAGTAGCAGCGGCGGCGGCGGCAGCAGCGGCTGGATCGACATAACGAGCATCCCGTTGATCATAGTATAAAGCGTCGATTGGTTCATCATCAGCTGGTTTATCATAAGCACTAAACATATCAGCAGCCTCACTTTTCATCTTATCTAGTTTTTTTTTAATTTTTTTATTTTTAGATTGTCTGTAAGCATCTTCTAAACGTTTTATCTCAGGTATAAAAGGGGCAGAAATCAGATCAGAATCATCAGCGGGAATAGCATCTTCTACTGGTTCCAAAGCTGGTAAATCTTCAGCATTAGCAATTTCCCCAATTTCTCTAGGTAAATTATACATACCTGTATCTTCTAAAAATTGATCCATTAATCCAGCAGAAGGAGAACGAGATACACGAATTCTACCAATATTATAGAGAGATCTATCAATTTCTAAAACATTTGTGGTTAAAAATTTATTAATTGATTTTACAATTGATACTATAATTTCATAAATTTTTGGTTCAATATTTGTCATACTACCTTCATACAAACTACCTACAAAATATCTTTGAAATAATTCACCTTCTCTGTCTTCATAAACTTCATCAATTTTATCAGCAACATCTAAATAATTACTCAAAATAGATTCTAAATTTGATAATTTATTTTTAATAAAAAGTTCAAAATTACCATCATGATCTAATTTATAATAATTATATCTTTCCACAAAATTTTTATATAGTGTAGTAATTTGATTGATAACACTTATATCGTTCATATTATATAATAAAGTTGTTGCTACTAGTGTCATTTTATCAATATAATTTATAATATCCATCTGATACCTATATTTAATTTCTGGTGATTGTTGTTGTTGTTTTGGTTGTCTATCTATTTTAGAAATAATTTTATTTGTTTTATTAGCTAGTTCCATCCTTAATTTATTTTGTATTTCCCTATCCAATAATCTCGTTTCGTTCTGTTTAACAATTTTATTTGTTGAATTCTTTTTTCTGTTCAACTTTGTTAAAATATTTCTTTTCATTATATATTATAAGATATATTTTATTTTATAATATTAATTTTAATAAAGATTGTTTTGTTTAACATATTTTGACGCTTCAATCATTGATAACCCTTTTTCTTTCATTATTTTTTTTACAACATTATGTCTGTTATTTTTTGCCTTAGAGGCACCTGAACCAACATTTCTTTCTAAAGGCATCATCCCACCTTTTACTTTTTTTGACATTCTCTTTTTGGGAGTTTTTTTTACTGTTTTTCTAGGTTTATATTCTAATACATCATTATAAATTTCTTCAACCGTTTCGCCTGATCCTTCCATTTCACAATCACAACCACCATCCATATATTGAACACCATTTCCAAAAATCTTCTTAGCACCCCAACTTACCGCTTCGGTAATCAACGGGGCAACAAATGGTAAAATAGCACTAATAAAACCACCTTTAAGTTTTTCATCATTTTCTAAGCGTGATTTAATGCGGTTTAACATTTCTCTTTCTAGTATTACTTTTTCTTTAGTGTTAGACATTTTAATATATATAATTACTAGAAAATAATTATATATTAAATTTTAATTAACGTTTTAATCTACGGGACATACCAGCAGATAAACCAGCAGCGGATAAACCAGCAGCACTCATACCTGATCCCATTGGATTACCAGCACCACTCATACCCGAACCGGAACCAGCACCAACAGCATCTAATGCTTTAACGGCGGTTCTAGCATATGGATGATTAACTTCAGATAAAACGGATTTAATTAGTCTGGGTAATTTTGGAGCTAGCCATTTGACCGCAGATTTAACATTTGACCACATTGAGCCACCAACCATTCGACCCCTCATTTCATAATCAAAGTATGGTTCCTGTTCTGATTTTGCTTTTGCTACATCAGAATAAGATAAACCACCAAACAAACGGTAAGAATTGAAATTTTCACTTACAAAGAAACCAGAATCAACGGCACAAACCACTAATTCATATTCATTTGGATTAATTAAAGCACCTGAATTATTAACAACAGTAGCACGAATTTGGAAGGTAAAAGAATTTGATACACCGGGGGCACTCATAGGATCATCAATAGCAATATCTTTAGCTAGTTTGAAATAACATAAGGCACCGGCAGAGGATACTCTAGTTATAGCGGAGGTAGCGGCATCAGCATTAATATTTTTAATGTTTCTAGTTCCATAGAAATCTTCCCAATCCATATTAACACCATTTTCTCTGGAAATTCTGTAGAAATCATTAGTGTTAGCGGTTGATAAAAGACCAACAGCTGTGTTGAATTGAACATTAACAGCAGTAATCGGTAAATAAACGGATGATGGTGTAAAAGCAGTTCTATTACCTACTAATCTACGAGCATACAAAAGGAGCCCATCTGGTAAATCTTTAAGAATCACGGCATTAGCATTAACTTCCTGAGAGGCACCGGCGGCAACTGATTGAGAGATTGATGTTGAGAATGTTGATAGTCGAGACATCGGTAAAACACATCTGGTTGGTATTTCCATTCCTGCGGGGGGTTGTAAATATGTTAAAATTACATCACACCTTCTCAAATCTACTAAAGTTTGTGAAGTTAAACCGGTAATCAATGTATTGGAACGGTCCCCTGCACCAAATGTTTGGAGCATTTTTAAAACTGGTGTTTGGGGGTTAAGTGTTCCTGTAAATTCCAATTTATTAACTGAATAAAGAGAAGTATTATCTGAATCCCCCCTAAATGAAAATGGAGACATCATGAGAGGTTCGCGTGTTCTAACTACAACATCAACGGTTGCTACTGTATCAGCATTAGCTGTTCCTGTAATATTTTCATATGAGACATTACAGAATGAAGCACGGCTTTTAAGATCACCAATTTGGAAATTTGGGTTTGAATTACCATTTAGAGCGTTCCTATCATTAGTGAAAGATTGATATAAATCACATCTATATGGAGAGGCACCAAAAGCACCGGCTAAACGTTCTGATGGAATCAATCTTAATTTTTCATTAAGTGTTTGATTAAGATTTTCACTAATTGGTTCATTGTTAATAGTCGCGGTTAAGTTTTGATGTAATTGTTGGAAAGGAAGGGGATCAACCAAAACATTAGCAAAAGCTGTGTTATTAGTGGCTGTAATGGTGGAATAACCAATATTGATGGGATCAGCACCACCTAAAACTATTGGTGTTCCGGCGGTTTTTGTAAAAGATAAGCGATAGACAAATTCAGTTTCTAAATAAATTTCACGCGAGATACGAGTGGTTTCCTGTGATGGAATATTTACAGAAGCATTCCATTGAGAGGTTGATTTAGATGAAGCGGGGATTCTTTGAATTGTGATATCACGACCGCTTTCCATCACACCATATTTAAAGCTTTCAGATACAGCTAGACGGCTGTCTCTAACCAGAATAGGTTCATATGAATTTCTAGACATAAAATTTTATATATAATAACTTATAAAATAATTTTTACTAAAATATTTTATATAGTTTTTTTTATTTAATTGCTTACCTTCTTAAACCGCAACTTAATGCTGGCTGACGCCCCGGGATACAAAACAAATGGATGTAATTTATTAAATTTATCTTTCCAATATACATTGATATCTATAATATTAAGTGGCGTTGATCCGGTTAATTGAACCCATCGAAGCTCCGCAGTAGGAGCATATTGAATTATAGGCCTATATTCTAGGCCTGTTGAAAGAGCAACGGAGAAATCAGTAATTATCCTTTGTTGTATATTAGAAGCTAAAACATTATCTAGATAATTTGAAGATGTTGATATACTAGATGGTAATCCAACGAAGGTTCCAACCATAGGAATCCAGTTTGTAGTAAAAACGATGGAAGAGACCGGATTCCAGTTGGGAATAGGGGAATATTCGGTATATGACTGAATAGCGGTATATGTTGGTGAAATAATTAGGTTATTTGTTCCAGTATCACGAATTTTTAATAAATAATTTTTTGGGACATTTTGATGCCCGTAAAAATAAGCATCAAAAGAATTCAACAAACCAAAAAGAGGAGTATTTAAATATATTTTTATAGGATTAACCAAACTGGATTTATATCCCAAAATATCAGAATTTAAAATAAAATTACCATCTGTTGGATTTACCTCTAAAAAGGGCGGATTGGATGTGGGTAATGTCCCGCCTAATGAAACAACCAATGAATTTAAACCTGTTAGAGTGTCAGCAAAAGCTTTGTTTATACAGTCAGTAAATTGTTGAATGCTATAACAATACCAATATTTATTATCCATAAAATTTGGAATATCAGCGGGTGATGGAGTTGAAACTTCAAAATTTTGAGGTTGCCACATAACATTAGATGTAAATGATCTTTCAGAACCGCCATAATTAAAAGTAAATGTTGTTTTATAAATTGTTTTGTTAATATCTGTTTGACCCGTTTCAATTACCGGAATAAAGAAGGGCAAACTTTGAGATTCAATGTTGTATCTTAACGGAGCAACCTGAAATTTCCACGGTTCATTTAAATAAGGTGAGGGCCTAGTTTCATTCCACACCAATTGAGGGGCTATATTAAGACCGCTTAAATCCGTGTTAGTTATATTCAAATCATAATCAAAAATATCTGGATCCATTTTATTATATATTAATTTAGAAATTAAAAAAAATTATTTTATAAGTTAGTATATATATGGAAGCGTCTCTATTAGGATTAGGCCTTAATGTGGCAATGAAGGGAGTTAGTGTTTTACAAAAGTTATTTAAATCAGATTCATCAATTAGAAAAGCCTTATTAAAAGAGATTACAAAAAAACGTCAGGGATTAAATAAAAATTTACAGAATCATACAACATTACTAGTATTACCTACCGGATGTGGTAAAACATCATTAATGAAGCATTTAAGCACACAAACCAAAGATGGGGCAAATATTATGATTTTGGATTTGGATAGTGTTTTATCTCATGAATTCACAAATATGGAAGAAAAAAAAATTAACGACTCATATTTAAATGGATTAGGTGAAGCAGCTAAATTTAAAATTTACTCAAAGACAAAAGAGTTTTACAGTAAATTAAAGGAAGATTTCCCAAAGCATAGGATTGTGTTATTATCTTCTGATTTAGGTTTAGGTAAAATTTTAAATATTGAAGATGTTGTTATTGTCATCCCGTCAGATAGTTTATTAGAACAAATTTTATCAAATCCGGAATTATCACCGGAAAAAATAAAATTAATTAGACACCAATGGATTATGCTAGCTTCAAATGGGAACACTAGATTTAATGCTTATACATCATTTAAAGAATTAGAAACAATGGTTAAAAATTCATTTGGTCTTACCAATAAATTAACAGCATAAATTCGAACAGAACGAGAGTTTGTGAATTTAGACTAAAAACCATAAAATTATGAAATTTATATAAATATAGTAAAAAATACGTTTTTTTAAAAAACTCAAAAAACTTAAAACCTCAGAAACTTAGAAAACTTAAAACTTAAAATTAATATATTAATTTTCTATATATTATTAATATATAAAATTATGGAAACAGAAAAAAATTATTTAATATCTGATTATACAGTTGGTGATTTAAGGAAAATTGTATCATCTTTTTTAAATTCAAAAGTAGTTCCAAAAAAAATATCACGGTCAGCAGTTAATAAAGAATATGATATTAAAGTTTCAAAAGCAAATAAATCCCAATTAGTTAATTTCATACATAAACACAAAATAAAATTAACAATGAAGCCGACACCAAAAGAATTAAGGAAAAAATATGAAGTAATGACAGATAAAAAAAATATTATTGTTGAAAATAATGTAAAATATACATTCAATAAAGTTGATCAAAATGTTGATTTTGAAACTGATTGTATATTTAGAGGTAGAAAACAATTAATGGATCATCAGCGTGATTTTTCTAAGGGGTTCTTCGACTCAAATTACTCAGGTGCTATAGCAATCCACGGAGTTGGAACGGGTAAAACTCTTACCGCGGCGGTTGTGGCAAACTGTTATTTAGATAGATATCCTTCATCAAAAGTTGTGTTTGTAGCACCGGCCGGGTTGATCACCAATTTTCAGAAAGAATTATTTTATATATACTCAGAAAGCCTAGCAGAACCTAGTAAAATATACAATCCTTTAGAAGATAACCGCTATTATTTTTATAGCTATGAACGTTTTACTCGTCTAAAAAACCCGGAGGAATTTTGTAAAGATTCATTACTAATTATAGATGAAGCACATAATTTAAGAAGTGAAATTAAAATAAGTTATTCAAATAAAAAAAAAGATGAAGATGATGATGGAAAACCCAAAAAACCAACTATCAAAAATTTAAGAGGTTTAAAAATTCTCACATGTGGTTCATCATCTACTAAAATTTTATGTTTAACAGCTACACCTTTTATAAATTCATCTAATGATATAAATACATTGATGAATATAGCTTTTAAAAAGCCCTATGATAATAAAAGTGATTTTATGAATTTAGCTTCCAGTGTAGTGGTAGAAGATATATATGAAACAAAAACAACAAAAATTGGAAAATTTAACAAAGTAGAAAGAATTAAAATAGAAGAATCAAAAGAAGAAAAAGAAAAAAGATTAGAAAGTTCAATTAAATCATTTGCTTCATATTTTGACTATAAAATTTCAATTGTAGAAAATAAAGCACTAGCGGATAAATTTCCTGAATTAAGATTAAATTATGTATTTATTAATTTATCAGGTGATATTCTAAAAAAATATTCCGAAGAACAAAGTAAATTCAAAGTAGATCAATCCGAATATTTTTCTGAAAAAAAAAATTTAAAAAAGGGGGATCCCGATGATGATGAAGGATCTCAAAAAGCATTTTGGAATGCTGAACGACGATATTCTAATGAATTTTTAGACACACCTTATAAAATAGATTATATTTTAACAACTATTAAAAATTATAAACCGAATGTAGTAGATGGGAAAAAATATAAACCCAAATTTATTGTTTATTCAAATTTTTTGGAATACGGTAGCCAATTATTAGAAAAATTTATTAATAAAAAGAACAAAGAAAATCCAAATGATGCCATAGAATATGCTTTCATCAACAGCACCCAAACACGATCACAAAGAGACAACACTTTAAGCAGATTTAATAATAGAGAGGATAATTTAAGGTTAGTCTTTTTAAGTAAGGCCGGGGCGGAGGGCTTAAGCTTCTTAGAATGTAAAGGGGTTTTTATTTTAGAACCCAGCTTTAACTACTCAATAATTGAACAAATTATAGCCCGCGGTGTGCGTGTTAATTCACATATGAAATTGCCGGAAAATTTAAGATATGTTGAAGCATATTGTTTATTTTTATCTTCACCGAAAAAAACCGAGGTAATGCCTTTATATCTGAAATTTGGGGGTATTCCAGTCAAAAATATTATTGTTGTTAATTTAATTAAAAACAAAATGAAAGAATTGCCCCCAATTAATATTAAAAATCCTGATAAAAACACGATTGAAAGATTTAAATTAAATACACCGCCAGAAAAAGATGTATCTACTGATAATGCTGAAAAAAATGATTTCTTTAATTTTGTAAATTTCAGTGGATCTCAAAGATATGACTTATTTGAATATGCTTTTATTAATGAAAATGAAAAAAAAGCAATAATTATTCAGAGAATTTTTGAAGCTAAAAAAGAAATTAAAACTAATAAAGAAATTATTAAAAATTCAGAAGACCTGTTAAAAAGTAGCGATGTAAGTATTGGTAATAAAGAAATTGTCCAAAAAAATTTAAACAGAGCAATAAAACAAAATGAAAAATTAACTTTTTTCATTAATGACGCTGATAGAGAATTTAAAGACGATCCAATTTATATTAATGCCCTTAAAAATTCAAAGTCATTAGAGGACGCTTTATTTGATTTTACAACTGAGCCTGTTGATTTATTATTATTGAAAATGTCATGTTATAAACAGCATTCTATCAACGCATTTTTTAAAATTTTGAAAATGGATAGAATTAAAAAAGTTGAAAATTTTAGAAATCAATCAGTTGAAGAATTTGACAGAAAACTAGCCGAATATTATGAAAAAAATAATAAGGTTATGCCTTATAAGGAACAGATTCAATTAAGAAAAGAAATTTTCAAAAATTCCGCTATTAATGATATTAACGATATCAATAAAAAAATGTTCCCTAAACTAGTTGAAAAATTAAATAATATGATCAAAGAATATAAAATTTTATTAAAAAGCGGGGATTTAGATAATCTTAATAAGTATCTAAAAGAAAATGAAATTTTTGATAAAGAGACAACAAAATTAGCCAATTTCTTCCCAACCCATCCGGGGTTAGTTCAAAAATTAATAACATTATCAAAATTAGAGTTGGATAAGAAGAAAGACGTCATATGCTTAGAACCAACTGCTGGTTATGGAAATATCCCTTCAATTATTTATGATGAAATTGATAATAAAAATATATCATTTGATCTCGTTGAAAAATTAGAGGCTAATAGAAAAATTTTAACAGATATTTTAGTTAAAAATAATAAAATGATTATTTTAAAACCACAAAACGACTTCTTTAAATACCCAAATGATCAACTATATGACTATGTATTTATGAATCCACCCTTTAATATTTCATATGAAATGGAACCCGGTCAAACCATTGAATTTTTAAAAAATAATAATATTACTTATAGTGATGTTAAAAACCCTAATAAAACAATTACAATTAAAGACTATCATTTTGTTATGAGAGCCTATGAATATTTTTGTAAGCCAGGTGGAAAGGTATGTGCTATTTTAGGGCGATCATGGTTATCTAATAAAAGCGGTGAATATTTTAAAAAATGGCTAGAAGATAAAACAATTGATTATTACCTAGTTAAAAGCGGTGAATTTTCTAGTAGAAAAACAGAAGAAGGTGTTCTTAACCAAAATCTAGCAACAGCGGTTCCAACTATTATTTTAATTTTATATAAACCAGAAAACGAAAATGAAAAATTCAAAACAGTTGATATCTCAAAAATTAAAGTATCAGATGACGAAAGTAAAAAGAAAATTATTAATTATGAATTTGATATTAATATACCGGAAATTGAAAATTATTATAAAAAATTAAAATTCATTATTGATTCAACTTTACTTAATGATAATGACAGGCTTAAAATTATACAAATTTCAGAAATCATTAAAGATATTAAAAAAGAAAATAATGACCCACAAATTAGAAAAGACTTTGATACATTAGTTAATAAAATAAGTAGGTTTGAAGTAAGAAGACAATTAACTGATGACAACATCTTTAAATATGTTAATTTCAAAAATGATGAAAAACAACAATTAAAAAAAAATGAACCTAATGAATCCTTACCGGGGGTTAGAAGAAAAAAAGAATCAATTGAACTATAATAATTATAAATTTTATTAAAATCTATAATACTTATATGAATGACGATGTTAAAAAATTTTTAAAAGATCTAAATATTAACCCTAACACATATTTAAAAAATGTTAGAAAAAATGCCCATCTCCTCAATATCAAACCTTCTTATATTTTTTTCTCTGATCTTAAACCGTATAAATTAATGTATTATGATGGACAAAATAAATTATATTTTGGAAGGGTTCCTTATCATGATGTTATTATATATAGATTATTAGGTGATCCAAAAGCAGAAACTCATAAAATAAATTACCATAAAAGAATGTTTAAAGATGTTGATTTTGACGATAATATTATAACACCAAAAAAATTAACATTGTTGAATTGGATTTAATTCTAAACTTTTATCATCATTCTCATTATAAATAAAAAACTTACAATAATAAACATCGCCGTCATATTCCCT
>Ga0208855_1000379_pt1 | contig 12101 bp, 28 predicted proteins | sample LakMenEpi17May12_FD_150708 | JGI IMG/M metagenome (GOLD analysis project Ga0208855, IMG submission 150708) | Freshwater microbial communities from Lake Mendota, WI - 17MAY2012 deep hole epilimnion (SPAdes) | ecosystem: Environmental > Aquatic > Freshwater > Lentic | place: Lake Mendota, Madison...
AGTGTTTGTCTAGCTGAAATCCAAACCCAATCCACACGGTCTGCAAATTCTCTGATGAACTCTTCAGACAATGTTTGCTTCCATGAAATATAATACCAATTCACACGGTCTGCAAATTCTCTGATGAACTCTTCAGACAATGTTTGCTTCCATGAAATATAATACCAATTCACACGGTCTGCAAATTCTCTGATGAAATCCTCAGAAAGTTTTTGATATTCTGAAATCCATCTCCAATCCACACGATCTGCAAATTCACGAATGAAATTCTCAGACAGTCTTTGGTTACGTGAAATACAACCCCAATCCACACTGTCTGCAAATTTTCTAATGAAATCCTCAGACAGTGTATAGTCACATGAAATTACTTCCCAATCCACATGGTCTTGATACTTTCTAATGAAGCCTTCAGATAGTTGTTCGTTTTTACAAAGTGAATACCAATCTGTACGGGCTGGAATTGTGTATTTATTGATTAACTTTTTGTTTGTCATATCTATTATCTCTCGAAATTTTGAAAAATAGGTAAGTTTTGTGTGATGGATTGGGGGCTTTCGCCCCTAGTAGATTACCACAGCATTCATGGTATTGTCAGCTTGGGTGAAATGCCCCTTCTGTCGAACTGGAAAGAGGTTTGACGAGAATCGCAAAGAGCCATCTCTTTCCACTTTATAGTTGCCCTTTGGATTTGAAGTTACCTTGATACAATTCACTCCATCCACATAAGTTTGTTCCACTTGCACCCGTTGAGCAGGCTTGATACCTAGCTTTCGCATTGCGTTAACAGTGATTCGGCATCGGCTTCTTGATACCGTGTTTGAGCGATAAACGACACAGTCTGCTTCGAGTTTGTGATTTCTGGTTTGGTTATTTCCTTGCATTTTATTTCCTGCCCTTGCGGGTCTTACATTAAATATGCCTCGAAATCCTGAAAAATAGGTAAGTTTTGTGTGGAATCAGGGGCTTTCGCCCCGATTTGTTTATCCAACCACATCCAATTTTAATTGTTCCACTTCGGAAATGATGTCATCCATGTCATATTCATCATACTCTGACATATCAAGCACAGATTCTCGTTGCAACTTGCCTGAATGCCAAAGATTGTAGCCAACATCTTCGCCTTCGTAGAAAAGATGGATTACAGCATTGGGAAACTTTTCAGCTAATGCTGATAATTCTTCCACCAGAGGCTCACTTTGAGTGTCTGCACCGTAGAACAAATGGCAATAACGCATCTCTACTGATTCGCCATTTCTGTCGCCCAAGAAAGTGTCTTTTAATTGAATAGTTGTTCTATTAGGAACATCCTCAAACCGATTTTCAAAACCAATTTTAGTGAAATCTAATACCAAATTATCATTTTGAAGAAAATCAGAGATTTCTTGAGTAGTGAATTGGTCTGCTTGAATTTTAATCTCGTTTACTGTTGTCATTTGTTTTTGCCCTCAGGCACATTAACTATATCTCGAAATCCTGAAAAATAGGTAAGTTTTGTGTGATGGAGGGGATTTCTCCCCTCGAAATTTTTGGTGAATTTATTCGGGGAAAGTCACATCCCTTAACATTCCCACGTCAACATTCTCCTTCAAAAATTGAATCAGATTGTCAGAAAACAATACATCGTCTGGAGCATAGAAAAAGATTTGCTCGTCAATTGTAAGTGCTTCATCAGATGTATATTCGTCTTGTTCCGTATCTGCATTGTAATTGAAGATTGCAGAGCTGAGAGATTCTGTACCAATTAGGTAAGTAATGTCCTCACCAGAATCATTCACCTCTACTTCTCGCACAGGATACTTTACGCCATTTAACTCCATGAAATTTTCCATACACTTAATATATCACACAAAACTGAAAAATAGGTAAGTTTTGTGTAAGTTTTGTGTGGGGTTTGCCCCACACAAAACTGAAATCATTTCCTGAATTGTTCAAAATGTGGATGAAGCTCAGTCCACAACTCACTAAAAGCATCTAAAACGATTTTGTCCATTTTAGCCTCGATTTCCTCACTTACTTCATCAAAACGATTATTGAAAGCCGTGCTTGATGTTTTCAAAATGTTTCGGATATCATACTTGCGATTGCACCCACCATTATTATACAGGTCATAATAAGCATTCCATGCTCTTCTGAAGCGTTCTAGCTTAGGTCTGTGCTTTGGGCATTCCCCTTCCGCTGGCACAATGCTATTAAGTGCATTGACCGAGTATTGATGTTTTCCGTTGTTATTCCAATATGTGTTTTTCATTGTTTTTTTCTCGAAAATACTGATTGATGAATCTCTTTGATCGTTGTGCTAATCTCAAGTACTTCGCACTCAAAATTATCAGGACTAAGTATTAAACCATGTTTTTCAAATGACAATGCGGGATGTAATTCATCTCCAGCTTGTATGTCCTCAATATAATATGGCAAACCATTGATGTCACGACCTAGCGTCATTTCATCTGGAATTTTAACGATTGCGGTGATAGTTATTTCAATTTCTTTCATTTTTGTTCCCTTCTGAACACTACGTGTAATATATCACACAAAACTGAAAAATAGGTAAGTTTTGTGTGAATTAAAATTGCCCGATTTTCATTCAGTTATTACTATCGGTTATTATCTTACTCCTTGTACGAAATTTTTTGAATGTTTTTTTCGTCTACTTCCTCTTCAGTATTCAGTACCTCCTATAATAATTGATAACCCCATGACTATGAATGATAGCACAGATAATGATACTAATAGGAACGCAGCACAATGACCTATTTCAAATACAAACTTTGGTGTATGAAACATGAGCGGATTAAGAAATACTAAAACAATCTCTATAAGTAAACCAAGTGCAAATGAGAAAGCCCAAACACAACCAGCCTTGTTGATAATTTTTTGATAATCTGGTTTCCACTTCATTTGCCACTCTCCCAACCATAATCTGAACCCCATAATGCATCTGAGTACAATTCCAAAAATTTCTTTCTAGGCATTTCAAATTCATTACCATCAGGGTCTAAACCGTACACCTCTTCTTCACAGCAACCAAGATTGTATGAACGTTTCCATATCCCACCTATGAGAACAGCGTCTTGACAGTCTGGGTGATTTTGAATTCGATTGAGCATCTGCTCTGTGGTAAGTAATTCTTTCGTTTCCATTGTTTGATATGTATCTCTCGAAATTCTGAAAAATAGGTAAGTTTTGTGTGAGTAAGGGCTTTCGCCCCTACTCTTCAATGTTAAAATTTATCTTTGAATTCTTCTCGGAATTCATCAGATAGTGTTTGTTTTCTAATCCATTTCCAATCCACACGGTCTTTGAATTCTCTGATGAACTCTTCAGACAATGTTTGGAATTCTGAAATATTTACCCAATCCACACGTTCTGCAAATTCTCTGATGAAATTCTCAGATAGTGTTTGGCTAAATGAAATCCAAAACCAATTTACACGGTCTTTGAATTCACGAATAAAATCCTCAGATAGTGTTTGTCTAGCTGAAATCTGCTCCCAATTCACACAGTCTGCATACTTTCTGATAAAATCCTCAGGTAAATCTTTTTGACGTGAAATTTGTTTCCAATCTATTCGGGCTGGAATTGTGCATTTATCAATTATCTCTTGTTCAGTCATATCTGTTATACTCTTCTGTTGGGAAAACTGGAAAAACTGGCTGAAGAACCCTTGCGGGGATTATTCTCCTATGCTACTTGCAATCAATGCAATGAAAGTTGCTAGAATCAATATTCCAATCCACGTAAGCAAAATAACGATTATGTTTATAACCAGTTCCATATTTATTATACGTTCAGATTGTGAAAAATGGAAAAAATGACAAAAACGAGTGCGGATAATAGGTTTAATTTTTGGCTTCATTACTTGATAAATAGCTTCATCCAAAGACCTGTTACAGTCTCTTTCAAACTTATCTTGTTTATCATATATAGAATCGCCATAACTCCATCCTATACGAGACATTTCATATTCCCAAACTGTTATAATAGAATCCTGTTGTTTTTCAGAAATTTCTGGAACTATTCCAAAGTAATTTCTTGTTTTGTATTCTTTAATAAGTTCCCTGTTAAATACGTCCTGCATTGCCCAAATTGGACAGACTGCCCACGTTGATACTATGTTCGTAATTTTTTGAATGTTTTTTTTATCTTCTTCAGTCATATTCATTATACTCTCAATCTGTCCTTAAATTCTTCTCGAAATTCATCAGATAGTGTTTGGCAATCTGAAATCCAATGCCAATATACCCTATTTTTGAATTCACGAATGAAACCCTCAGAGAGTGCTTGGCGTTGTGAAATCCAATACCAATCCACCTTATCTTGATATTTTCTGATGAAATCCTCAGAGAGTGTTTGAATTTTTGAAAGTTGTGTCCAATCTGTATAGGTTGTAATTGTGTATTTTTCGATTAACTCTTGTTCAGTCATGTTTATTATCTCTCGAAATTTTGAAAAATAGGTAAGTTTTGTGTGAGTAAGGGCTTTCACCCCTACTCTTCAGAAGAGTTCGGGAGAGAATTCATTTATGAAATCCTCAGAGAGTGTTTGTTTTCTTACAATATAGCCCCAATCCACATAATCTTCGAATTCACGAATGAAATCCTCAGACAGTTTTTGGTATCCTGAAATTTTCTCCCAATTCACACGGTCTTTGAACTCACGAATGAAATCTTCAGACAGTGTTTGTTTAGCTGAAATCTCATCCCAATACACACGATTTTCAAATTCGCGAATGAACTCTTCAGAAAGTGTTTGACATTCTGAAATATAGCCCCAATCCACACTATCTGCATATTTTCTAATAAAATCCTCAGATAGTGTTTGTCTAGCTGAAAGTCGTATCCAATCTATTCGGGCTGGAATTGTGTATAAATCAAGTATTTCTTGCTCAGTCATGTTTATTATCTCTCGAAATTTTGAAAAATAGGTAAGTTTTGTGTGAGTAAGGGCTTTCGCCCCTACTCTTCAGTATTAAAGTTTATCCTCGAAGTAGCTTATCCTTGAATTCGTTGATGAAATCTTCAGATTCTATTTTATTTCTCAAAACAGCCCCCCAATCCAAATCATCTGCAAATTCTTTGATGAACTCGTCAGACAATGGTTGGCAGCGTGAAATAAAATACCAATCCACACGCTCTTTGAACTCACGAATGAACTCTTCAGAAATTGCTTGATATCCTGAAATTTTCTCCCAATTCACAAGGTCTTCGAACTCACGAATGAACTCTTCAGACAATGTTTGGTATTCTGAAATCTCATACCAATTCACCCTATCTTTGAATTCACGAATGAACTCTTCAGACAGTGTTTGGTTACGTGAAATCCAATCCCAATCCACACGGTTTTTGAATTCTCTGATGAAATCCTCAGACAGTGTTTGGTAGTATGAAATCTCTTTCCAGTCCACACTGTCTGCATATTTACGAATGAAATCCTCAGACAGTTTTGGGTGGTATGAAATTTGTTTCCAATCCACACGGGGTGTCACAGTATATTTATCGATTAACTCTTGATCGGTCATGTTTATTATCTCTCGAAATTTTGAAAAATAGGTAAGTTTTGTGTGATTGTTTCACTTTCCTATGAATCTTGCGATTAAAGCGAAACATACAGCCAATAACAATGCCAGTATGATGATGATTATGTTAATAAAGATTTCCATTGTATCTATTATCTCACACAAAACTGAAAAATAGGTAAGTTTTGTGTGGAATCAGGGGTTTAACCCCCGATTTGTCTATTCGTCCTGCTTGCCTTGAAAGAAATCATGCTCTTCTTCTGAATTACATCCAAACAAAGACACATTCTTAATGACTTTATTGATTTCATCAACAGTCACTTTTTCATCTGATGACGTTATTCCAAAGTCAGCCAAAACATCTTCAAGGCATCTATCGTTAAGGACACACTCTGAAAATTGGTTGCGACCATCAATCATATCCCAAATTTCATCGTAATAATACGTGATTGTGCCTTCCACTTCAACCATATTGGCAAGTTCGGAGCCAGTAAATTGATAAATTCTACCCTCCTCGGTTATAAGGTCAAAATCAGGGCAACAATTATTTTCAATTATTGTTGTTTCGTCAAATAGTTGAATTGCGTATTTCATCCAGTTTATATTCCTCGAGTTTCTGAAAAATAGGTAAGTTTTGTGTGGGATGGTCACTTATCGTAACCATGCACATCCCTCGTAATCCTTTATGAATTGCTCTATATCGCAATCAAAAAAATCACCACTACCATCTGTGCCAAAAATTTTGTCATCAATACACACTAAGGTAAATGAACGTGAAGCAAAGCTACCCACAAGCAAAGTGCAATTTGATGTGTCATCTAAGCCTATCAGTTCATATACTAATTTCTCTGTACTCAATTATCGTACACCAAATAAGGGTCTGATTTATAAGACCGAAAATCTTCCTTGGCTCTTTCCCATCTTGACCAATCATCAGGATAACCTTGTTTGTCAAAAATTTCATAAGCCTCTTCCACTGCGGAGAGAACTTTCTTAGCATCCCCTGATTTTATTACTCTGGTTAGTTTAGCTCGTAATTTTGTTAATGTTGATTTCTTGAGTGTGTATCTCATTTCATTTCTCCTCGAAAAACTATTTCTTGTTTATTGTGATGTATCCACCATCAGCAAGTAAATTTAAGACATAAACTATTTTACCACTGCAAAACACTCTAAAGTCTTCTACGCAAGTAAGAATGTCCTCGCCTTCCATGTCTTCTAGAGGCTCCCAAGCATACTCTGAACAAATACTACTGAGTGATGATTCAAAATCTTCCTCATCATCATTTACCCCTTCCTCGAAAACACGGTCTACAAAGGGTTTCATTGCGCACAAAAATGGTGCAGAGCCCATTTCCCAAAGCACTTTGTTGAGGTCTTCGTTCTCAAAAACAATATCACTGAATTCTTCTTTTGTTACCATTGTCTATTATCTCACACAAAACTGAAAAATAGGTAAGTTTTGTGTGAAATCAATCGGGGATTTTTTCCCCGATTTTCTCATTTATCTGGCATTGGTAGTTCTACTACTATTACATCAACAGCCCCTTCTTCATCAATCACCAAGAAATTTCTGCCCTCGATCTTACCTAGCTCTACACCGTAAATGTCATTTACAGCAAAAAACTCGATATTTGGGTGGTAAAGTTCATAATACTCTTCAATGTCGTCCCATCCTGCAATAGCATCCCATTTCTCTTGATTGATTGGTGTAATGCCATAGTATGCTACGAGGTCTCGTATGTCTTCAAATCTTTTTACGCTTATTGCTTCTGTTACCATTGTTTATTATCTCACACAAAACTGAAAAATAGGTAAGTTTTGTGTGAAATTAGGGGCTTGAGCCCCTAATTTACATCACCGTTTGAATACAAGAAACTAATCTTCCGAAACTTCAGGCTTAAAATGAGCAATTACATTATTGCAATAGTAGAAACCATCTTCTTCTACAGTGTTATACACACAACCAATCCAAGCGTCATCTTTGTCATTTTCACTATGGTAAATCTCAACATCATACCATGCATCATTGTACTTGAATGAATACCATTGGTCTTCAGGGATATTCATCTGCTTAACAGCTTCAGTTAATCCCTTTCGTAACTCCTCAGAAACATCACAATAATCTGTAATTCTTGCTTTCATTGTTTATTATCTCACACAAAACTGAAAAATAGGTAAGTTTTGTGTGAAATCAGGGGCTTACCCCCCCGATTTCATCTATTGTACATTTGTCCATCATGAAACATGTAATTCCAAGTGGTATTCCCATCACCACTGTTCATGTAAATCATCAATTCAGGGAACTTTTCCGTAACCCAAAGCATTTCTTGTAAAGGTTTTTCCCATGCTGTTTCCACCTCGAAAACCAAAGAATTGTCTGTAAGTCTTTCAACTCTCGTTTCATCAGGGTCTAACCTAACAAAATTCGCATTGATGTTTTGAAAGCTGACCAGATTATCTCCATCTTTGAGGAGATTCATCAATTCCTCGATTTTCTCATTATCACCGTAAATCGTAATATGATTAGAAACCCAATTAGGCATTTGCCACCTCTACATCGTCCACTTCTAAAATGTCACTGCTTCTACGGTTGTAATTCCACTGTTCGTCATTCCACATTTCATTCTCGAAAACTTTGTTTTCAGCATCTTCCATGGAATCAGCTTCCACTTCCACATCTTGCGAAACAAATGCTACAGTACTTAACTTCACTTTGTATTTCATCACTGTGTATGTCACACAAAACTGAAAAATAGGTAAGTTTTGTGTGAATAATAAAAGGAGAGCATTTTTTTTGGTGTACTGGACTAATCTTGAAATAAACAATGTAGTCATTTCAATTTTGCTGTAATTATTACCAATCCGCCCCCAAGGGAGCCGTGTGAGAATTGAACTCACTAAATCCCAGAACTTAAATGCTCTTCCCATCATCCCACCATCATTGCTGTTGGAATCATATGGGTGCTTGAGGGCTCGTCAGCCCTCACATGATTCATTATTTTATGAATCATTATTAGCACCCAGTCAATGTTCGTCTTTGTTGGAGCGACCCCAGAGAATGAACATCCGTTTGTGTGATAAGGGTGGCATCACATTCAACTACTTGCCGTCACTTCTTATGTGACCAAAGAAGAATCCTTTTAAGTCTCTTTGCCCCGTGCAATTACTGCACATTATTATATACGCACGAAATTTGAAAAATAGGTAAGTTTTGTGTGAAAATTTTTACGATTTTCTTAATTCAGCTTAATTATCTTTTGCTGACCCCACTCCTCGCACAATTTTAGCACCACCTTTCAATGCATCTGTAAGCAATGGTCTCACCTCGTCTGCGAAATAAGGGTCGCTAACAAATTCATCATTTAACCAATTCTTAAATGACATAGGGATAAATACTACACAATCTGCTTCAGGCGAAATTGGCCTAAGCGATGACCACCACAGACATGACCAAATAGTTCCATCTGTAAAATGAATTTCATCCCCAGTATACGGTACTCCATCTTCATATTCAATGTCGTTGACTACTGAGAAAAGTGTGTTGAAGTTAGTTGTTTGCTCCATGTCTATTATCTATCGAAATTCTGAAAAATAGGTAAGTTTTGTGTGCATCCATTTACTTCTCCTCCAATGATTTTAAGTCTTCCACTCCTAGCTCATTGAGAATGGATTCGACTTCCGACTTGTCAATTGCTTTCAGGAAAGCCTCGGCTTCCATTTGACTGTTGTCAGGAAGCACCAATGCACTTCCTGCACGGTCTGCAAGTTCTTGAAGCTTATTACGAAAATCAATTTGTGCTTGGGTAAGTTCCATTTTATTTCTCCTCCAATGATTCAATTCTTAACACTTCAGGATAACTATCCATATCAACACCAACATATTGCCAATTTCCATCATCCCACATCTCTCCTTCAAAAACTTTGTTTTCAGCTTCTTCTTCTGTTTCAGCATCAACATAGATTGTTTGTTTAACGTGGGCTACGTGATATAGTGTAATAGCGTATTTCTTTTCTTTTGTTATTTTCATGTTCTTATTGTTGTATATCAGTGAGGTCATTACTGAGACTTTTTTATGCAGCTTTCGTCTACTACAATTTTCCCGTTATCCATGTAGTAGATACCCAATTTACCGAAAAGTTCGTAATCTCCATTTCTTACCTTTTGTAAGAATGTCTCGGTAGCCCATTGAAGGTGGTGTGTCAAAGCACCCTCTAATCCCTCGCATACGTCTAAATTTTGCTGTTCGCTCAACCCCGTAAAGTTGATAGTTTTGTTAACGTCATCATGGTTAATGTCGATGACTACTGAGAAAAGTGTGTTGAAGTTAGTTGTTTGCTCCATGTCTATTATCTCTTGAAATTCTGAAAAATAGGTAAGTTTTGTGTGATATCAGGGGTTGAGCCCCTGATATACATTAGCTGTTTCTTAGTTCCTTCTCTGCCTCAGCCAATGATTTTTCACAAGCTCTTTCATACTCAAAGATCAAATCCACATCTTCACTCATATCATCCTTTCCGTACACAAGTGTATCAAACTCCCAGCCTCGTTTTGCCATTGCTTTTACCCACAAATCTCGCAACTTCTCAGGAAAGCCATTACCATGCTCTGTTTCATTTCCAAAGTAACCATCATCTAACAATGTGTCCACATCTTGTTTTGTGTGATTTATAATCATATTATTTAGCCACCTCAATAATTTCTCCTAATTGCGTTGTTAAGTTTATCAAGCAATTTTTGTGTACGCTCCACTAGCTCTTCGTCCTCGGCACACGCAAGAGTCTCTTCGAGACTATGCACATCTTCCCAAATGCCATATGCGCAGGAACCTTGATTATTAACTAATTTCCAAGCCTCATCCACAGCTTTATTAATTGCATCTTCTAAACTTAGACTTGAATAAGAAATGACATGCTCTTTGCTTCCATATTTCATAGAGCATAAAATTTCATACAATGGATATTTCAAATAGTCCTCATGCTTTATTACCATTCGAAAATTTGATGCCTCGTTGTCATGGCCATAAATTCTGCGAATCCAATCCCAGCTATTGGTCACCACTTCTCCATCGTGATTAATCACTGGTGAAAAGGTGTTTACGATTTCGGTGTCTATTAAAAGTGTGTTCATATTTTCTAGCGGCTTTTATCCGCATGATGTATACACACACAAAACTGAAAAATAGGTAAGTTTTGTGTGAATGTTTTTCAAAAAAAATAATGTTTTTTAATATATGTTTCCAATTCCTGAAAAATAGGTAAGTTTTGTGTAACACACAAAACAAAAAAAATAATGTTTTTTAGTATATGTTTCTAAATCCTGAAAAATAGGTAAGTTTTGTGTGAAATAGCTCTGCCTTTCACACAAAACAAATCATGTATGTTTTGGTATTTTTCACACAAAACAAATACTATAGTACTTGATATACGCATATATAAACAGTCATAATATGGATTATCAGAAAAAATACACCACTTGTGACAAGTTTTGTGCCTGCAAGCCGATGTCTGTTTTGTGTGTGTTAACAATGTTAAGAAATAAAATTTAACACAAATTTAATATTGTTAAGAAAAAACGGAAAAAAATTTTGACAATAATAATATATGTTTTCAAATCCTGAAAAATAGGTAAGTTTTGTGTGACTCGAAATACTCGAAAAATTTAGTCTTTTTTTCATCTATGTTTTCAAAACCTGAAAAATAGGTAAGTTTTGTGTGAATTCTTTAACCTAAAAACTTCACGATTTCCTCAGACCTTATTACACCTTTCCTTAACTCATATTTACCGTTTGAAACAAATAGAGTGGTAGGCACGGACATTACATTGAACTCTGTGGCAAAGTCTGGGTCTTCCTCAATGTCTACTCGAAATACTCGATTTTCTATAATTGGATCCTGCGTGATTGCTTTGGCTATCTCTAAGTCCATCACCTTACAAGGGTTGCACCATGATGCTCCCAATTTCACTATGAACTTTCTACCAGTCTTCATCTTATCGTAAAAATTCTCGATTTTCATGTTTTTCTTATACAGGTTTTAGGCTCGAAAATCAGTATAAATATATTAGACTCACCGATGAGACACAAAACTTACAAAGGTTGTAAATAAAGGAGGTGAGCGAAATGAGTTTATTAGAGCAAATAGAAAAATTTTATTCTGATATGTTTGACGTGTTGTTTGGACACATTAAATATTTAGACGAGGACAACAAATGAAAATCACACAAAACGGACAATCAGAAAATAGTTTCATCACTAAAATGGCCATTGACATTTTAGCACAACAAGACAAAGTATTCAATGAAGAAGACTTTTCTCCTCGAAAAACAGAGACACATTACATCCAAATTAAAAAAATTGGATTGCTCGAAAATCTGCCAAGTGATGTACCTGAATGGGTAACTGAAGAATCATGGGTCAACCCCAATACTGCTCAAAAATTACAACAATTTTGAATAGTATTAAAATGATACTCTGTTTTGTGTGAAAAAAGTGAGCGATTTTTTTTTCACACAAAACAGACACAAAACAGACACAAAACAGACACAAAACAGACACAAAACAGACACAAAACAGACACAAAACAGA
>Ga0208855_1000381_pt1 | contig 12044 bp, 16 predicted proteins | sample LakMenEpi17May12_FD_150708 | JGI IMG/M metagenome (GOLD analysis project Ga0208855, IMG submission 150708) | Freshwater microbial communities from Lake Mendota, WI - 17MAY2012 deep hole epilimnion (SPAdes) | ecosystem: Environmental > Aquatic > Freshwater > Lentic | place: Lake Mendota, Madison...
CAGGTCGTCCTGCCGCACCGGCATGGGGTTCGTGACATCCACGTCCCCGCGCGAGACCCCGTCGCTGCCGACCGTGATCTTGACGCGCTGGTGCAGCACGCCGTCGATCTCGTCGGCGGCAGCGGTTGCGCCAGTGCCTGGGGTAATACCGACGTTGTCAGCCATATCAGTCTTCCGTGATGATCGTGCCAGAATTGATCTGCGGCGTCACGCCATTGCTGATCGAAATCCCTGGCGTCAACGTGCCGGAATACAAGATCTTCCCCGTGCCAGAGCTTGCCGTTCCGACCGAGAAGAATGTGGCAGATGCCGCAGCGCCTCCAGTTGAGGCCGGGAACGCCTGTAGCGCGGCAAGACTTAGCGTGCGCGCCGAAACCGTAAACGCCGCGGAAGTCCGCGCCACGCCAACGCGAGCATACGATGTGTAGGAGATCTCGTTCGTAGACTGGTTCCCCGCCGAACCGGGATCAGCCGTGTGCAGGGCAAGCCAAAGGCTCGTGATTGGCGACGACGCTGCGTTGTCCGCAATGTTGGCAATCGCGCCGCCATTGAAGAACAGCTTCAGGAAGTCATTGGTAAACGTCAGGCCCTTTGGCATTTCATCCTCTCTTCAGCACGACTTCGCGCGGTTCAGACGATATCTTGACCTCTCGGGGAGAGTTCCGCGCCTGGATCTCCTCGCGCTTGGTCTGAGCGTCAATGGCAAGTTTCTCGCGATCGATCTGCGCTTGCATCTGCAACTTCATCTGCTGGATCTCGCGCTCAAGCGCCAGCTTCTCCTGGGCAATCATGCGGTCGTTCTCAAGCCGCATCTGCGCCACCATGCGCTCGCCTTCAATCCGCATCTGTTGCAACGCCTGGTCCGCCTGGATGCGCTGCGCGTCCATCTGGGCCTGGATCTGTTGCTTTTGCTGCTCAAGGACCAGTTCCTGCTGCGTCTTCTGCTGCTCCATCTGGAGCTTCTGCGCCTCAATCTGGGCTTTCTGCTGCTCCGCAATGGCCCTTGGATCTGGCGGCGGGGGCGGCATCTCCTCCACACTACGCGGCAACAGGGCGTCGATCTGCTCAATCTCCATCTCCTCAAGGAGACGGCGCGACACCTTGAGCAGGGCATCCTGGTTGCTGGCGATCAGCGGGTTCTTCGTTGCGAACTCAAACAGGAACTGCGCCTTTTGAACCCTGGCTTGCTGGCTCGACAGCCGCGGATCGGCCACCGGCATGATCATCATGTCCTGCATGAAGTCTTCCGCCGTGACCATGTTCTGCTCCGTGCCGTCCGGAGTCAGCGTGATGAACGCCTCGTACCCGCGGAAGTACAGACCGTTCAGCCGGTATATCTTGTTCAGTTCCTTCGACCAGGAGTTGAGCAGGAACTCTTGGACCGACGTGAAGACCATCAGCGCCTGGTCGATCAACTGGCTGACCGTACTGGGCTGAAGAACCTTGGTCACATCGCCAGACACCGCATCCGTCGTGGCCCCGATGCGCTGCGACCGCGCCTCGAGCATGCTGATCGCTTGCATGACCGTTGGCGGGGGGGCCGGGAAAGACATCGTCTTGATGCCCTTCTGGATGTCGTCGGTGCTTGCCGATACAGATCGGAAGCTCCCCAACTCCATCTTCACCGGCCCCTTACCAACGTTCAGGCTCTCCGAGATGAAACCGGACATGTTGCCGGCAATGCTCAGAGTCGTCGCGTCGATGAACTGGCGCAGCAACTTGTTAATGGCGATGTTTGCGTTTCCAAGCATGAACCCAAGGCCGAAGCCGTAGAAGCCGTCAGGGTTCACCAGGAAGCGGTAGTGGGTGTATTCCTCAATCGGCAAACGCCCATTCGTCGGACGCCCGGTGTCGTCAACCTCGTATCGGACCTCGATCCGCAGAAGCTCCTCAGAGGTCACATCCACCCAGACCTTGTACGGCTCTGCGATCCCGTCCCCGTCGAGGTCGAGGTCGCGGTGCTGCTCGATGATCTGGGCGTAGTCGTCGCTCTCGGACTGGACCTGTATGATGCCCGTGTCCTGGTCGTTCTGATCCTGAATGGGCGACCGCAACTGTCCGATCAACATGGGGTCCGGAGCGACGAGGAAGTATCCCTCGCTCGCGCGGATGCGTCCCTCGTTCAGGGGCAGGTGGATCAACTCGGTCTTGCGCGTCACGTCCTCGATGTTCACCGGACCAGCGGAGTAGGGAACGTAGAGATCCTCCGCGCGCACCGGGCGCACGACAATCTTGTTCATCACCGGGTCGAAGTAGGTCTTGGAGAAGTCAGACCCGTGGACGGCCACGCGCAACAGCATCGCGGCCTTGTCCTCCTTGTAAGACTGGTCCTTAACGAACAGCGTCCATTGCAGATACTGGCCAACCCGCTTGGCCCGCTCCGTCGCACCCTCGCCCTGCATACCCACAGGGATGGCGGCGACCGGCATACGGGAGGGGAAGAATGCCTTGTAGGCGCGGGCCTGGAAACTGTTGCACGCCTCAGTCAGCAGACCCAGGCTTTCGGTCGAACTGCCCTCCCAGGGGCGATTGATCGGCGCGTCCTGCTGGTTGTAGACCGCAACCCAGTCGGCGTGCATGGCATCCCACCCCTGCCGCGACATGCGGTCGGAGTTGAAGTCCGTGAGGCAGATCTGCGCGATCTCTTTGCGCGCCTCCATCTCCAGACCTTCAGCCACGTTAACGAGCAGCGCCGAAAGAGCTTGCCGCTTCTTGCGCTTGATCTTCTCGTTATCGCCACGCCACTTGCGGTCGTTCATGCAAACGCATCCTCAAACCTTGGAAGCCGGCCTTTCGTGTTCTTCCAGAGCCATGCAACCATGCCAGGTCCATGCGCGTCCCAATGTATCCACGGGGTTTCGTTGAGGAAACGGGTGAAGTCCTGCGCCTGGCAAAGGATGTCTCGGTCGGTCCAGAACGTCTTGTTGTTACCCGCGACCCCGACTTCCATGGCGAAGTACTTCTCCGTTCCGTCCTGATGCCGCGCATTCTTGTCGATCTTGGTCTCGTCCAGATGACAGGAATCGAAAGCATACAGGCCAATCGAAGAGAACCCGAGGAACTGCCAAGCCAGGATCATAGCACGGCCCGCAGAAGAAGATCCCCCCCCCATCAACATTTTCCGGTGGTGGTCAGGAAGGACAGACGCTTCGTCCGCGCCAACCGCAGCGTGCCAGCCCCAGACATCGCCACCGGTCTCCAACAATCGGCGGGTGGTCGAGGGGTCAACCATCGAGGCCAGGAAGTATCGGACGCCAGGATGAGCCGCCGGCAGAAGATCCGCCCTTGCCTCGCCATGGGTGGAGATCCCTTCATGGGGACGGGGATCGAGCAGGACGCAGCCAAACGGGACAATCCCGCGGGCAATGAGCTTGGCATGGCTGTGCTTCACGCAAAACGCCACAGCCCCGTCCAGGATCTCCTTGCGGATTGCCGCCAGAGTTTCCGGCATCTCAAGGGACGGTCCAGCCGAGATGATGATCGCCCTGCGGCGGTGGGGAGCGATCGACTGCACCCAATTCGGCATGAGTTCAAGGTTTTCAACGATGTTGGCCTGGATAACGCTGTTCTCAACGCAGTTCTGCGTCTTGACCACCATGTTCGTGCTGAACGACCCAGCCGTGATCTCCTTCAACTCCTCCTTCGACGCGATCGCAAGCTGCCGGTGCCGGAAAACCGGGAGATCGGCGTCGAACTCAAAGTCCTTTTCAACGGCTAGGTGGACAAACCCGCCGCTGGGAGAGACCTCAATGCTTTCAAAGGCAACCAGGTCCGTCTTGACGTTGTTGATGCCAAACCGGGTCGTGTCCACATGCGCGCCGCGCGCGTCCGACGAGTACCAGCCGCGGTAGATGATCTGCGCCCCGTCCAACAGCGGCAAGCAAGACGCCAGGAGTTCGACCGGCTGCATGTCACAGTCGAGGACGACAAGTTCCCCAGGCTCAACTACCTCCATCTGCGTAGGCCGCAGAACCCTCGCCGTCCTCCCCCGTAGGAGTCGGGCCAGCAGCTCGGCATTGGTCAGCGCAAATTTGCGGTTGCCCTTCTTGTGGACGAAATAGTCGGTCAGGATCGACGCCTCAAAGGCATCGAGGCCGTGTGGGCCAATTCCCTTGGGAGCGAGATCCTCCCACACCGAATCCGCATGCTGCACATGGGCGACCAGCATGGCCATGAAAGCATGGCTGTCGTGCAACTCAGAGAGTTTCAGCACGTTGTCGTCTTCGTAGAGCCGAACATACCGCTCGAGGAAGTCTCGACCTTTGCGTCGGAGGTTGAACGACATGAACCCACACTCAGGGTGCGGCGCACTCTCAACCCGCGACAACAGCGCCCCGTCCTTGTCCGCAGGGCAGATCTTCGCAAGGAAGTCCTCATCGATAGGCTTCATGGTTTCGATGTCGCCGTCGAGCCACATCAAGTAGTCGTGATCCGCCGCGGCCTTGAGCGCCACCTTGAGGGCAAAGACCTTGTGGGCGAACCGGACCAGATCCTGCCGGTAGTCATAGCCCGGTGCTTTCGGGTCCATGACCCGGTCCTTGTGACGCTCGCAGAACGCCACAAACCCCTCATCCTTGGCCAGATCTGCGTCGCTGACGACCAACGTCTCCATCTCCGGAGAGAACAGCGCCGCGGTCTCAAGCCACCGCTTGCCGTATAGCTCATAGCCGGCGTCAGACCAGCTTGTAACAACCAGGACTTTCAATCAAACCTCCCCTTGACCCGCATCATGTGGTCGTACTCGTTCGTCCACCAGCCGGCAAACGGCACGTTCTTCATGTGATCGAACCACGGCCCGCCATCGGTGTAGTGCAACAACCGCGGCTTGACCTTCCTGGAGCTATGGCCAACCAAGTAGTTCCACCCCGGCTCAAGCGCCCCGATCTTGTTGTCAGGAAGCCACTCAAACCCGTGCAAGAACGACCCTTTGGCCGTGTTCACGACCTCTGGCGTCAGCGCCCGGTTGTCCGGATGCCCACAGTTCCACAGGACCACGGACGACCAGTTCTTCCGCGGGTATGCCTGTTGGACCTGGCTGTCCATCTTCCGCACGTTGGTCGGGACGTGGGTATTCTTCACCACCATCACCGCGTACTGATCGTCCGCAGCCGAATACAGCGAGGCTATGTTGTCCACCCATAGGACATCGCAGTCGGTGAACAGCGCCCACCCCTGATACCGCTGGAGCGCCGGCACCAAGAACCGCGTGAAGGCGAACTCCGTGCTGAACGGTCGCCCGTCCAAAACATCGATCGTCGTCCCGTCCTTGTTGACCGTCCATTCGCGGTTGAAGAACCCTGCCGCACGCATCTCCTTGTGCTTCAAGGCCCTGATGTACAACGAAATTGTCGACTTTCGTTGGCAGGAAAACGACGCAACATCAAAAGCATCACGCTCGCGCCCGTCGTACCCGATCCAGTACGGGAATGGTTCCATGTCAGTCTCCATCGAAGACGAGGTGAACAGGGGCTTTGGTGGGAACGAACACATGCTGCTCAAACACGCCGCGCCACCAGTCGGCAGGGCGGATGGTCAGATGCGCGTTACGCCCATCCGGAAGCGTCTTCTTTGCCGCCCTGGTCGAGATTGAGAAGAACGCAAACTTCCGCGCCATGAGCCGGCAGTTGAAGATGGCATCCTCAATCTCCTTGCCCTCCAAATGCTCAAGGACATCGCAGCAGATAACGCCATCAAAACCGCGGAAGGCATTCGGCAGCATGTTGATCCCAGGCACGGCGGGATCGTAAAGCGTGGGCATCTCAACCCCCCACGCCTCATGCAGCTTCTGCTCCTTGTACTGCAAGCCCTTGCCGCTGCCGTAATCCAGAAGCGTCTTTGCCCCGTACTGATCAATCAGGGCCTTGATCTGCTCCGAGTTCTTGGCAGTCGAATGGCCAGGGAACAACCCCTGGTCGTGCATCTTCTTGTACTGCTCAAGGTTGCTCATGGCACGCTCGCGACAACCCACATGTCGCGCCCCTTCTGGTGGAACTTGGCGTCGTGGCTGGCCTCTTTGACCACGAACCCAGCCGCATTCAACTCGCGCAGGAACTCGCTCACGGTCCACACGTATCGGTGGGTCTCGTAGTCAAGCCGGTCCCATTGGTTCCCATAGAACTGGGTCTTGCCCATGTTCTGCGGGCCGATCTTCGTGTCGATGTGCGGAGCGTCGCGCCCGCGCAAGTACCACTCGATGCACTTGTCCAAGTCAGGCATCTCGACCAAAAGCAACCCACCCTCTCGGAGCTTGCTCTTCCAATGCCGCAGGTTGTCGATCGTCTGCCAGCGGGTGAAATGTTCGACCACATGGACAAGAAGGATCTGATCCACCGTCCCGTCCCGCACGGGCAGGTCGCAGATATCGGCCTGGATGTCATAGTCAGAACCCGTCCTGCTGGTATCGGCGGGGTCGTAATCAAACTTGTCGATGTTGACCCACCCAGGCAGCTTTCTTGCACCGCACCCAAGATGCAGCTTGAGCGGCGCGAGTTTATGCTGCGCTGCAAAATCGTTGATGATCATTTGCCCCTCTTCATCGGCTTGATCACCAGTTGATACCCAACCGAGTTCAGCACCGCCTCGAAACTTACCAACTGCGGGGCATGGCCGTAACGCCATTGGCTGATCGTGTCCACGGACAGGCCAGACTTCTCGCAGATCAGGTTCAACGTCAGGAACTTGTCCCGGTTAAAGATCTCAAACAACTCCCGAACCAGGGGGTTGATGTTCTGCGGCACAGACAACGGCTTGCAGCGCCATCCGCGCCGCTTGTCCGCCATGCGAAGGTATCCAAGCCGGCGGGCCTGGGTGATGTGCTGCGTTGCAGTCATTTCACCAACCTCGCAAACGTGGACCAGGTCATGTACACCCGCGGCTCTTTCGACGGACGACCGGGATCAGGGTCAATCCTTACGACCAGCACATCCGCCTGTCCAAGCCACCGCTCACCCGTTGCCCAAGCCTCGTCCTTGCGCTGTTTGGCCTCAACCAGGATGCGTCCCCCGTCAGGCAACACAGCCTCGACATCATGGGGAAACGCCTCAAACGCACCGGACCCTGGTTGACGCCGCGCCTGGATGCCGATCGCCTCAAGCTCCTTGACGATCCATTGCTCCAGCTTGCGCCCCTTGGCCTTTGCCGACTTTGCCTTGATCATTCGTCCCTCCTCTTGATCACGCCATTGTCAATCATGTGAAACAGCGCCTCGCCGTTCGCCATCTCGTTCACGGTCCAGTTCCTGCCGGCAATGCACGCAAACACGCGCTTTCGCACGGACTCGTCCCCAGACCACACGCGCGCATTCCTCGGCAACCACGTCATAGGGGCCGTAAACATCACCGGGATGCCACGCTCCATGCACGCAAAGGCAACCGTGCTGTTGAACGACACAAACGCGCAGATCTTGTCAAAGAACGCCACGTCCTTTGGCCCCTTCGGCACGATCAGCATGTCGTTCTCAGGAAACATCTGCTGTGCCGCCCGCGTCCACACCGCATCAAAGTCATGCGACAGGCCAAAATGGTCGCGCATGAACGGACTTGGCGGCTGGTAAGCAATGATCCTTGACTCGGTGCTGGCAATCGGCCGGTCGAGGAGAATTGTTCCCCTTTTGACCAGCTTTTCGAGCCGATATGTATCGCGCATGGTTGGCTCAACAAAGCCGCTCGCCTGACTTTCCGGCGAAAATCGGTAATAGCCCGTCGCCTGGGCCGGATCTCTCGACCGCTTGAAGTGGCCGTGGTCTACGTGAATCCACCGCTTGCCTTGCTCGGCGCATTTTTCGCGCAAGCCTTCAGCGTAAAGCAGACCGTAGTGCATGTTGTTGTCTGCAAGGGCAACGCCGTGGTGGACCGCACGCGCGCCATAGAACTCGTTTGCAAGCGTCTCCCCGACCCTATGCGGAGCGCCCTTCGGAATGAAGAAATTGAGCAGCATGGGTCACCATTGATTCCCGTGACCCAACGACGGCGGCGGCAGCAGCCGGTTAAGCGGAGCATTTGTAACCCAGTCGGTGTACCGCTGGTCGCCCATCAGCTTGCGCCACGCGCGCTCAACGTCAGGGATCTCGGACCTGTAGCCCTCAACAAGGCCCTTTGCGCTGATGTAGATCCGGCAAGTGGCGTGACCTTCGGTTTGCCAACCAATCGCAGCAATTTTCTTCTTAGCAACCATCTGAGCGACGACATTGACAGCTCGGTTTCTGTCCACATCAAGCGCCTTGGCAACGTCAAACGCTGTGAACGGGCCTTCCCGCTCGTCCACAAACTTCAACGCATCAGAAAACAACACGCGCCTCATCGTCCCCTCCTGGACCTGACCGCATATGGATCTCTTGAAGCGCCCCCGCCGCTGAACTCGGAGGCCAACTCAAGCATCTCATCCCTATACCGATCTTGGGCGGTTGTCACGCGCGAATATGTCGCCAGCCCAAACCCTACCTCGTCATAAATATGGTCTTCCTGCGTGCGCGTTGACGGCCCCTTGTCAGGCTCAAGCGTGTCCAGCACCAGGCCAGGCACCGTGCGCCAGAAGTGCCGGCAGTTGGCCGTGACGTAGAACATCGGCCTCACCACGCCATGCTCATCCGGCTCGCCAACAAGGCGGTTGATCACCTCGGTGTAGTTGGCCTTCCGATCCCTTCGCCCCTGCCGCAAAATAAACACCCCGTTCGTCGCAGATCGCATGTTCTGCTGCGGACTCGGCCCGTCCTGGCTTGCCCACATCTGCGGGTCAGCAACGCGGACATCGATCGGCGGCAGATCCATCTCCGCCTCCAGCTTCAGCACCTCCCGCGCCACCTCGCTCGATGACATCCGGCACCCCGTATCCGCCTCGCCAGACCACCCATACCACTCGGCAAACCGCACGATCGCCCCCTTCGGCAATCGCACATCGGGGAACCCATCCTTCGCCGCCAGGACCGCCCCCTCGCTCACCACGTACCAGCCGATCGAGAAAGGCTTGGCTGTTCCCCAGTCCATAGCCATGATGTGTGTCCAATGCCGGGGTGGCTTGAAGTGCCGTACCATATGCCGCCCCCGCTCCAGCATGCTGAGTGCGGCCCCTGCCACCACATCCCAGTCGCCATCTCGCAGGGCCTTGGCTCGCTCGGCTGACAAAGCCGTGAATGATCCCTCATAGCTATCAACATCCAGGTATGGGTTGTCGTCCATCCGCGCAGGGATGTACACGCTCGTCCACCCCTTCGCCTTCTTCGACTGTGTCGTCCGATCGTGGAACATGTGCATCGGAGGCGCTTGCTCGATGAACACCTCACGCAAGAAGTTGTGCGAAGGACCGCCAGGATTGCTCCCAATCACGATCCGCGGGAACATCTTCTCCTGCGTCGGCTCAAACCTCCCAAGCCGCACCCGCGTCCGCAGAAACTTGATCTGCTCGGGCATGAACAGCGCAGCCTCGTCAATGCCCAGCCAATGCATCTCCGCGCCCTGGTACTTGAAGATGTCCCCCAAATCCTCGGCAAAGCAAAACTGCAAGAACGCTCCGTTGTAAAACGTCAGCTTGCGGTCCGTCTCCTTCCACACCGCAACCTCGGGCGGAATCCCCATCTGCTGGATCGGGATCAGGTGGTTGTCCTTCAACTCAGGATACGTCCGCCGAAACAGATAGGCCTGTAGCCCAGGGTTCTCCAGACAGGCAATCAACCCGTCCATCCGCAGCGCATGGCTCTTCCCGCCACCCGCAGCACCCCCATACATGATCTGCCGCGCCCTTACCGCGTGCAGAATCTGCTGCTTATCGTTTGGCTGGTAGCTCAGGGACCACTTGGGCATCACCGCCTCCAGGCGTCACGTCAATAACCCCACGCTCGCGCGCAATCCCCTCGTCCCGGCTCACATTGATCTCAATCACCATCTTCTCAGGCGAAGCATCAGCCCGAAACTCCTCCCGCCCCATGTTCTTCTCAAGCATCCAAGCCGCAGCCTTCCAGTCCTCGCTCCGCATGATCCGGTCAACCAACGGTCGCGCAGACATCGCTCGCGCCCGCCGAAACAACGACTCCAGCCGCGGATTCCCACGCCGCAACCCCTGTGCATACCCCGCGTCAACCCCAGCCGCCTCGCACGCCAAACCAACAGGCATCCCACTCGCAACCCCATGCAATGCCTCGGCCATCTCAGCCAAAGGAAAACCAACCCCCCCTATCCGCGGCTCACCAACAGCAACCAACGAATCCATCCACATCTCAACACTCGACTCAGGCCCCCACACCCCACCACGCCCAACAGGCAACACACCACCGTCCTTGTTCCTCATACTCGCCTCCCGTCCAGCCAAATCCCACCCAACACTCCTAACACCAATCTGCCGCTCAGTCACCGCATACACCCGACACAGCCACCCCTCACTCGCCCCAAACTCCCACAACAACCTCACATGCCCCCAGTTCACCCCATAATGCTCGCAACGGCTCGCCGGCAATGGCACCGGGAACTGATCGTATTTTATTTTTTTTGTATCCGACAGAGCCGCCTCCTACCCAAGCGTGGGGTCATACACGTAGCGCGCGCAGACTGACTTGCAAAACCCCAAGGCCGGGTAGGGGGGGGCCTGTCGCTGCGATCTTCGCCCTCCCCCTCCCCCTTCGCCGCCGCCGATCATCCGCGCGCTGGCCTAGGATTGCGCGTGACGACCGGACAGGCCGCGCCAGGCGACGATGGCCAGCGATGCCGATGGCGCGCCGTGATGGCCTAGCGCAGGGAGGGCATGGCGAGCGTGTGTGCGTCAGGCTCGGAAATCCGAAATCGGACGCGCGCAAGACACGCGATGAAGGGCGGAGTGATCTTGGCCATCCTGTCACGTTGCTCGCCGCGCTCGAAACCCGCAGCGCGCTAGGCGTCGCCCTGTACCGCCTCCCTCGCCTCTCCCTCTCTCTCTCTTACACTCTCTCTGTACTGGGTGAGTATGTAGGGAGAAAGGAAGGGAGTTCTTTTCATGGCCTCGCTTTTCCGAGCCGAAATTATCTCGTCCCCGTCGCATCGTCACTATTGACGCGTTCGCCCTATTCACGCTATGCACCCGCTTGGGCATTTAGCCCATGGAGGAACCATGCTCGATTTTGACTTCACTCCGATCATCGTCTGCATCGCCGCCGCATGCGTCGCGGCCGTCGGCATCTTCGCCCTGATCTACCCGTCGGAGGATTGAACCATGTCGTATCTCGAAGCCTTCCCTCACATGAACCCGCTCGAAATGCCTCGCATTCCCGAGGCCTGGGTTGACGTGAGCTACCGAAACGATAGCTGTCCGCATTTCATCGCTTACTCGTCGTCCATGGGCAGGGTGGTCGTTTGGGTAGATCGGGAAGACCCAGACGCGCGTGAAATACCCGGACCGCGTTTTACGGTCGTGGTCGCTGGCGAAGACGAAGACGATCATTGCGCCGAGTACCAGACTGATCGCTGGACGGTAGCGCTTGCCTACATCGACGGTCTGGCCGAAGCGATGCGGCATCAATATGCGGCCGCGACAGAACGCGATGGCGAGCAATGCGACGCGTTCATTGCCGCGCTCGAAAACATGTTTGCACGCAAGGGATAAGGTAAGCCGAAACGGGGCAATGCCCCGTCGCGCCGTCACGCGGCGCCTGAAGAGGCTAACGGAGGATATGATGACGTATAACTTGGAACTGACCGACACTTTCGGGAACGAGGCGAATTATTCCTGGGTCAAGCGCGACACCCTCGACATACCCGACAACGCTAGCCGCCGCATGATCGTGCGCCGCGCGAAAGCCTGGGCGGGGTTAACCGGTCAGCGTTGCGAGGTCCATGACTCTGGCGACATTATCGACATACGCCCGAACGGTCGTTGCGTCGTTCTGTTCGTGACGTCTGGAGGCTGACATGAAGCCGAGACCGTATCAGCATCAAGAACGTCTTCATGCATTGTCGGTTTTCATCCGCCGTCGCAATGGGCCAAGAGCGGCGGATTATGCCGACGCGGTAGCTGCGTATCGCGCCGATTGTCGGATGCATTATCGCAACCTGCGGGAAGCTCGAAAGATGCTGGCCTATCTGATG
>Ga0208855_1000383_pt1 | contig 12037 bp, 10 predicted proteins | sample LakMenEpi17May12_FD_150708 | JGI IMG/M metagenome (GOLD analysis project Ga0208855, IMG submission 150708) | Freshwater microbial communities from Lake Mendota, WI - 17MAY2012 deep hole epilimnion (SPAdes) | ecosystem: Environmental > Aquatic > Freshwater > Lentic | place: Lake Mendota, Madison...
AATAACTCTATATATTTTATTATTTTTATAAAATAATAAATCACAATTTAAAATTAAATCTATATATATATTACAATTTTTGCCATTTAATTATTTCTCCTTTATTTTTTTTTTTAACTGCTTTTTTAATCTGTTCTTTAGAGTAAGATGACGCAATATTAGGTGTTTTATCTGATATTTTTTTGAGTGGTCTGCATACAGATTTTCCTTTTTGTTTAGGATGTGGTTTCCCGCATTCTGGAGAATCATAAATTGATTTTACTAAATTTTCAGAATATGGTGTCAAATTTACCCATTTCTCTTCTATCCATCTTTTGAGATTTCCGTCTCTGTTTTTTGTCTTTCCTTCCTTTGCTATATGCATAGATCGGTAAGCTGAATTTTTCATTATATAATATAAATTACATAATCAATAAATTAAATCTATATATTATTAGTTTTTTTATTTTCTGTCAATTCAACATTATTATTTTTATTAATAATATTTTCAATATACATTTTACACCTTTTAGATTCTTTATGTTTTAAAATTACCTGTGGGATATTTAACATTGAAGCCCCGCAAAATTCACATACATGTCTGCCCTTTGTTTCTATCCTCTTTTTGTAATATTCGCTATTTTCTACATACTCATAAACTTTCTCTGTTCCATCACTTAATTTCTTTATAACTTTTTGTCTCATCCTTTATATTATTATATTAGATAATTTTTTAAATAATTTTATTATTAAAAAATGATTATAAATTAATTAATTTATATTCTGAATTACTATTTGGTCTTTTATGATAAACTGTATATTTATGTTTATTAGTAAATTTTGCCATTAATTCCAGCATTTTATCAAATTCTATATTAAAATCTATTCTTATTTCAGTAAAATCTTCTAAATTTTGCAGATATTCAATAAAATTTATTTCACCCATCCCGCCATAAAAATCTATATAATAATTAAATGGAACTACAAATACATTAAATTTTTGATTCTCAAACACAATACAATATATCATTATATTATTTATTGATATTTTATTTTTTTTAAATTGTATATATACATTTTTTTTGTATATTTTTGTATATTTTTGTCTATTTTTTGTTTTTTTTGTGTTTTTACCGTTTATTTTAATCATTTAACCATTTATTTTAACCATTCGCACTATTATTATAATATTATTAATAAAATAACAAAAAATGTCTATTTTTTATGTCTCCATTTTTCTATGTAGCGTAGGGTGGGTCATTTTTTATTTTTTTTTTTAGGGGGGGGGTTACGGTCTTTTTCTGTAAATTGTCTATTTTTGTCTATTTTATTTTATATATTTTTATAAATTAACTAAAATAAGCTTTAAACTAATGAAAATAAGCTTTAAAACAACAAAAAACACAATTTTTGAAAAATGACAAAAAAAAATGTCTATTTTTGTATATTTAAATGTCTATTTTATTTTTTATTTTGTCTATTTTTTAGCAAAAATGTCTATTTATTTTTTAAATTGTCTATTTTATTTGTATAATTTGTCTATATTTTTTATACATTTTTTCATAATTTGTCTATTTTATTTAAAAAATGCTAAAAAATAATCACCAAAAAATGAGAAAAATATGAAAAAAAATGAAAAAAATAGCGAAAAAATCATTTTTTTTTAAATAATTTTAATAAAAATGTCTATTTTTTGTATAAATTTTTAGGGGGGTTCCGCTATTTTTTAAATAATTATAAATTGTCTATTTTGTCTATTTTTATAAATTTTTTAATATAGAATTATTTAAAAATTAATTATATTTAAAAAAAAAATATTATATAATAATATAGGATGATTGAAAAATATTTAATAAAATGCGAAATGGCAGAAGGTATATTTTTTATGTTTAGAAATACATTTATAAAGATAGAGACAATGGAAGATGGAGATGAAATATATAAAGTTTTAATAGTAGTTTGTAGTAATGATCCAACATCATTAACAGAATTATATTTTAAATGTAAAGGTGAAGATCCAAAGGTTTGTGCTTTAATGATACCAGAAAGAATATATAATAAAACTAATCTAAAATATGATATATTAGAGCCATCACATGATTATATGGATTTAGATGACAATTTTAAATGTTATTATTTTGGAACCAGAGAAAATGAAGAAATAAAATATTAAATATTAAATATTATATATAATATATATATATTATATATGACAACATATGCTATTAGTGAATATAGCGTTCCCGAATTAAAAAAAATAGTGTCTGAATATGTGGATAAGATGGCAAACGATGAGAAGAAGCCAAAAAGACAGGTATTAAAAGAAATAGGTTTAACATTATCAAAAATGAAAAAAAATGATTTATTAGCATTTATAAATGATAAAGTAGCGAGTTATAAGTTAAAATTAGATATGAAACCATTAACAAAAGAAGAAAGAAAAAAAAATGTTCCTACAAATCAGATAGTATTAACAGATACAACAGGAAGATATAAATTTAAAAAACTAACAGAAATTAAACCAGAAGATTATGTAGATTTTGAGACAGACTGCATATTCAGAGGTAAAAAAAAACTATTAGAACACCAAATGAAATTCAGTCAGGGATTTTTTGAATCTAATTATAGTGGAGCCATAGCATTCCACGGTGTAGGAACGGGTAAAACTTTAAGTGCGGCGGTAATCGCTAATTGCTATTTAGATAAATATCCAGCTAATAAAATTGTATTTGTTGCCCCAGCAGGTTTAATTGCTAATTTCCAGAAAGAATTATATAGTATGTATAATGATAAATTAAGTGAGCCAGATCCAAAAAAATATAACCCCTTAACTGACCCGAGATATAATTATTTTTCATATGAAAAATTTAGCAGATTGCGAGATCCTCAATCATATTGTGCTAATTCTCTTTTAATTGTTGATGAAGCCCATAATTTAAGAAGTAGATATACAATGAATTTAGTAGATACAGGAGGAGAAATAATAAGTAAGCCTTCAAATAATGTAAGAGGTTATAAATGCTTACAATGTGCTTTAGGATCAACTAAAATTTTATTATTAACAGGAACGCCATTGGTTAATTCTGTTATAGATATTGAGAATTTAATGGCTATATCTCAACAAAAACCAGAACCAGATTATAATGCAATTGAAAGTTTAAAAAATAATGTATTAGAGGAAGATTTATATGTAGAAAAATTAGAAAAAATAGGAAAATTTGAAAAAATTACTAAAGTAAAAGTGGAAGAGACAGAAAGCGAGAAAAAAGCGAGAAAATCAGAACAATTTGATATTTTTGCTTCATATTTTAATTATAAAATATCAATAGTAGAAAATAAAGAAATTAAAACTCAATTTCCAGATGTTAATTATAAATATGTATTTATAAATATGAATAATAAAGAGATAGAATTATATGTAAAAAATGAAAGTGAATTTAGAAATAATAATAGTGATTTTTTTGAGAAAAAAATAAGTAAAAAAAAGACTGATAAAGACGGAAATGAAGTAGTAGAAACAACAACCGGAACAAAATCTTTTTATATAGGAGAGAGAAGATATGCCAATGTATTAGGTGATACAGGAATTCATAAAAAATTCAAATTAGACCCCGAAACGAGAACATATTCATTTAATGATGATGATAATGAAAATTTAAAAGTAAATTATATTCTTAATGTTATAAGAGATGAGCCAGAATATGTAGTTGATGGTTTAAAATGTAAGCCCAAATTTATTGTATATTCTAATTTTTTAGATTATGGATCAAATGTATTATCAAAAACTATATCTATATTTAATAGAAAGTATAATAAAAATATAAAATATGATTTTATAAACTCTACAAAATCCAGAGTTGAAAGAGATAGCATATTATCTAAATTTAATAAGAGAGATGATGATTTGCAGGTTGTGTTTTTATCACGAGCAGGTGCCGAAGGTTTATCATTTAAAGAAACGAGAGGAGTTTTTATATTAGAGCCAGGGTGGAATCAGTCATTAATAGATCAGGTTATAGCCCGTGGTGTAAGAGCAGGATCACATAAAGAATTACCAGAAAAATATAGGTATGTTGATGCTTACTGTGTATTTGTATCAACTAAATTTAGAACGCCAATTATGCCATTATATTTAAAATATGGAGGTATTAGTTGTGATTATGTTATAGAAGTAGATGGAAATAAGAAGAAAGAATATGATTTAAAAAATCTATCGGAAAAAGAAAAAAATATTTTATTTAAATTAGATACAATACCAGAAAAGAAATTAAATCCAGATGAAAATGATTTAGAAAATTTATTAGGTTTTGGTTCTTATAGTGGTAATGCTTCATATGATTTATTTGAATATGCTTTTTTAGATGATAAAGAAAAAGCGGGAATAGCTGTAGATAAAATGAAAGAATATGAAAAAGAATTAGATAATTTTAGAGAAAAATTAGAAGACAATATAGAAAAAAATAAAAAAGCTATAGAAGGTTTAGAAGCTGTAAAAGATAAAAAATCAGATAAATATAAACAACTTATGGGACAGAAAGCATCATCACAACGAGGTATAAATGATATGAATAAAAAAATTAATCAGATGACAGAATTTATTAAACAGATGAAAGAAAAAATAGAAATTAATCCAGAATTTAAAAAGGAAATAGATAAAAATATAAGTAGTAGTAAGCCAGAAATTCCTAAATATACAATTGAACCAATAGATATAAAACTTTTAAAAATGTCTGCAGTTAAACAACACGCAATTAATGGTTTTTATCATTTAATAAAAAACCCTAATATTATAAAAAAAGTAGAAGATTTTAAGAATCCAAATAATGCGGAATATGCCGAGAAATTAAAGGAATATATGGAAAAAAATAATGGTAAAGAGATGCCATATAGAGAGAGAACAAAATTATGGAATGAAATATACAAAAATAAAAAAATTAATTCTGAAATGGAAAAATTAAATAATAAATATTTTAAAAAATTGACAGAATATTTACAAAAAAAGAAGACTGAATATGAACAGATAAAGAGATTAAAGAATAAAGATAAAGAAAAGGAGTTTATAGAAAAAAATAAACTATTTGATAGAAAATATACCGCAACTGCTAATTTCTTCCCTACACCTAAAAATCTTATAAATAAAATGATTGAAATGAGTGGTTTAAGAGATGATAAAAGAGTTTCAGGTATTTTATGTTTTGAACCAACTGCAGGATATGGAAATATACCAGCTTATATTTATGATACTGCTAATAAAGAATTATCATTTGATTTATGCGAATATTTACCAGAAAATAGAAATATAATAAATGATATATTAATTAAAAATAATCCTTCGTGTCGTTTATTAGAATCTAATGATTTCTTTAAACTACTACCTAATAGAATATATGATTATATATTTACTAATCCCCCATTTGATATTTCATATACATATGAAATAAACCAAAAAATAGAAATTGATTATGATAAATATTTAGATAATAAGAAGAAACTAATTAAAGATACTGCTTTTATTATGAGAGCATATAATTTATTTTTGAAAGAAGGCGGTATTTTATGTGGTGTTATGAGTAGATCGTGGATGACATCCAATGACGGAAAGGATTTTAAAGATTGGATAAAAGATAAAATAATAGATGCATATTTAGTAGAATCGGGAGCATTTGGTTCTTCAAAAGCTGATAAAGGGGCATTATCAGAAAATTTAACGACAACAACGCCAACAATTATTATTGTTCTTAAGAAACCATTAGATGGCGAAATATTAGAGGAATTAATAGACATTGAAAATTTGGATAAAATGAAAAATAAGACTGAAATAAAATTAAAAGAACATACATTTAATGATAATACATTGAATAATGTTAATAAGAAAATATCAACATTAATGAAGAAATATAATAAATCTAATGATATACAAATATTATTAAAAAAAATAAATGATGTAATTATAAAAATTGATAGTAGTAATGATGGTGAATATTTAAATACATTAAAAGATGATTACGACAAATTAATAAATAATAGATTACAGAATATGAATAAAGATGTATATAATGAATTTTATGATCCTAAAGAACATAAGAAAATAACTAAAAAAATAGAAAATTCAGATTCAAAAACTGAAGAACCAATAAAAAATATTAATTATATAGAAGATACAAAGAAAGAACCAAAGGAAGAATTTAAAAAAAAAAGAAAAAATTAGAAACTGAAGACGATTTAAAGTATAAAGACCTAAAAAAAATGAACCTAAAAAAAATGAATTAAATGATTGGTACTACAGATTTTGAAATTGAATATTTAATTCCAATTTAAAATAGTTAAATTTTTAGGTGTTAAATCTTTACTGAAACCATCACTAAAAGCTCTTTTTAGATATCTTTCTTTATGTTTTTCGGCTTCACTATCATTTAACATTCTATAAATTATAACATCTTTATATGGAACTCTACCAAAATAAATTTTTTGTCTTTTGTCTTCATACATTAATTTATATGGTGGTTTATCTGCTATTTTTATATTATTCTTATTTATATTCATTAAATAAGCATTTTTTCTAACATTCTTTAAATATTCTGTAATATTTAAATTCAAATCATCCATAAAATTTTTGAAACTCATTTATATATTATTACTTAATAATTTATTTTTTATTTTTTCTTTTATTTTCGCTTTTTTTCGGTCTTCCTCTCTTTTTCTTTTCAGTTGTCCCAAATCCTACTGCATCTAATTCTCGCCCTAATCTCCCTGGTCGTGGTCTTCTCGCTCCTCTTTCTGCTTCTCCTTCGGCTCTTTCTCTTTCTCTGCGGGCAATTGCCTCCTCGTCTATCGCTCTTCTTTCATCTGGTCCCTGTCCCATGAATAAATTTCTTAATACTCTATTTACTACTCCCCTTCTTTCTCGTGGTTGCTGTGCTGGTGGTCCTTCCGCTCCCGCATCCTCTGCATCAACTTCTTCAACTTCATCAACTAATTCGGGCATTTTTTCGTCATCATTTTTTCTTTCTCTTTCATCATATTCATCGCTACGGCTATAAAACTGTTGTGGAACTCTGTAATAATTCATAAAATATTCATATGCTTCAGCATCGGTAGAATTTCCACTCGACAAAAGTTTATAATGTAAAAAATCTGGTGGTAATAATAATCGTCCGGTTGTTTCGTAATTTTCAATACTTTCAATAATTTTTTTTGCGGTATCAACAAAATATTCTCTTACGGGATATATTTTTAATTTTTTAAAGTCATCAAATGTCATCCCATCCGTTCCAGCCCTTCTATATTCAAATTCTCTTTGTAATTGTGAAGGATATTCATTAATTTCCATTAAATTACTAATTGTATTAGCAAAAAATAAAAATCTATTCATACCATCCTTAATTTTTTTAAGGCTATTTTTAATATAATCTTTAAATTGTGGCGAAAAATCGCCAGTATAAACTCCTAATCTATCTACTAACATTTTATAATATGCTACTAAACGCCCAAAAACCTCGCTATTATTGCTTTCACCGCTTAAAGAACCAATTAAAATTAAAATTCTATCAATTGTATTAATAATTTCCGCCTCAAATTGTGGCGTTGCTTTAATTTGTGCGAATTGCTCTCTACTTTTAGCACTTTGAAGAACTAAATTTTCTATTTGTTGTCTTATATCATCTTTACGAGTAGCTATAATATCAGTCCTATTTTTTCTCTCTTTTAGTCTTTTCCTAATATCGGTCATATATTATATATAATATAAATTAAATTATATATAATTAATATAAATTATTTTTTTTTACATATTTGCTAGCTTCAATCATAGATAAACCTTTTTCTTTCATAACTTTTCTAACTATATCGGCTCTTTTATTTTTTCTAGCCATACCTCTTCCAACTATAGCATTATCTTCTAAATTATTAACAATTTTTTCAATATTACCGCCTTTAATTTTTTTATTATTATTTTTTTTACTTTTTCTACCTCTTTTTTTATATTCTACAACTCCTTCACCTTCAACATCATCACATTCGCAAATTTGTGTCTTACATTCACAATCCATACCATTACCTGTTAATTTTCTGTATCCCCACATCGCCGCTTCACCAATAGCGGGAATAATATAAGGAAGCAATGCCTGAATAAAACCGCCCCTTTTTTCTTTATCTTCGTCTTTTAGTCTTTCACTAACCATTTTAACTAATTCGCTATTTGATTTGTCATTAGAACCTAACCTAATTAATGCCATTATATATAATAAAGTATATATAATAATTCTAAATAAATATTTATTATTTTTTATTTCATTTATATATTATTTTATGCTTTTCTTCTAATATTAAATGCTTTAGCTACTGCTAAATATAATTCTTCTAATGTATCATAATAATCTGGTCTTTGTCTCGTTTCTATTAAATGGCAATCATCCATTATTTGCTTTTTTTTAGCTTCTGTTAATTCGGTATTTTCTAATATTTTGTTTCTTAATTTGTGTGTTGGTGCTAATATCATTACATCTTCAATTCCTAAAAATGAAGCTAAACCATAATCAGATGTAATTATAAGTGTCCTACTATTGACTGATTGAGATTTATGAATATCAAAGAAATTTTTAGCTTCCATTCTTTGGATAACATTAGCATATGATGTATCACCATTTAATTTTGCTTCTGTAAGTCTTCGTTGGTCTCTTTCACTTAATCTGTTAAATACACAATTATCTATATCTAAAATATGTATTAAATTATAATCTCCATCAAAATCTCCTAATGAACGAGAAAGATAAGTTTTACCGCATCCAGTTGGTATAATTAGCATACTAACATGATCTTTTTTTTTGCTTATACCTTTTCTCCTCCTCCTAATTTTTTCCGCTGCTTCATTTTCTATTTTTTCTCTGCTTTTAAAAAGACGAGATAATAGAGAAACGCCATGAACCGCTACATTCACGCCTAATTCTAATAATCGTGATTCTGTTGCCATTGTATAAATATATATTATATAATAATAATTTATAAAATTTTATTATATAATTATATATATATGGAAGTTAATAACTTTGATTATCTCATTAATATTACCAATACGGATCAACTCGGACAATCTGAATCTCCGCCCCTTATTTTCTCTGAAACCAGAGAAGAACCATTTATTAATCAACCTTCTCGTTATAAAGTTGCTATTACTCGTTTTTCATTGGAATCTCCAACTTTACCCGTTTTTATTCCCGTTATTGAAACTAACCAAAATGATATTAATAAAACTGTTTATAAAATATCTCTTACATTTAATTATGGCGGTAGTGAAAGAATTTTTACTCAATCAGTTATATGGGTGCCTCAAAATCTCTCTGCTACCGCTCCAACTGCTCCATTCAGTTTTCAGGATTTTAAAAATAAATATTGGTATTGCTACTCTATCCAACATTTTACAGATTGTTTAAATAAAGCATTTATTGATGCCTTTAATGGTTTGAATTCTTTAGTTGTTGGTTTAGGTGGCTCTCTACCAACATCTAATCCTCCATTTTTAGAAGTTAATCCAACAGATGGAAATTTTATATTAAATAGTGATGTATTAGCATATAATTCGTCTCTCGTTAATCCTATAAAAATATATCTAAATACTCCATTATATGGTCTTCTAAATTCATTTGATGCTATTTTTTATGGTAGTATAGCAACTCCTAAAAATTATATGCTTAAAATTAGAAATTCGGGAACTAATACTTTTATTATTTCATCTACTTATTCCGCTCTCCAAACATATACAGAATGCTCGCCTATTCCTAATTGGAATCCAGTTGCTTCTGTTGTATTTACTTCTAATTCACTTCCTATTGTGCCTACTATTACATCTCATCCATACACACTTTCTCGCTCTTCTAATTATTTTAACTCTTCAGTAGCTGGAAACCCTACACAGAGAATTATTACAGATTTTGAAGTAGGATTAACAACAGGATTAGAATATAAATCTATAATTCAATATCAACCCGCTTCTCAATGGCGTTATATAGATATGACAGGAAACCAACCATTAAATAAAATAGATATAGCGATATATTGGAAAGATAGATATGGAAATCTTCACGATTTCTTTTTATTTCCAAACTGTAATGTTAATATATTATTCCATTTTGAAAAAAGATATTAAATAATATATAGTATTTATTTTATTTATAGTAATAAAATAAATAATTATAAAATAATATAATTTTTATATAATATATATATATATTAAATGTCTTCCGCTGTCCTTCCTATTGTAGCTTATGATAGTAGAATGAAAGATTCTGAAAGTATGAACTACCTCGTATATAAATCAGGTAAGAACATAACATACCAAAAACAATTATCTAGTAATACCACTGCTACCACATCAACTGTAAATGTTGAATGTAATGTCCCTTCTCCAGAACAGACCAGAATTTCCACAAAATTTACTGCCTATTGCGAACTAACTTATGAACTTACCGCTGTTGTTCCACAATTAGCCGGAGGTGTAGCAATCCCTACTTTGGTTAATTTCGGCGGTAGTGCTTCACGTGAACTTAATAATAATGTTAATACTAACGCCTTTCCTTATGCTTATGTAGTTCCTAGAAATTTTATGTTCCAACAACACGTTCAAAATACTGTAGCAACTATTAATACCGATCAAATAAGTGAAAATACTTCTCTTTTACTCAATGAAAAATTAAGAATGATACCTTCAGATGATTTATATAAATATAACGCTCACACACCAGTTCAAAATGATGTTTATTATAATTATGTTGATGATGTTCCTCTTAATAATGGAATTTACCGTGGACCATCTTTTGATATGGAAGGTAAAAGCTCCCGTGCTTCATATAGAATAAAGAGTATGACTATTGTAGATGGTGCAGGTGCTGTCGCAACTAATTCTATGACTGCTGGGCAAAGACAGGGTGTTGATGTAAATGCTAGGACCAGAAAATATACTGTTGTTTATGAAACCTACGAACCTATTCTTATGTCTCCATTTTCATTTAGAGATGGTGATGATGGATGTTTTAGCGGTATTAACAAACTTAATTTCTCTTTCACATTCCATAACACGCCTAGAGGTATATGTTCTGCTACTTCTTCTCAATTGGCATCATGGACCAGTAAATGGAATGGTGTAAGCAATCTCCAAATACAAACCATATTTTTAACTCCGCCAGAAACAATATCAACTCCTCCAGTTTCAGTTAGACCATATTTACAATTCTCAACATATACAACGCCAACACGTGCTGTCGGTGCCAATGCTGTAAATCAAACAGTGACATGCAACGCAACTATTACAAAAACCCAATCAGACGGATTACTCATATTCATTCGTGAAACTCCATCACAAAAAGATGATAGTGCAGACAGAAAACCAACCCGCTATTTATCTATTAACAATTTAAATTTAACCTATCAAAATGTTCCAGGCTTACTTACTCAACTAAATCAAAAAGATTTATGGGCTATTTCATCTAGAAATGGTATAAATATGAGTTTTGAAGAATTTTCTGGAAGTGTTCCAAATGGATCATTTAATGGCAATGATCAATCGTCTATTCCTACGGTTGGTTCTCTTATATATCTTCGTTTCGCTAAAGATATACCGCTCAATGATATCACAAACGCCCCAGGTTGTAGAGGTAATTTTACATTACAATTACAAATTAATTTTTCAAATCAAAGCTCTATTGCTTATAATGCGGGTGATTTAGAAGCTGTAATTGTGCATGTTGATAGTGGTTTCTTTGTAGCTCAAAACTATACCGCTCAAAGAATGATAGGTGTGTTATCTCCCGAAGTTGTTGTCTCATCAATTAACGAACAGGAAGGATACCGTGAAGATGAACTCCAAAGGCTCGTTGGTGGCTCTGTTTGGGGTGATATTAAGAGTGGTGTAAAATGGCTTCTTCCTAAACTACCCGGATTACTTAAACACGGTCTCCGTTCTATAAATCATCCTTACGCTCAAAAGGGGGCAGACGTATTGCAGGCTTTAGGTGCTGGGGCTCCAGTTGGCGATGGTAGTGGTATGAGTGCGGCGGGTATGAGTGGT
>Ga0208855_1000384_pt1 | contig 12026 bp, 25 predicted proteins | sample LakMenEpi17May12_FD_150708 | JGI IMG/M metagenome (GOLD analysis project Ga0208855, IMG submission 150708) | Freshwater microbial communities from Lake Mendota, WI - 17MAY2012 deep hole epilimnion (SPAdes) | ecosystem: Environmental > Aquatic > Freshwater > Lentic | place: Lake Mendota, Madison...
GGGGGCTAAGCCGGGGGAGGCTCAACCCAAAATTCCGAAAAAATTATAAAGGGGGGGTCAAAGTTTTAGAGGTGGGCGGTGGGGTGTGCCACAAAATTCTCACGAATTCGTAAAAATTCGTAAAAGTTTTGGAGTTGCGTGGGTGTGGGGTAAAAACTCTAAGAGTTCGCTAAAAAACTCACAAAATCGCTAAAAAACACATAAAATCGCTAAAAAACACATAAAATCGCTAAAAAACACATAAAATCGCTAAAAAACACACAAAATCGTTAAAAAACAGCATAAAACCACTAAAAATAAAAACCCCCGTGTCCTTTCGGATCACGGGGGTCGGAACCTCCCCAGGTTTTACGAGTCAGGACTTAGCGGCTGGCGCTGTAGTCCATGTAGTTCGGGTAACCATAACGACGCAGCGAGTTGCGACGGAAACGATTACGATCCGGAGTTTCGACAATCGAAACCTTATCGTTCCAATCGAAGGTGCGGTAAGTCTCGTCGCTCAGGGACACCACGATGATGCCCTTCTTTTCGTTACGCTTGATGTGCCAAACGCTGAGGTTCGGTTCACCACGCATGATGAAGGTGTCACCTTCCATGAGGTTCTGAGCGGCGATACGGCTACGGTACGAGGTCTTGGTGTTACGCTTCTGAGTGCAAGTGGGCATATTAAATCTCCTTTGGGTATTAGTAACCCGTTGTGGTTAGAGTTTCTTATGGAATGCCATTACCATAAGAAACCATTCGAAAAAGATCAGACAGTGGTGTCAGCAGGGGTCGGCTGAGTGGCCTCCCAACGAATACCACCATTACGGCCAGGCTTGAAGTGCAGACGAGAGCCAAAGTGCTCCGAGAGAATACGACGAATCACGGGCGGACAAGTGTCGTTTTGTGCAGCGAGTCGCTTCAGATCCACCGATTCTCCGTTGTTGAGAGCGGTTTCGATTGCGGAAAAGTCGAGGTTGATTTGCTTACGAGGACGAGGCATTTTTTGTGTTCTCCTTATTGAGGTTGTTGCGTAGAGTATACGAGGTTTGAAGGGTTTGTCAATATCGAATCGATGAATTTCGAAAGATTGTTTACCGTAACAAACCCGTAATGGTGAGAATCAAAATGATTGGGCTAATCACAAGAAAGATGATGAAAGCGACAACGAATGGCATCCAAACAAGAAGGAATGCATTCTTAAGAGTGGGTTCCATAGTGCCTGTTAGCATTCCAATTCCGACAATGAAGGCGACGGTAAGAAATGCCATGTACCAAAGAACCCCACAGATTCTTAAGAATCCAAATGAAACATCTTGGACTGGTTGTGAATTCATTAGTCTGCTCCCGAAGGAACGGCATCAGTATCATTCTTCGGTGCATTCCACTGATGCCAGTACAGAGGAATGTCGTACACTTCGTCGTACACAAAACAACGAATCGAAGACTTCTGCTGTGCAGCGACAGCATCCTTAAGGTTTTCGTGTTCCGAAAGAACATCTGCGTCTTCGGGACGAATGATCGAATCGGAAGATGCCTTAAAGAAGGTGGTTCGCAGCGTATACTTAGCCATTCTTATCCTTTCTTAAAGTTTGGAAGAAAGCCCCGTATTGCTACGGGGCGGGACTCTGACTCAGTTTCTTAGAAGGGGCAGTCTGCCTGAGGCCGAACAGTCTCAGCGCCGGGAGCAGCACCAAGGTTATCCTTCACCACGGGAGCGTCCAACTTCTCGTAGAGATCCATGAACGCTTCCTGCGTCAGACGGTCGAAGCGAGTGAGAACCCCTTCGACTGCCTTCTTGCGGTTGCCGAAGATCGCATACCCCTGAGCGGCCTGAACAAGGCGGCGAGTGGTGATCACATCTTCGGTCGCACCGTCGGCGTAGGACTTGCGAATCTGATCCGCCCAACGGACCAGAACCGTAGCGAATTCCTGATCGACTTCGCCATTGAGTTCCATGATCTTGAGCAGGATCTTTTCTTCGACCTCAGGCTTCGGGTATTCCTGCTCGATGGTGAGCGGAACACGGTCAAGGAACGCTTCGTTCATGATGTTCGTACCGACGAACTTGCCCGTTTCGTCACCCCGACCCTTGGTGTTACCCGTAAGGCCGACGGTGAAGCCCTTCGCAGGGTGAACCCATGCGTTGGTCTTCTTGAGGAACACGCCCTTGCCTTCAAGGACGGGCTGAAGGCACATGACCTTCGTCGTGCCGAGATCGACTTCGTCAAGCAGGAGGAAGGCTCCACGCTTCATGGCCGTAACGACGGGACCATCGACCCACACGGTTTCGCCGTTGACAAGGCGGAAGCCCCCAAGGAGATCGTCCTCAGAGGTTTCGGGAGTGATATTCACACGGAAGAATTCACGCCCAAGTTCGGCGCAGACCTGTTCGAAGGTAGTGGTCTTACCGTTACCAGACAGACCCGTCACATAGACGGGGAAGAAGACCTTCTTCGAAACGATCTTCTTAATGTCGTTGTGGCAACCGAACGGCACATAGGATGCCATGCGTTCGGGAATCAGCGCACCCGTATGGAACGCCAAGGCCGCTTCGGGAACCGCAGCAGCAGTCTTCACCGCAGGAGCGGGAGCGACGGGAGCCGGAGCAGCGGGAGCAACGGTACGAGTACCGCCCTCACCAGGAATGCGGTACACACCTCGACCCGCACGGTAGGCGGCTTCATTCATGAGCCACTGAGGCGGATTCTGCCCGACGGCAGCAGCGACCTCAAGCACTTGGGTGCGAGTCAGGACGAGATCTTCAGATCGATCAGTCCCTAGCCGCTCACGGGCGGCATCAACGAACGCTTGCTGTTTTGGGGTCAGATTCATTAGGGGAGTTCCTTTCACAATCGAATACTAAAGACTTTGGGAGCAGTTGTCAAGAGGCATCGACCACCAAAGTCGAATTTTTGATCAAACTTCCGTTCTTGAGTGCCACAAACTTATCGGTCATATTTTCGTTAGGACCGATAATCTTGCAGGTCCACCACTCTAGATCGTCCCAGGAAGTTTCTGAAATCAATTCATAAACGGCTCCTGGATACAGAACCAGAACACCATCATCGACCCCATCAGGAGTTCGCAGGCGAGTGCCGGGTGTTAGGGTTCTGTTTGGATCATTCATAATGGGAGTCACCTCACAACTGAACTATACACCCAAATCGGTCTTGTGTCAACTAAAGGATTGAAATACGCCTTGTCCAATAACTTTGTGGATAACTATTAAATGGTTGCATAGGCTTGACATAGCCCCCGTTTCCCCCTATACTTATTTCGTGATGACGAAGACCTCCCCAACTCCCCAAGCCAATCTCGCCGCCAAGAGCGCACTAGCCCGCCTCATGGCTGCTGAAAACATCAATGTGCAGATTAATGCGAAAGCACCCACTGCCATGTTCGATGTTCAGAATCGCACTCTGACGCTTCCCTTGTGGGAAGTGGACAACGATGCCTACGATATGCTCGTCGGTCACGAAGTGAGCCATGCCCTCTACACTCCTGAGGGTGCGGATTCTTTGTGGGCGGCATGCGACCGAATCGACCCCAAGAATCGTGCCGTCGCTAAGGACTACCTGAATGTGGTCGAGGACGCACGAATCGAACGCTTGATCAAGGCCGACTACCCCGGTCTGCGCCGCTCCTTCGCTGCGGGTTACCGTGAGTTCATGAAGCGTGACCTCTTCGGGGTTGCCAAAAAGTTGGATTCCTTGGCTTCCCTGCCGCTGATCGACCGTGTGAATCTTCACTACAAGATCGGTTGGTTCATTCCCGTGCCGTTCACTGATGCGGAACTCCCGCTCGTTCGGCAAGTGGCTGAAACTCGTACTTGGGATGAGGTTGTGGATCTGAGCAAGGCTCTCTACGATCTCGCTCGTCAGCAGGAACAGGATAAGAATCAGGATAAGAATCAGGATAAGAATCAGGATCAGGATCAGGACGATCAGGATAAGAATCAGGAAGATGGTGACGATGATTCGTCTGAGTCTTCCGAAAAGTCCGAAGGTCAAGAAACCACTCAGACTGAAGAGTCTGATTCGGGCGAAGAGACTCCCTCCGATAAGGGTGCCGACGCTGAGACTACTCAGGACGGCGGCGATTCGAAGGGTGAAGGCACCGCTGAGGGCGAAGAAAACGACGAAGACGATGGATCGACCGCTGAAGGTAGCGATTCCAAGTCTGCGTCACGAAACGGTAGTCCCTCCACTGGCGGCGAAGATACCGCTCCTCCTTCGGGTAGCGAGACTCAGCGAAACCTTGAAAAGGGTCTGAGTGATCTCGCCAAGATCAGCAACAATGACTACCTGACGATTGATCTGCCGACCCCGCCGCCGTCGATGATTGTTCCGATTGAAAAGATCGAAAACCATCTCAATAACGACAAACTCGTTCCGGCGGCTCAGTTGATGTTCGACGCTTGGAAGACTTCCAATATCGGGAATGTTCAGGCTCTTGCGACCGAATTCGAACGGCGCAAGGCCGCTGACGCTCACCGTCGCACGGTTCTGAGCGATACGGGTTCGCTTGACCCGACTCGCCTCCATGCCTACAAGGTGAGCGACGATATCTTCCTTCGCTCGTCAACGATCCTTGAGGGTAAGAATCACGGCATCGTCCTGCTGCTCGATATGAGCGGCAGCATGAGCGGGATCATCTACCAGACCGTCGTGCAGTTGGTCAACCTGGTTGCCTTCGCTCGTCGGGTCAATGTCCCCTTCAAGGTCTACGGCTTCATCGATACGAAGCCGACGATCTGCGACGATAAGGTTGGTTGGGATACCAAGACTCCGAACACCTACCGCACTCTTACGGATTCCACTACTCGTCTTCTGACGCTCTTCGAATCGGGCATGAATCAGAAGCGATTCCAAGTTCAGGCGGGTCACCTTCTGCGCTGGTCGTTCTGGTGCTCGGGACGGCAGCGTGGTGTCTCTAGTCAGAATAAGGAAAGCCAGAATGCGTACAAGCAGGGTACGGATCTCGGTGCCTACCCTCTGCACGATCTCTACGCTCAGGCGGGTCTTCGTCTGAACGGCACTCCGCTGAACACCGCTCTGATGGCACTGACTCACTTGGTGCCGACCTTCAAGAAGGCAAACAACCTTCAGATTGTGAATACGGTGGTTCTCACCGACGGCGAAGCGGCTGACCCGATTCTTGCGGCTGAATACTTCACCGACGGCAGCGGCGAAAAAACTCCCTTCATCACGGTTCGTGATCCCGTGACTCGCCGTGAGTACCGCTGCTACGATAAGAATCGTACCGAAATGGCGTACTACAGAGGGTTCAATATCAATGAGCAGACGAATCTGATCTCTTCGATTCTGCGTGACCGCACGGGTTCGAAGATCATCTGCATCGATCTGGTCTCGGGTGTTCGGGATGCCACTCACCGTATCGAACAGCACCTCGGAACCTACACTTCGAACGCTGCTCGTCGCCGCTGGATGACTGATCGTGCTGCACGACTCGGGGAGCAAAGTCCTCAGGCCGATTGGGACAAGGGTGATGCCCTGAAGAAGGAATTCAATAAGAATGGATTCGTCACCCTCGACAATCCCGTTGGCTACGATGTTCGAATCATCCTTGACGCAGGAATCGAAGAAGTGGTCGATACCTTCGAAAACCTCGTCGTGGATAAGAACAGCAAGCAGGGTCTGCGGGATCTTCAGAAGGCGTTCAAGAAGAGCCTCGACAACCGTCGCACCAACCGTTCGCTGATGACTCAGATCGCTGAACTCATCAGTAAGAATCTCTAATAAGAAAGTAAACTAATGAGTGATTGCCAGTGGATCGTGAGAACCGACATTCTGAATGATGGATACCACATCATCAAGTTTCACCACAAGCATGTTGTGTCTGGTCACGATTCCGCAGATAGCCTGTTGGCCGACATGGTCATCATCGAAACTTCAACGATGTCGGTGTTCGACCGTTTCTTAAAGACTCGTCCACACTCTCACGATCCCCTTCAGTTGGTTACAATGTCCGACAAGAGAGACATCAATCAGGATGGCAGTAGGTACGACGATATGGTTGCTATTCCCAGAAGTTTGGCTCGGAACTTTTGGAACTACCTTCGCAACCATGGAGGAGCCTATGAGGGTAATGATCTGCTGTACTTCCATCCCACAACTCTGATGACTCCCTCAGATCTTTTTGAGAAAATCTACGGAGTGGATACTTGGGAGAATCTGATTCTTAAGAAAGTTTTCCGGTTCACAGCGAAGTCTTCGTATGTGAGTAAGAATTCAATCTTAACTTCTGCAAACCCGCAGCAACACTTGAAGGAGGCTTCGAACTCGGTGGACCTGTCTAGGTACGACGGGAACTATGCGTTGAATGCGTAAAAATTCTTTTACCTAGAAAAAATTTTAACTTGACAAATTTTTTCTCGGGGCTATGCTGGCTAAGCCATACACACTCCCGCACTCAAAAACGCCATACCCACCATACCCTCTCGTACCCTCTCGTACCCCCACACTGCCCCACCATGCAACACGCTGAAAACATCACTCCGACACACGAAAACGACGGTTTTGTCCAATTCATAAACAAGAATAAGGATACATTTTCTTTTCTTTGGAACTTCTCTACTGCTTCCGATGCAGTATTCGTGAGGTATCAGCAACACGATAAGTCTGGTAACAGAGGTAAGATGCTGACTTTCTCTAAAGTACCCTATATGGGTGGAGTCTTTTTTGTACGAGATGAAACGACTGAAAAGATTCCAATCGAAACTGCACGATTGGTTTGGCATGATCTCAAAGAAAATGATCATGTATGGTCTTCAGTCTTTGGACAATGGGATAAGGTAAAAAATGCTGACTGATCTAGTTTCCATTCATTACACTTTTGAGGATTTGGGAGTTCCGCTCTCTGCGATTCCCGATGTCTCCTCCGTCTACATAGTTCAGGATGCCTACACTCGTCAGTTCTACCCTGACAGTCATGAAAAGTTTCTTATGGTTGCTCAGAACAAATTTGACAATACTGTAGACTCCATGTCATACACTCGTAGTCATGGAATCATCGACACTCTGACTGGCATCATTGCTCTTCGATATGATCCAAAAGATAGTAATGAAAAGGAAAGAATTCAATTCGATCATCTTTGCGGAAAAGAACTTCACCGAATGATTGTGGGTAATACACCATGAAGAAAAAGAAAAATACTAATTGCGATCCGAACAACCATAGCGGGAATCCGAATCTAGACTCTTTCATCGATTACGAATTCGAATGGTGTGAGCCATGGGAATGGGATGAAGATACTCTTGAAACGGATCTTCTTGACGATGATGGAGAACCGCCAAGTGAGTTGTGTGGACTATGGCGAGTTGTAAGTATTCACCCTGACGGAGAGACTGCATGGGTCGAATTCGTACCCACAGATGGAAATCAAAAAATGGAATTCTCGCTCTCTGACATTCCCATGAACGAATGAAATCTTTTTAGGTTTGAAGAATTGAATTGACGAACGACACTCATCAAGGTACATTACACACCATGAACAACACCTCTGAAAACTTGAATATTGAACTGACTCCTTGGAGCGATTTGCCGTCCCATTGCCAAAATGAAATGGTCGAAATCGTTACCAAGATTCTGACCCGACAACTGTTCGATGACTGGCAACTCACTCGTCGTTTCAACAGTTTGGGTACAAACATTTCTTTCGAAGAGTTTGCGGCTCAGCGCATTCTCAACGCTCGTTGAGTTCAATACCATGATCAAAGACAACACGCATCGAATCAGCATTCTCACTGTCCCCTGTTCGAATGAATTGCGAAAGACGGAAGTCTACATGTGGAGGGGCGGTTTCCTATCTTTCATTCATACAAAGAACGAAGATACAGTATCGATTCAATACTGCAATTACAAGAATGCTGATGATTTGGGAATGGAATTCATCATTCAAGAGAGCAGCCACACCGAAGTGAAATACAGCATTCACAACTCAGCAGGAAAGGGACTTGAATCTAACCTTTTGAAAGTGAACAAGACTGATGCTAGAAAGATCTGGCACCATTTCGTGGATTTGGGATGGAAAAAGGAGTAATGAGGCCATGCACTCAGATCTCTCAAATCTTCTATACACCCGCTATCCCGATATCTTCGCAGATAAGGATGCACCGCTAACAGACTCCCTCATGGGGTTTGGATTCACACACGGCGATGGTTGGTATTTCATCATCGACAATCTGTGCCGCTGCATTCAGAACCATGTGGAATGGAAGCGTAAGACCAATCCAGACTTTTATGTGAAGGCTGTTCAAGTCAAAGAAAAGTTTGGAACTCTTCGTTTTTACATTGAAGGCGGCGATGAAGAAGTGTATGGTATGATCAAGATGGCAGAGTGTATGAGCCGCAATGTCTGTGAGATTACAGGAGACATTGGCAGCAGCACAATTCCCCCTATGTGGGCTACTCGTTCTCCTGAATGTCAGGAAAAGCCCACAGAGGCTCAAATGAATCGGGTTTTGAATTTTGTGAACAAAATTGAAAGCGAAGATCCAAATTACTATGACATCTAATACACTGGCAATGATTCAAGCGTACCTTGATGGTGGAAGTGGCTCCACGATGGAGCAGATCATCATGAAGCAAGCCTATGGAGATATCGTTCGGCTCACGGCTGAACGGGATGAGGCGAGGCAGATGTACTGCAACGCAATGACCGATCATTGCGAGGAACACGAAGCAAGACAGATTGCGAAGGAGCAGGGCTGGGACTGCTACAAGGAGGACGGCAATGCCTAACACCAAGAAGAAAATCAAGACCACCCGCATCACCAAGATGGAGCGTCTGCGTATTGAGGCAGAGAAGAATCGTCCCGTGGGCGTGAGGGTTGTATCGGGAGGACGATGCGAGGTGGAGATCACCACGCTCTACAACTCCACGATGCACAAGCGCATGGGAGGAGTTCGTGCGGACTATTTTGACACTTCCGAACCCGCTTCACCGACCGTCTACACGGACAATCCGCACAACTTGAGAGTTCTTGCACAGGCTCTGCTTGCGGTAGCGGATTGGATGGAGGACGGCAAGTGAATAATCAACAATTTCCAGTAGTAGAGAGTTCCCCAATTCTTGCTGATCTTCTCAATCAGATTAGACGAATGGAAAATGAAAGAGTTGATCTACTTCAAGTTATTGCCTCTCTTCGTGCTGAAAGGGATGAGGCGAGGCGGGAAGTCTGTAGAAACGAAGCCAATCATCTACCAACAATGGCAGACCCGCATCGTGAAGCGGCTCGTCGCGGCTGGGATTGCTTTAAGAAAGAAGAACGCAATGCTGCACTAGACCGCATTGCACAATTCGATCAGGAGAATGGATTACTATAATGGAAACACTACTTATTATTGCTATTTACCTGCTAGGAATCATTACAGGACAATGTATTACTGGCATTGCCATGTTTTGGGGAAAGGATAAGCCATGAAAAAGACTGTTGTGTTCATTGATCCTCCAAGTGGATGGCGTTACGGCTTTCCCAAGCCTGCTCCAGAGAATATTCGTGACATGACTCAGGAACAACTCCATGAGTGGTTTGCTGCCAACGGGTATCCACAGAAGGAACTTGATTACTGGAAGAACAGCAAGAGCGGCATGGTGTTCAGTATGTTTGAAGACGAAGTAAAGGGAGAAAATAACAATGAAGCATGAACTTTTGTCAATCGTTTCTTCAATCGTTGTGGCATCTACAACTTTTGCTGATGTTAATGTTTTGAATTTTGATGACCTTGTAGTTTCAGGCCAAAGCGGATCAGAACCTGGCAGGGGACCGCTTGGCGAGTACAAAGGATTCCGATTCTCTTCCTATGGGATTGATGAGGGATTGCCCATTTACGATAACAAATGGGGGTGGTACGGCGTGAACCACCCTCAGTATAAACAGGCGGGATATTCAGTTGGTCTGCGTGGAGAAGCAGCACTCTACAGCCCTTATTACACATATCCCTATGCGAGTTCCGCCAGTCGGTGGAACATCACACGAATCGACGGAGGTGATTGGCACTTCTTTGGTGCTTGGTTTACTTCTGCGTGGGATGGGAGTGGTGATCTAAGAATTGTTGGTAAGAAGAATGGAGCAACGCAATTTGATGTTGGTTTTAGCATCAGTTCTGATTATCAATCTTGGCTGAGTTATGGTGCGGGGTATGAGATTGATACCCTCACTATTTGGAGAGAGTATAATCCAAATGCAGGCAACCATTTTGTTATGGATGACTTTGCATACAGCCTTGTTCCTGCTCCGGGATGCTTAACGCTTTTGCTTGGTGGTAGCCTCATTCGATCCCGTCGAAGAAAGTGATGATTTTCAGATTTTTAGTATTGACATACACCTAAAAGTTGTTACAATTAACCCAAAGAACCAAATGTAAGGTTCTTACTTACTCACTAACAGGAGATATTCGAAATGTACAATAGAAATAATGTAGACGATTACGACCGTAGCGCAACCATCAAGTTCGTTGCTATTGGTGCGATCAGTTTTATTGCCCTTACTGGATTCGTAGGAGCATGCTCCTACATTCGTCCCAAGTACAATATTTGGGCCGCTGAACAAGAAGGCATGGCTCAGTATGCCCAAGCGGAGCAAAATAGAAAGATTGCTGTTCTTGAAGCAAAGGCTAAATTTGAAGCGGCTCTGGCTTTAGCAGAGGCCGAAGTTGCAAGAGCAAACGGAGTTGCACACGCCAACGAAATCATTGGTGCTTCACTCAAGAATAATGAATCCTATCTGCGTTGGTTGTGGATTCAGAATCTTGAATCGGGGTCAAATAGTGTCATCTACATTCCAACGGAAGCGGGGCTTCCGATTCTTGAGGCAGGAAAGCGATAATGACCAAACCTAGTTTAGAAGAAGTTCAACAAATCGCATATGGATTTGCAAAATCCATCGGTGATAAGTATGGAGATAAGGGAGATACTTGGAGTACCTTTTTGTACCTGAGTGTTCTCAACAATCTCTCTGAGTATTTCCAAATTTCAATTGAACCACAATCCAAGGAAACAAACAATGAAACTCAGCAAGTGCTGCATCAGTGATTATCTCGCCATCATCGAAGCAACTCACGGAGTTGAAGCATGGAAGGAAAATGCTCTTGAGATGGTCAATCTCATGAGTATGATCAATGAATTGATTTCAGTTGTCAGCCGTGGGGGGTTTTGGCTAACTGCTGACGAAGAAGAATTCATTTTGGGAATCAAGCATGAACTAAACAACTTCGTTCGTGGAGAAAATGTAAATGAATGATCCTGAAATCAATGCTCTTGAAAAAGAGCAGAGAGCAACCTTACGAAGATTGATGAAGCAAAACAATGCTATGCGTTTAGCACAAAAACTTCGTAATGAATCAAAGCAGAGTATTGTTTCTGTCTGCGGTGATAGTCAACTGTATGCAAACGCTGCTTTGATGATTGAATCTTTAGTTAGAGAAATCGTAAGACTGACAGAAAAGAAGTGAACATGGATTACGGAAGTTCTACACTATATTTCACCAATCAAAATTTCGGTTACTCATCGACATCGTTATATCAAGGGTCTAACTATGTTGGTGTTATGGGACTAAGTCCCACTAAGTTCAATTTCTCATCTGAGATGCTCAATCCGCCATCTCTTTATTATCAGCAATACGCAGTAACCAATTATAGCGAAATGCCTTCCATGATTTTTATGGGGGACTTTGATGGTTATTGGGTACATAGGGTATACCTGGATGGTAACCTTATTATGGTACTCAAAACCGACAACCAACAACTGTTCGTCCCCATCGCCTATGACTACATCCAGAGCGTCTGTCTGTCGATCTCCCCCGATCCCGAATCTGTCAGGGGTGTAGCGGCGGATCCTGTTGTCCCTGCCCCTGCGGCGATTGCCCTATTTGGGTTATCATTGATCCTTTCAAGGAAACCGAGAAATAGATTCCGTTAATTATCGGACGCTATGGAGTTGTAATAGGGGTTGACACGGCGACCAAAAGGTAGTATACTCATGGTGTATGAAGAAGACCACTACAGCCGTCACTCCTCC
>Ga0208855_1000388_pt1 | contig 11962 bp, 9 predicted proteins | sample LakMenEpi17May12_FD_150708 | JGI IMG/M metagenome (GOLD analysis project Ga0208855, IMG submission 150708) | Freshwater microbial communities from Lake Mendota, WI - 17MAY2012 deep hole epilimnion (SPAdes) | ecosystem: Environmental > Aquatic > Freshwater > Lentic | place: Lake Mendota, Madison...
TAACAATCAAGGGGTAACTTGGGCTACAACTAATCTTGCATCTTATGATGGTGGAACTTCAATGTTTCTTGATGGCTCAAACTCAGGTGTTGGACAGGTTGATGCGATGCAAATGCCAGTAATTGACGGTGACGTATATAATTTCCTAGCTACCCCACAATATAGTTTAACTTTTGCCTATGCCTATGCACGAAAATCTGCTACCCACAATGATATTTTAAGAATAGAGGGAAGTAGAGACTGTGGAGCCACTTGGACAACTATACAAAGTTTATCTGCTTCCAGTATGGCCTCTGGTTCAGGTGGAGTTACATCTTCTGCATTTGTTCCAACTTCTTCTCAATGGAAAATTCACGATATTTCACAGGCTCCGTCTTGGGTTACCTTTAGTGCTGCAAAGAGCATAACATTAAGATTCACCTTTATTGAAGACGCTACAAGTGGCTTTGGTAACAATATTTACATTGACGCACTTAATTTCACTGCACAGGGTGTTGGTTTTAATGAGTTAGCTAAAAAATTAAAATATGCTGTATACCCAAATCCATCTAATGGTGCAACTAATGTAAGATTTAGTATTAGTGATGCGTCTTTAGTTGGAGCTGAGGTAGTAGATGTTTTGGGTAAAGTGGTTATTCCTTCAACAATTAAATCATTTAGTCCGGGTGAGCACGTTATCGCAATTAATCAAAACAATACTTTATCAAAAGGCATTTACTTCGTTAACTTATCTGTTAATGGAGCGAAAGTTTCAACAAAATTAGTTGTTGAGTAAATGTTCTAATTGTAACTATAAAAAATCCTGCTTAACTTGTTAGGCAGGATTTTTTGCTTAAGTAAATGTATCAATTTAAAAAAATACCTTTCTTTAAATTAATTATTCCGCTTGTTATTGGAATTGTTCTTGGAACAGAAATTACAAATCTTACAACCAATTACGGTTTAATTATTGCGTTGTTTACTTCTGTAGTAATTTTATTTTTTATTCAATTTCAAAAGGCGGAACAGTATAAATTGTATTACCTTATTTTAGCCGATTTACTATTGATTGCTTTGGGATTTTTTTCTGTTTCATTTCAGAAGTATAATTTAAAGCCCAATCATTATTCTTCAGAAATATCTGTTGACAGTAGCTACACAGTCATTGCTAAACTGTCTGATGTTATAACTGAAAAAAATAAAACATATAAGTGCCCAATCGTTATTGAGAAAATCAAAATTAATAATGAGTATAAATTAGTTAATGAAAATAGCTTTTGTTATATAAAAAAAACAGCCATCACGTTACCTGAAATTGGTAAGTATTTTATTTTTAAGGCAAAACCATCACTTATTGCAAAGCCTTTAAATCCCAATGAATTTGATTATCACAAGTATTTAGAAAGGAGAAATATATATATTCAGTTTTTTGTGGATAGCGGATGCTTGCGAAAAATTGAAATAGAGTCAGGATTTAACCTAATAGACTATTCATTAAGAGTAAAACAAGGGATTATAGATCTTTTTAAAGCAGAGCTTAAACCTGAACATGCCGCAATTTGTGTAGCTTTAATAACTGGTTATGATGATGAAATTAATCGAACAACGATAAAAGAATTTGCAAATACCGGAACGTTACATGTTTTATCGGTAAGTGGATTACATACAGGTTTATTGTACTTACTTATAAATTTTATTTTTTCAATTATCGATAAAAACAACCGATTTAAAATTATTAGGCTTATTATTTCAATTGTATTACTTTGGGCCTTTGCCTTATTAACCGGATTTAGTGCGCCGGTGTTGAGAGCTGTCATTATGTTTAATGTTGTTTCTATAGGTAGGTTGTTTTTGAGGTACACAACCCAAAACCAATTAAATATTTTATGCTTTTCAGGGTTTATTTTACTTCTTGCTAATCCTTTTTTATTTTACGATGTTGGTTTTCAGCTTAGTTATTGGGCAATGTTTGGATTAATTTATTTACAACCAAAGTTGCAAAACGTATATTTGCCTGATAATTATTTTGGAAAAACCATTTTTCAAAATATATACAGCTCTCTAGCTGCTACAATTTCAACACTTCCGGTAAGTTTGTATTTTTTTCATCAATTTCCTATTTGGTTCCTTTTCTGTAATATTCTTATAATTCCTTTAACTTTTTTGATCCTTATGCTCTGCATTCTTTTTTTAATTAAGTTTAAGTTTGTGGGCTTACTTCTTGGATTGTTATTGGATTTTTTATTATGGTTCATTCATTTATTCAATTCAAATAGCACAATTGATGTGATTGATTTTAGATTGCCAGACTTGATATTTTTGTCGGTAATTTTGGTTTTAGTTAACGAAGTGTTAAGCTTTAGACGCTATTCAATGGTTGTTTTATGCGCTTTTGTATTAATTTGTTGGCAGCTAGTTAATCTGTTTGAAGTACATTACTCTAAAAGTAAGTGTTTATTTGCTGTTTATCACCTTCCTAATTATTCAACTAGTATGGTTAAAAATACTACCAAGGTAATATACAACCAAGTGGATTCATTGAATTTTGATTTCCATGTTAAGCCACATTTGATTACTTTCAATAATAGTAAGATTTTAACTCAACCTTACAATTACATTGCAACTAAGGATCAAGCATTTCTTATTTTATCAAATAATGATAAGTTGCCCATAGCCAATTATAAGTCAATAAATAAATTAGTGCTTCAAAATAATTATAAACTTACAGAACATCATTTTCAACTATTCACTAAACTTAACGAGGTAATTTTAGACGGAAGTATAAAGTATGGGAATGCCATGAGAATTGAAAAATTATGTCGTAAATTTGACGTTAATTTATATTCAACTAAAACTCATGGTGCATTTATAGCAGAATTTTGATGAAATTAAGAATTGGAGATAAAGTTAGATTTTTGAACGAAGTTGGGGAAGGCGTCATTTCGCGTATCAAAGACCAGGATAATGTGTATGTTGAAATGTTGGACGGATTTGAAATCCCTTTTCCTGTTAAACAGTTAGTTCCAATTCATACTGAGCTAATTCTCAATATAGATGCTGAAAATATTGAATTAGATGCAGAAGCACAGCAAGCAGATGCTGTTTATTTTATTATTGAACCTGATCATGAATTACCATCTTTAGTAAGTGAATATAAACTGTATTTATTCAATGCTTCATCATTTAATATAGCTTTTACCTATTCAGTAAAAGATGATGCTTATTTTCAAACATTGAAGCATGGAGAGGTTGGGGCCTATCAGAAAATACTTCTAAAAAGTGTCCGAATCAAATTTTTTGATGAATTTACTTACCATAAAGTAGATTGTATTTTATTCAAAAACATACATTTTAAAGCACAATTGCCAATTTCAGAAGTATTGAATATTTCACCAAAAATATTGACAAACTCTACTCTTATTAAACATGAGGAGTTTAAATGGCCGGTTTTTGCTTTTATGTTAAAAGATAACTTTATAATTAAGGAGGAGATTGCTCAAGAGCTTAGCTTAATTGATATTGCCAAATTGCAAAGTATTAAGGAATTTAAATCAAAAAGTAAAATTTCTAAGTCGAATAAGGAGTATCTTAAATCACTTGAATTGGAAGTTGATTTGCATATTGAGGAACTTGTAGAGAACGTTTCAGGATTAAGCAATTTTGAAATGTTAAACATACAACTCGAAAAATTTGATAAAACGCTTGATAAAGCTTTTGAAGGCTCGATTAAGAAAATTGTTTTTATTCATGGAGTTGGGAACGGTAGATTAAAACAAGAACTTATTAATCGATTAAAACATATTAAAGGGATTACCTATCATGATGCTTCGCATAAGGAGTATGGATTTGGTGCCACACAAATTAACATTTTATGATACCATTTTCACCACCAAGAATTGACGATAAAATTTGTGAAGAGGTTGTTGCAGCCTTGAAAAGTGGCTGGATAACCACTGGGCCAAGAACAAAATTGTTTGAGAAAAAAATTACAGATTACTGTGGAAACAAAGCTACTCTATGCTTGAATTCTGCTACCGCAGGCCTGGAAATTATTTTAAGATGGTATGGAGTAAAGGCTGGTGATGAAGTGATTTTACCTGCTTATACGTATAGCGCAACGGCTAATGTTATTATACATTGCGGTGCAACACCCGTATTTGTTGACGTTAATGAAATTGATTTCAACATCAGTATCGCGGCCATAGAAAAGGCAATCACTTCCCGAACAAAAGTAATTATGCCGGTTGATTTTGCAGGATTACCTTGCGATTATGATGCAATTAACAATCTTGTTACAAAACATCAAAATTTGTTCAGAGCAGAAGGTGTGGAACAAAATTTATTGAATAGAATTTTGGTGTTAAGTGATTCTGCTCATTCATTTGGTGCAACTTACAAAAACAAAAGGGCCGGATCATTAACGGATGTTAGTGTTTTTTCATTTCACGCAGTTAAGAATTTAACTACTGCCGAAGGTGGCGCAATAGCCTTGAATTTGCCGGAGCCCTTTAATAACGAGGAGGTATACAAATATCTTTGTATTAAAACTTTGCATGGTCAAAATAAAGATGCTTTAGCAAAAACACAAAGAGGTAATTGGAAGTATGATATTATTGAAGCGGGTTATAAATGTAATATGACAGATTTGTCAGCAGCGATAGGGTTGATAGAGTTGGAACGCTATGATAATGACACTTTAATTAAACGAAGAAAAATAGTGGAATCATACAATGCTATTTTGAAAAGCGATAACCGTTTTGAATTACCTGTGCTGATAGAATCGGAACGTGAAAGCTGTTATCATTTGTATCCGCTGAGAATAAAAAATATTTCGGAAGCTCAACGCGACCAAATCATGCAATTAATTTTTGAAGCCGACGTTAGTGTGAATGTGCATTTTATTCCGGTACCATGTATGACGTACTATAAAAAACTAGGTTATTCAATTAATGACTATCCGGTAACTTATGCAAATTTTAGTAGAGAAATTACATTGCCAATCTTCTATGATTTAACCTCAGAACAAATTTCAACTATTTGTAATGCCTTAACTAGTGCAGTAAATAAGGTATGCTAAAACGCTTATTTGATATTTTTATTTCGTTAATAGGATTAATTTGTTTGTTGCCTTTTCTTTTATTAATAATGATTTTGATTAGCATTGATTCACGTGGAGGGGTGTTTTATCTTCAAACTCGAGTAGGAATTAATAATAAGGATTTTAGGCTATTTAAATTCAGAACTATGCATGTGAACGCTGATAAGAAGGGACTTTTAACTGTAGGTGGAAGAGATTCAAGAATCACAAGGATTGGTTACTATTTGAGAAAGTACAAGTTGGATGAGTTGCCTCAATTACTGAATGTATTTTTCGGAACCATGAGCTTGGTTGGTCCTCGCCCGGAAGTAAGAAAATATGTTGACTTATACACTATTGAACAGGCAAAGATTCTTGAAGTCAAGCCTGGAATAACCGATTATGCAAGTTTAGAATATTTTGATGAGAATGAGTTACTTGCAAAATCTCAGGAACCGGAAAAAACGTATATTGAAGAAATTATGCCGGCTAAGTTAAAACTTAACGCAAAATATATTGAAGAGCTTGGATTATTAACCGATATCAGAATTATTCTAAAAACTTTAAAGCGGATAATAGGTACTTAAAGGATGCCAACTTCTTTTAGTTTCAACCAGCCTTCGTTGCCATTTTCTAATTTAATTAAAACCCAATCGCCATTATTTTCAATTACTCTAACTTTTGTTCCTTCATGAAGCGTAAATTTATTGTTAGCCAAGGAGTTCGGTTCATTCATCACGTTTACCTGCATCGATAGGATAATGGCATATTTGTTTTCTATTTTTGATTTTAATGCTGCATATCCTAAAAAATAGGTGAATATAAACGATATGAAGAATACACACCCCAAAACAAAATTTACTCTTTTTAAGGTTGGTTTATTAAAGTAATAAAATAAAAAAAATAATAATACTGCTATAGAAAAGGAAACAATAGTTAACCAAGCCCAAGCAGTTGTACTCAAACTTGAGAGTAAATTGGTTTTGACAGCGTTTATAAAAAAGTTTTCCTTTGTGTCTATTTTATCTGTTGTTAAAGAGTTCGCGATTCCTAAATTAATTCTGATATCTTCATCATTCGGATTTAGTTTTCTTGCAAGTTCATAATAATAGATTGCTTTCCCTAGGTTTTTATTTCTAAAGTAGGCATTGGCGATGTTATAATATAATTCTGGCGCTTTGTAACCTTCTTGTATTATAGTTTCATATTTTTCGATTGCCAATTTATAATTTTTAGCGTCATATGCTTTTTCAGCTTCAACTAAATTGGTATTGGCATTTAAAAGACCAAACAAACCGGCAAAAAGTAAAATCAATTTTGTTCTCATCACCCTTTTTTATTTAATTGTTCTTCAATTGCTGTAATCAGTTGTATGGTGTTTCCATACACTTTATTCAATTCTCCGCTAACTGTCCCAGGAGCATATTTTGCGAATTCACAAGTGTCAATTATTTGTAATAATGTTATAATCTTTGTTTCATCTACCTTTTTGATCAATAATGTTTGTTTAATATTTTCTCGAGTATTTTCAGCAATTTTAATTCCAAGTTTATTGTTTAAATAATTGTTTAATGCTAATAATATTTCTGTATAAAAGGCATCTTTATTATTTAGCTTCAATTGTTTTTCCGCCAGTATTAATTGCTTTTTAGCTAATTTTACTGCCTTTCTTTCATTTACAGCAAGTAAATTACTATTGTTTTTAACATACTTGATTCGAAGGACAAGAGCTGTTAAAAATAAAAACAAGGGTCCTAGTAACAATGAGAAATGGGTTAGAGAATTAAAGAATTCATTACTTTCCTTCGTAAGTGTAATTTGCCCCTTTTTTATATAACGGATATCATTTTTAACTTCCTTTACTTGATTAGCAGGATTATATACAGTAGCTCCAGTACTGTTAGGATCTGGCGGTAAAACAATTATGTTGATTGGCGATTGTTTAATTGTATTGTATTTTTTGGTGTCGAGATTAAAATAACTAAACTGTAAATCATCAAGTGTATAAGTTCCTTCGTTGCGTGGTATAATTAAATAGTCAAATGTTTTTGTTGTGCCCGATTCAGTTATTTTTGGGTCATACGTTTCAAAACTTTCGGGTAATTGGGGCTTTGGTGCATCAACTAATTTTAAATTACCTGTTCCTGAAATAATAAGTTTTAAATTAAATGCATCATTTGCTTTTACTTCTGTTCGACTCGCTTCAACCTTAAAATTGAAATTGCCAACAGCGCCATTGTATGAAGCCGGTTTACCTTCATTTGGTAAATCAACGACCTCAATATTCATTGGTCTGCTTTTAGTTTTAACCGGCACATCTTCGTAACCGCCTCCACCAAAAAATTGTTCCCAAATATTTTTTGGTTTAGCATTGGTTTGCTTTCTAACAACTACATCTACTTCAGTTGCGTCAACAGCTAACTTTCCGGCTTTGTTGGCTGTGCAGATAGTTTTAAGTAAATCATAAGTGAAATATTTTACACCATCTACATTTTCTTGCATCACTTGGCCTTGGTTATTAATATCTTGTTTCTGGACAAAAAATCCATCGTAACGTGGTGGTTCAAACTTTTGAAACCCTACAATTTGATGACGAGAATATATTTTCTGACTAATTGTAATTTGTTCTCCTAAAATACATTTTGCTTTGCTGGCAGTTGTCTTAATAAACACATCTGCGCCATCGACTTTGGATGAGGCATTACCTTCACTTTTAGTATTGCCGGAAGCAGCCTTTAAACACTCTATGGTAATGCTTTCAGTTTCAAATTTCTGATTACCTGCCATGACTATAGCCGGAGGAATGTTAATCTTCCCTTCTTTTTTAGCAGACAAATACCAAGATAAGGTAAGTTGTGAAGAAACAACACCGTTAACATACTGAGTACTTTGACTTTGGTTTGGTCCACCAAGTACATCGAAGTCTTTAAAATTTGGCGGAGTATAGCTCGTAGCATTGGCTTTTATAACAATAGCATATTCAAAGGGTACCCCAATTTGAACTTGTTTGGAGCTAACCTGTGCTTCTACTGATTGTGCTTTGTAACGGTTAAAAACACATACTAATAAAATATAAAGCGCAATTTTTTTCATATGTTTGATTTACCAGTCTTTTTCGGGCTTAGCTTTTAGTGCGTCTTCCTGCTTTTGTTTTCGTTTATCTTGTAATTTTTGTTCTTTATGCATCAGTGCTTTCAGCAATTGTTCGGCCTGTTCTTTATTCATTTGTCCTTGTTGCGGCTGGGCATTATTTTGTTTTGGGTCTTTGTTTTCTTTATCTTCTTCTTTTTTGTTTTGTTGCTGGTTTTGACCGCCGCCTCCATTTTTTTGTTTTGGAGGCCGGTTTTTAAGCGCAAAGGCCAGATTATATCTGGTTTCTTCATCCTTGGGATCTAGCTTTAGTGATTTTTTGTATGCATTAATTGCTTCTTCATATTTTTTTTGATTTAAATAGCAATTACCAATGTTATGCCAAATTTGGTGTAAAGTATCTTTATTCGAAATAACATTAGCAACCTGAGCGTAGTTATTGGCAGCTTCATCCAGTAATAAGTTGGCCATAGAGTCTGGTGTCATCTTGGCATTAAGTGATGGGTCGGGTTTAGATTTTTTTATTTGTTTTGCAATTTTAAACTGCGTGTTTCCTAAATTATATTTTGCTTTAGCGTTCATCGGATTCTCTTTAAGTGACTCTTTGTAACGAAGTTCTGCAACAGTATAATTACTGTCGTAAAATAATTTATTTCCCTGATAAATTAGTTTAGCATCATTTTGTGAAAGTCCTTTGATGCTCAATAAAAGTATTCCAACGGCTGTTAATTTTTTTCCCTCAAATAAATTTAATTTTTTAAACCATTCACTAACTCTTTCCGAAATTAAGAATTCTAAAAAGAAAAACAATAATGACAGGGCTAAGAACCATTGAAATTGATCTTCATAATCAGAGTACATTTTATTTTCGATTTGATTTTTTTCTAATTGAGCTATTTTGTCCATCACTGCATTGATACCAACGTCGGCCTGACTTGCTTGAACATACACACCGTTTGCAGCGCCAGCAATTTCTTTAAGTGCCTCAGGATTTAATTTTGTAACAACAGTTTGCCCACTTTTATCTTTTCTATATCCTTTAATTACGCCTTCTTCAATTAAAGGGATAGGCACGCCGTTTAAACTTCCGATCCCAATAGTATTAATCATGATGCCTTTCGAATTTGCTTCTTTTGCTTTTTCAATGGCTTCCGGCTGGTGGTTTTCACCATCTGAGATGATAATAATGGCTCTGTTTTTTCCTTCATCATCAGAAAAAGATTCCGATGCTTTTTCAATTGCTGCGGCTAAGTCTGTGCCCTGAACAGGTACAATACCCGGGTTAACTGATTCTAAGAATAATTTGGCTGCTGAGTAATCAGTAGTGATAGGTAATTGTACATAGGCTTCTCCTGCAAATACAACAAGTCCTAAACGGTCACCTTGTAAATTATCAATCATTTTTTCAAGGGCATATTTAGCTCTCGTTAAGCGGTTTGGGCTTAAATCCTGTGCAAGCATACTATTACTTACATCTAAACACACAATAACATCTGCACCTTCTCTTTTTACTTCCGTTAGTTTACTTCCGGTTTGTAAATTACAAATTGCAAGAATTAATGACACAAAGCCTAAGCAAAAAAAGATAACTTTAATTATTTGTTTGCGCTTACTAACGTATGGCGTTAATAAGTGCAGTAATTTTAAGTCTCCTAATTGTTTTAATTTTCTTTTTTTACCAATTAAATAGATTGTGTAAATTGTTACAAATACCGGAATAAGAATTAAGCCGTAGAAGAAAACTATATTTTGAAACTTAAACATTATGGTATACTTTTTAGGAATGTAAATTTTAAAATAAATTCAAGTGCAAGTAAAATAGCTGCGGCAATTGCAAGCGGCAAGAAGTGTTCTGATTTGTTTGTAAAACTCTTCTCACTAATAATTGTCTTTTCCATTTTATCAATTTCACCATAGGTTTCCTGTAAACTAACTTTATCGGTTGCTCTAAAATATTTTCCGCCGGTTTGTTGGCTTACTTCTTTCATAACATCTTCGTCGATGTCAACATCAACATAATCGTATTCATATTCGCCTGGTGCATACATACCTACGGGTTGAAGTGCTTTCCCTTTTGAACCAATACCTATACAGTATACTCTTAGACCAAAAGTTTTTGCTAATTCGCCGGCAGTTAACGGAGATACTTCGCCTGCATTGCTTTTGCCATCACTTATGAGAACAATTACCTTACTTTTGGCTTTACTTTCTTTAATTCTACTCACAGCAGTTGCTAAACCTAAACCAATAGCCGTTCCGTTATCTAAAGAACCTGCTTTAACTTGAGGAAACATGTTTTTAAGTACTTTATGATCGGTAGTTAAAGGACATTGCGTAAATGCTTCACCTCCAAATAAAACCAATCCGATTCTGTCGTTAGGTCTTGAATCAATAAAATCCAGCATCACATCTTTAGCAACCTCTAAGCGGTTTGGTTTGAAATCTTTTGCCAACATAGAAATAGAAACGTCCATGGTTAGCACAATGTCAATGCCTTCTTTTTTATTGTCTTTCCAGCTTGATTTACTTTGAGGCCTTGCAATGGCTGTTATAATAAGGGTTATTGATAGTAATCTTAAAACAAATAGTATATGTCTTAATTTACCTTTTAAGGTTGGTGTAATTTGCTTAAATAAGTGAAACGAAGAATAGTTGATTTCGCCGTGATGTTTTTTTAGTTTAATCAAATACCAAATAATCATTAAAGGTAGCATGAGCAGCAACCAAAACCAGTGCTTTTCGGCAAATTGAATATCTCTAAAATAACTTATCATGTAGTGATTGGTTTTTGACCGGTTATCTCATTATCCCGCTTAGTGCCATTTACAAAGTCAAATGCATTCAATAATATTTGTTCATTCTGATGTTCAACTGGTGTCATTTTTGCAAACTTAACCAAGTCAGAGAATTGAAGAATTTGTTGTAATTTTTCTTTGCTGGCTGAATCGATAACCTGGCTTCGCATAGCCAACATAATTTCATCAGTCGTACTTTCGAGGGCAGGCACTGCGTAACGTTCTTCAAGATACAAACGTATGGTGTCTGCAACACTTGAATAGTATTCTTTGTATTTCCCTTCCGTCCAGATCCGCTCTTGTTTAATTATTTCTAAAGCCTCAAGCGCTTTAATGTGCGCCGGTATTTTAGGACCTTCATCTATGATTACAATCGGTTTTCGTTTTTTAATAATGTAATTACGGATAATAATAATCGCTGCAATTAAAATTGCAAGTAAAATCCCAATGATTATATGGTTTTTATACCACAGCCAATTAAACTCTTCGTTAAAAATGGATTTTACATCTTTGGTTTTTGTTAAACTGCTATCCGTTGGCACGGTGTGAACCTCTAACATTAATGTTGGTGTTAGAAATAAATTTGAAGTGTCATTATTAACTTTAAATTTAAAAGCAGGAATCACATGGTAACCACTATCGAATGGACTAATAATAAATTGTTGATGCATTTGAATAAAACCCGGTCTTGTTTTATCAGGAATTGTGGTGTCAATCGCACTGGTGCTTACTACATCAATGTTTTCAGTTATAGTATCTCCAATTTGTGGCCATTGTATATTTAATTTAGGCACAGCATTGGCATCATAGTTAACATATAGATGAAGTTTAACCTGTTCACCTATTCTTATTTTATTTGAATCCAGCACGGCATTAACGGTTAAGCTTTGGGAACTTAACTTTGTTAAGACGAAAAGAGAAATAATCAAGTATGAAAATTGTTTTTTCATCAACGTTTTTTAAACAGATTCATTAATGGTTTTATATAACTTTCTCCTGTGTAAATATTTGCAGTATCTAC
>Ga0208855_1000391_pt1 | contig 11919 bp, 7 predicted proteins | sample LakMenEpi17May12_FD_150708 | JGI IMG/M metagenome (GOLD analysis project Ga0208855, IMG submission 150708) | Freshwater microbial communities from Lake Mendota, WI - 17MAY2012 deep hole epilimnion (SPAdes) | ecosystem: Environmental > Aquatic > Freshwater > Lentic | place: Lake Mendota, Madison...
CCGCTGGGTGAAGCTTTTGGATAAAAATGAGTACGGGGGAGAATGGGCTGCTCGTATATACCTTCAAACGATTGTTCCGTTATGGGAATCCAGCGAAAAGCTAGGCGCCTGAAACAACTATTCCGATTTTCTTTTGTTCTACTTATAAATTAAGTTGCCTTGAAAATGTTAATTCGTATCCATTGGTTTCGCAGAGACCTGCGTTTATTTGATAATGCCGCCTTGTTGCAGGCACTTTCGGGAGATGATCCGGTTGTGCCTATTTTTATTTTTGATACAGAAATTCTGAATCAACTGGAAGATAAAAATGACCGTAGGGTAGCTTTTATTCACCGGGCATTGGAGGATATGCAACAACAACTGATCAAGATTGGGAGTAGCATAGAAGTATATAACGGAACCCCATTTGATGTTTTTCAACAATTGATAAACAAGTATAGTATCTCAGCAGTTTACACAAATCATGATTACGAACCCTATGCAATAGAAAGAGATACGGCAATTGCCAATCTTTTATCATCAGCAGGTATTTCATTCTATACTTCAAAAGATCAGGTAATATTTGAAAAACTGGAAGTAACAAAAGATGATGGAACCCCCTATACGGTGTTTACGCCTTATGCAAATAAGTGGCGGGCAACCCTCGAAAAAACGGGTATACCAGCGTATCCATCAGAAAAAAAATCAGTTCAGTTTTTTCGGCAGTCACCTCTGCCAATGCCCTCATTGAAATCAATTGGCTTTATTGATTCGGGGGAAAGTTTCCCCTCGGATACTCCACAAATGGAGGTATTGAAACATTATCAGCAAAACAGAGATATACCTTCCTTGGCAAACGGAACATCCCGTTTAGGAGTGCATCTGCGTTTTGGCACCATTAGTGTTCGCCAGCTGGCTACCAAGGCAAAAGCAACCAGTGCAACTTTTTTAAATGAACTTATCTGGAGAGATTTTTACATGATGATTCTTTACCATTTTCCGCATGTCGTGAATGGTGCATTTAAAAAACAATATGATTTAATCGCATGGCGAAATAATGAAGATTATTTTAAAAAATGGTGTGAAGGTAAAACCGGTTTCCCAATTGTTGATGCCGGGATGAGAGAACTAAATTCAACCGGCTTCATGCACAACAGGGTTAGGATGATTGTAAGTAGTTTTTTGGTTAAAGATTTACTTATAGATTGGCGCTGGGGAGAAGCATATTTTGCAGCCAAATTAAACGATTTTGATTTAAGCGCTAATAATGGTGGATGGCAATGGGCGGCAGGTACCGGCTGCGATGCTGCCCCATACTTTAGAGTTTTTAACCCTACAGAACAACAAAAAAAGTTTGACCCAAATTTTAGTTACATAAAAAAATGGGTTCCCGAATTTGGTACTCCTGAATATGTATTGCCAATAGTTGATCACGCAAAGGCTCGATTAGCCGCAATTCAGCTTTATAAAAATCATTTAACTGATAAAAATCAGTTTGAACTTTTTGAGTAAATGACAATTCAATGACAAAAAAAAGCAGAAAAAATACCATTTTTGCGGTATATTTTGGATACTTTTAAGATAATAGCCTTTACACACAAAAGTTTGCCGCTTGATTTAATTGGCAAACTCCAATTAACTGAGCAAGACCAAAAAACGAATTTACCGCTGCTCAAATTAAATTTTAATTTCTCTGAAGTCCTTTACTTGAATACTTGTAATCGTGTGGAATTATATATCGTAGCTGATCATGCAGTTGAAGAGAGTTTAATAAAGGAAATAATTAACGCGCTTAATGGTCAACTAACTGAGAAAGAAATTGACACTATTGCATCCTCTTGTGAGGTTTATAATGGTGATGAGGCAGTAAAACATACTTATAAAGTTGCAGCTTCACTTGAAAGTTTGGTGATTGGTGAAAGAGAAATTATAGCTCAAGTTAGAAAAGCCTATGAGTCTTGTAATTTATTAGGTTTAACAGGCGATTTCATAAGATTATTAATTAAACAAACAATCGAAACTGGTAAATTAATCTACACACACACCAATATTGCCAAAAATCCTGTTTCTATTGTATCATTGGCCTATAGGACATTAAAGCAACATGGCATTAAAAATAATGCAAGATTAGTGTTTGTTGGCAGCGGTGAAACAAACACCTTAATGGCAACTTATCTTAAAAAGCACAGTTTTGAAAATATTGTTGTTTTTAACAGAACGCTCTCTAATGCTAAAAAATTATCAGAGTCACTTGGTGGAGAGGCTTATGATTTAAATGAATTATCTTCTTACGAAGGTGGATTTGATGTAATGATTGTTTGCACTTCGAGTACCAAGCCACTAATTGATAATGCTATTTATAATCAACTTGATCGAAATCATTCATCAAAAAAAATCATAATAGATTTAGGCTTACCGGCAAATGTTGATAAAGAAGTAATTAAATCACAAAACTTAGTTTACATTGATATTAATTCTTTAAAAGAACAGGCTGATAATAATGTGAAACTAAGGCAAGCTGAAATTGTGAAATGCGAAGATATCATTTCGTCAAAAGTTGATGAGTTTAAATGGCTTCACAAAGAACGTAGAATCGAATTGGCTTTTGGTGAAATTCCACGCCAAATAAAGGCAATTAAAGATGTAGCAATAAATGAGGTTTTTACAAAAGAAATTAATAATCTAGACAATAATAGTAAGGAAGTGTTAGAAAAGGTGCTAAGCTACGTTGAAAAAAAATACAATGCAGTTGCATTCAAAACAGCAAAGGAATTGTTATTATCTAAAAACGATTAATTTCTTTTTAATAAGTCCATGCCAATGTTGCAATTTAAACATCGCTTTTTACTACAGTAATTGTCAAATAAATTAATCATAGCTTGGCTGTCTGCGGCAGAATAATCCGGTTTCCTAAGTTTTAAAAAAAGCTTTGTTTTTTTATTTTCCTCCCATTTACAATTGCTTAATAATTCAAGTGCATTTTCACGAAGCAAGTCCTGATTTACTTTTCGGGAATAAAAAAACAGAAAAGGCACAATTGCATTTATAATTATTTTTTCAGCAGAATCTTTTCCTAAAGTATCGGTATTATTTACCTTGTTGCCACCTAAACTATAATGTGTTTTCCAATACTCACTAACGCTTATGTTAAAAATATTCATTACTTGATTTAGGTTCGATAATTGGTTAAAGTTTGATAATACTTGGCAGCCATGCCCAAAAAAAGCAGCAAATTGTGCTAGGCGAAGAGTAGGAAAATTTGCAGGCCTCATTTTAGAGAATTTGAACAAACGTTTATCTAATGGAATTAATTTATATTTAGCTTGTAAAAAAATAAACTCATTACTTAATCGACTTAGATAATTATCTTCGAATTGCTCATCTAAAAAGCCTGAAGTTCCTAATAACAAGCTCTCCAATTGAAAAAGCTGATCGCTGTGTTTAATTAATGTACTGTAAGGTAGTTGTTTGGCTAATAACTCAAAAGGCAAAGCGTTTGTTTTAAATCCAAATGCACTGAGCAAAAGTGCGTAAAAAGTTTGATGATAGTCCCCATTAAACTCAAGAAATAATTGTTCGATTCGCTCTGTTTTTTTCTCGAGTCTTTCAATCGACAGTCGTTGCAGCCAGCTACTGAATTTAAAATCTTCAATTTTATCGAAACTATTTTGACAAGGGATTTTATTCTTACTTTCTAATAATTTCTGGTACTTAACAATTAAATGAGGCGAAAGAAATTTTTTTAATTCAATAACTTCTACTAAATTTTCTGTGTTTTGGGCGATTTCCCTATCGTGTTCATAAACAACATGTAAAATAATATTACTATAACTCTCATCAAATTGATGACCATGTTTTTCCCAATCACTCGTTTTTACGTGTATTTCAATGTTACCGGCTAAGATGAGCTCATTAACTTTAATTTTTGCATTAAAAAAGTCAGGGCCCGAATCTTGGTTAATAGTTCCAAAGTGGATTATTTTTATTTTATTGTTTGTAGTACTAATAAATTCATTGGTAGTGGTTAGCTTATGTTGCCACACATATTGAAGTAAATCTTCCTTTATTTTAAGCATACCCTTTAATTTTATAGGCTAAAAAACCTACCCATTCATGAATTAAAAATTGTAAAGAATAAAGAGCATCCGGATTCGGAATAAACAAGTGATCAAATGTAAATCTTCTGCCACCGCTCACCTTATTGGTAATAAATGGCGTTATGTTTTTATAACCTGCTTTCTTAAATACGGCAATGCTACGAGGCATATGATACGCTGAGGTAACTAATAAGTAGTTCCCGTTACTGTTGATGCTATCAACAATTCGTTTACTAAACAATGCATTTTCGTAAGTGTTTCTGCTATTAGACTCAATAATAATTGAACTATCAGGAAAATTAATACTTTTTAAGTACTTTTTTACGTATATAGCTTCTTTATGATCTGGGTATTCAATGCTTCCACTACCCCCTGTAAAAATCACTGCTCCAATATTTTTTGAGTATGCAAACGGTAATACTTGAAATAATCGGTCTGCTGAATGGCCAAAATTAATTTTCTGAAGTCGCATATCAATTGAGCCAATGCCTCCTAATACAATAGCGCCGGTATATTTTTTTGAGTAGTCAAAGTCAGTCGGGGTTGGTTCATACCATCTAAAGAGTTCATCAACAAAAAAAGAGTTACTGCTAATGTAAAGAATACTCAAGCCAAGAATAAAGAGTTTTTTAGTACGCCCCTCTACTTTTGTTTTGAAAGACCAAATTAAGAGAAAGAACACCCAAAAAATAGGTGAAATGAGGAATACCAATATTTTTGACAAATAGAAAAACACGATCAAACCAAATTTAAGAAATTTTTTCTAGTACTTAAATTAATCTGTATTTACACAGCGAGTTCGTTAATAGCATCGACGCTTGCTGTAAAAATACTATTAAATAGTTAACTATCGAAAAAATGCTGGTCATGCATTGTCTTAAAAAAAAGAGGCTACACAAAATGTGCAGCCTCTTTTTAAAAGTAAAACGTTAATTAATTATTTCGCAATAATCAATTTATTTGAGAATGTTTTACCATTGATGGTTCCAACAATGGTGTAGGCACCGGCAGCAAACTTTTCAGTATCAATCATTATTTCGTTTTGACCGATAGCTAAAGTTTCTTCGTCTTTTGTATAAACAACTTTACCTGTAATATCATATATTGCTAAACTAACTTTAGTTGCATTTTCTAATTTAACGGCAACAATTGCAAAGTTTTGAGCAGGGTTAGGATATACGCCTAAAGTTTGGTTGTTGTCCATTTTAACCATGCCAACAGAAGTTGTAGAGAATGTAGAAGAACCACTGTTTAATACATCTTTACTAACAGTATCTTGAGCAAATACAACATAAGCATATGTTACAGTTGGGTTATTAGACCAGAAATTATAACTGTTTTGTGCTGGAGTTGTAACCACGTTCGCTGTATGATTAAAGTTAACTGTAAATGCACTTCCTGCTGTTAAGTTCATAGGAGTACCTCCACCGTTAGGATTCATAATACGCATCGAATGGTAGTAGTTTTTCTGAGACGTAGCAGCACCTGGGTAATTATAATATTGTTGAACTAAAGCTTGAAAAATACGAACAGGGCCTGCAACACTTACAGCAGGTGTAATGGTTGCTGTTCCTGCTAATGTAGTACCAGTACCAGTTAATGCAGCATTAACATCAACCCATGCTGCTTCAGCAATACCTGCGTTAATTACTGCTTGAGAATATCCTGTTTGATCTTTACCATTGATAAAACCATCAGGTATACCACTTACATTATAAAATTGACGACGCTTTAAACCATGTGGGTTATAACCTGGATCATTTCCAGCCCCAGGCCAGTTCATTTGGTATCTGATCACGTTAACAGTACCTCCAGTATTAGGATTATTACCATTAAGTAGTGGATCCCAAGTAACAGCATTGCTTGCGCAAGGACCACAAGTAGAAGAAGTAAAGCCTTCGATTAATACATTACGCGGACGAACTGAAGTTGCAACGTAATTGATTACACTTGCAACGTTGTTAACTGTGTTAGTTTCAGCAACACCGTTTACATGAGTTACTTCAACAGTAATGGTATGTTGACCAGGAGTTAAAGAAGCAGTTGTTGCAAAAGAATATCCGGTTGTATTGTTATAGTTAACAGCACTACCAAAAGTAAATGTTTGAGTTACAGGTGCGCCACCATCAACCTTGTAGTTTAAAACGGCTGAAGTAGCAGGCGTTGAACCATTATTTTTAAATAGACCATTAATGTTTACATTACCAGTAGCCATGTATCTTGTAACACTTGTTACAGAAGTTACAGCGCCATCTATAGCTGCTGGAACAACGGCTTGAATGTTATCAAGCAATAAGATAAACTTATCGTTTGAATTGTTTCTGAAAGCAACATAAACAGCTTGATTAGAAAAACTGTTTAAACTTACAGAACGAGGCGTCCATGAACTGTTTTCAGCTCCGATGGTAAACAAAGTGTTGGTAAATGAAGCTGTTGTAGTACCGGTTGTAGAAACTAATACTTGGTATCCATCAGGAAAAGAACCATCTAAAGTGATAGCATCCCATTGTAAATAGGAACCTGCCGAAGCTGTAAATTGTGGGGTAATTAACCAGTCATTTGAAGTACCAACAGGACTATACCAAGAAGTACTACAAACTACTCTGCCATAAGAAGCGAAAGTTGCGTTAATTGCACTTGCGCCACGAGTAACCCATGCGTTTGTACCAAAATTATATGCAGAAACGTTCGCATCTGGAGTTAAACCATCAACGTTGTTTTGCAACCAACCTGCCGGTAAGGCAGTTCCTGTTGTAGAGTTAAAATCTTGACTCCACAAAACTGTTTGTGCTTTGGTTAAACCTGCTGAGGCAACTAAAGCAAGAGCTAGTAATTGTTTTTTCATGTTTTGTTGTTTGTTATTTGTTAATTATTAATTTTTGAGCTGAGTTATTGATACCATCTAACTTAATAAAATAGATACCGTTAATTAAGTTAGATAAGTTAATTTCCATATTGTTATTACCTAGTGTTGGATTAATATTAGTTTTTAGCACTTCCTGACCGGTTATAGAAGTAATAACTATTTGTAAGGCAGGTATTAATTCATTAGTATTAAAATTAACATTTAATTTCTCACCATTTGTTGGATTAGGGTAAAGACTCAGCGAACTAACTGGACTATTTTTTTCATTAATTCCAACAGTAGGATTGTTATAATCCATTGTAAATGTTATTGATTGGGAGCTTACGCCATTCGTGAATCTATATCTTACTTTCGAGTTTCCTGCAACAGTAGCTTCATCAATATATGCTATAAAGACTAAACTTTCGTTTGGCGCAAGAGAAACTGTAGAATTGAAAGTACTTGCAGGATAACAAATTAATCCTGTGCAGAAGTAAGGGCTAGCAACATCTCCCATAGCAACTGTATTAAGTAAATCTTCAAATTTTCTTACACTTAAAGTTAATGTTGAAGCTGTTAAATTCGTCATTGAAAATGTTTTAGAAGTGGTGTTACCTCCAACAACAGCGGAATGAAAAATTGCTCCATCATTCACAACAGGATTACCACCGGTGGCTTCCACAATTCTAAAAACTGCTTGAGAAAAAGCTAGATTTCCGACAAGCAATAAGGCTAAAAATAATAGTTGTTTTTTCATTTTTTAAATGGTTTTAGATTGATATGTTTACCAAAATTAAAACAAATTAAATTAATTCACAACAAACAGTTGTTAAATTTTAAATTATCGTTAATAAAATACAGCAATTGTTACTTTTGCCTGATAAATGGCATCTAAAAATAATTTTTTAGACCTTTTCAGGCTCAAAACACAAGTGTTAAACTCTAAAGACTATCATTTAAAGGGTTTAAAGGGGAGTGCTATATCAATTTTTATAAGGAACTATCTTTTGAATAATCATTCCTCCATCGTTGTTATAGCCAACGATAAAGAAAAGGCTGCTTATTTATTAAATGATCTTGAAAATATAATGACTGATACTAAGGTTTTATTTTTTCCTGAGTCATACCGTTTACCTTATCAAATTGAAAAAACCACTAATGCAAATGTGCAGGAAAGAACTGAGGTATTGAGTAATTTATCAAATGAGCAATTTAAACGCATTATTGTTACATATCCCGCAGCCATAAGTGAAAAAGTTACAATAAAGCAACAACTTACCAAACATACTTTGGCAATTAAAAAAGGTGAAAGGCTATCCACTGATTTTTTAATGGAATTTTTAAACTCTTTTCAATTTAATCATGTCGATTTTGTTTATGAACCAGGCCAATTTGCTATAAGAGGTGGAATTGTTGACATTTTTTCATTCGCCAACGAAACGCCATTTCGATTGGAGTTGTTTGGCGACGAAATAGAAAATATTAAAACATTCGATCCTTCATCTCAACTTTCTATTGCAAACTTTGAATTTATTCATATTATTCCAAACTTTAACACTTCGCAATTTAATCAATCAAAAGTACATCTATTAGAATACTTTAATTTATCCGAGCTAACCGTTTTTATTGAAGACACTCAATTTATTTGCGATAGTATTGATAAGCGCTTTGATAAAGCAGCAGAAATTTTTGAACAACATTCAGGCGGTATAACTCAATTAGCACCTGATTTACTTTTTTCCAATGCAAAGGATTTAATAACACTTCTAAGTGAAACCCTAACTTTTGAGTTTGGTTTAAAACCTGAACTAGCAACAACTGAAATAGGATTTAATCAAATTAATCAGCCCGGATTCAATAAGAACTTCGATTTATTTATCTCTTTCCTTAAAGAAAATAAATCTAAAGGATATGAAAATTATTTTTTAACTGATAATTCCAAGCAAGCTCAACGCTTAATGTCTATTTTCAATGATTTGCTGGCGAAAGAGCATCGCACCTATGAATCATTAATTAACTATTTACCTTTTAATTTACATGAAGGGTTTATAGACCATGATTTAAAAGTTGCGGTTTTTACTGATCACCAGATTTTTGAACGCTATCATCGATTTAAACTAAAAGAAATTAAACATAAAAGCGCTGAGGCATTTACAATTAAGGAGTTATTAATGCTTAACCCTGGTGATTATGTTACGCATATTGATCATGGCATTGGCAGATTTGCCGGATTGCAAAAAATAAACAGTAATGGTAAAATACAGGAATGTGTTAAGTTGTTGTTTAAAGACAACGATGCTTTGTATGTTAGTATTCATTCATTACATCGTATAAGTAAATATAGCGGTAAAGAAGGCAATGTGCCAAGAATAGACAAATTGGGCAGCACAGCATGGCAAACTTTAAAACTTAAAACAAAAAGTAATGTCAAAAAGGTTGCGTTTGATTTAATTAAATTATACGCTGAACGTAAGTCAAAACCAGGCCACGCATACCCTCAAGATAATTATTTGCAACATGAATTAGAAGCCAGTTTTATATACGAGGACACGCCTGACCAAATAAAAGTAACTGTCGATGTTAAAAAAGACATGCAGAAACCGCATCCAATGGACAGATTGGTTTGCGGAGATGTTGGATTTGGTAAAACAGAAATTGCAATTCGTGCAGCCTTTAAAGCTGTTTGTGATAGCAAGCAGGTTGCTGTTTTAGTACCAACTACAATTTTAGCGTATCAGCACTATAAAACATTTAAAGCACGCTTAGCTGATTTACCTTGCAACGTTGATTACATTAATAGATTTAGAAGTGCCAAACAACAAAAGGAAACCTTAAAAAATTTAGAGGAAGGCAAGATTGATATTATTATTGGTACACACAAATTGGTTGGTAAGGAAGTGCATTTTAAAGATTTAGGCTTAATGATTATAGATGAGGAGCAAAAATTTGGAGTTGGAGTTAAAGATAAATTAAAAGTAATTCGGACTAACGTAGATACACTTACTTTAACTGCAACACCAATACCTCGTACATTACAATTTAGTTTGATGGGTGCAAGAGATTTAAGCGTAATAAGTACTCCGCCTCCTAATCGTTTTCCTGTTCAAACGGAATTACATACCTTTAGTGAGGAGTTGATTAGAGATGCAGTTGCCGGAGAGTTAAATCGTGGAGGGCAAGTGTTTTTTGTTCATAATCGTGTTAGTGATATTGAGGTTATTGCCGGAATGATACAGCGATTGGTACCGGATGCGCGCATTGCTATTGGTCACGGACAAATGGATGGTGACAAACTCGAAGACGTGATGCTTGGCTTTATGGAAGGTGATTACGATGTGTTAGTTGCTACAACAATTATTGAAAGTGGTTTGGATATTAGCAACGCAAATACAATTATAATAAATGAAGCTCAAAATTTTGGACTAAGCGATTTGCATCAAATGCGTGGAAGAGTTGGCAGAAGCAACAAAAAAGCTTACTGTTATTTAATTGCACCGCCACAAATTGCACTTACAGATGAGGCACGAAAACGTTTAAAAGCCATTGTTGATTTTAGCGATTTAGGGAGTGGTTTTCAAATTGCAATGCGCGATTTGGATATAAGAGGCGCCGGCAATTTACTAGGCGGAGAGCAAAGTGGTTTTATAAACGAGATGGGTTTTGATACTTATATGAAAATTTTAAACGAAGCTGTTGAAGAATTGAAGGACGAGGATTGGTATAAAGAAACCCTGGATAAGGAACAGGGGATGGATAAAACAATATTTAGTAGGCAGTTTGTAAAGGAAACAGTTATTGAAACAGATTTGCAATTATTAATACCCGAGATTTATGTAACTAGTCTAACGGAACGATTAATATTGTACAGAGAATTAGACAATATAACTAAAGAAGAAGATTTAAAAATATACGAACTTAATTTAAAAGACAGGTTTGGTCCATTACCGAAGGAGGTAGTAGAATTAATTAATTTGGTAAGGATGCGTTGGCAAGCCATGCAACTTGGATTCGAAAAAATTACTTTAAAAAATAACAAGTTGCTTACATATTTTTTAAGTAAAAAGGAAAGTGATTATTTTGCCAGCCCTATGTTTATGGCTGCGCTTGCTTATGCGCAAAAATATCCCTTGAGGTGCAAATTAAAAGAACAAAATAATAGGTTGTGGTTAAATGTGGAAGATGTTGATAGCATTGAAAAAGCCCGTGAGGTGTTCGATAAGATAAAGCATTTTATTCAAGCATGATAGTTTAACGCTTGGTGCATTTTTAAATTTAGTTACGAGAAAACGTGCGTATTAATACAACGATTTTTAATTGATAATTTAACTTTACATTTTATTGATAAAAGATTCTTTTAGTACGAAAACATTAAACTGCAATTAAACAGTAGAAATTATTATAATGGCAATTTAATTGGCTTAATAAGTTAAACCCCGCTTTTGTGTTTTTTCAATGCATGTAATAATGTTGAAGAGAAATAATAACAATCACACACATCTAAGACAGTTCTTTTTTCAAGCCGGCAGTTCATTGAAACTAACTATTTTTTTAATTTGGTGTTAATGTTTAGATGAACTTAACTTTACCTAAACATATTAAAGCCACGCATTAATTTAAAAGCCATAAATTTTCAAGAAATCACTTTTAAATTAACCCCTTTTTTTGAGCATTTCATCACATAAAACGGCATTCTAATAAATAATAGCCTATATTTACCGTAAATTAAAAAATATGAAAAGAAAACCATTCAACAAGTTAAAAATTACGATTCTTTTAATAATTGGCATTAAAAGTGCTAATGCTCAGATAATAACTACTTACACCTTTACAGGCGCTCAACAAACATACACTGTGCCAGCAGGCGTTACATCACTAACTTTAGATGTTAAAGGCGCACAAGGTGGATTCGGGTTTAATGCCCCTTCTTCACCTCCAGGTTCAGGTGGAAGGGTTCAGGCTGTTTTGGCAGTTACCCCTGGTGAAGTTTTAAACATTTAT
>Ga0208855_1000414_pt1 | contig 11390 bp, 20 predicted proteins | sample LakMenEpi17May12_FD_150708 | JGI IMG/M metagenome (GOLD analysis project Ga0208855, IMG submission 150708) | Freshwater microbial communities from Lake Mendota, WI - 17MAY2012 deep hole epilimnion (SPAdes) | ecosystem: Environmental > Aquatic > Freshwater > Lentic | place: Lake Mendota, Madison...
ATCCAGAGCCAGTTGTCGGGTACATAGTAAAAAATGCCTCTAATGAAAGCGACACATACATTTCCGCAAGGGTTTTTTGTCACACGATTGCAAGTAATGCAAAGGGAATTCACATCATCTTTGAAGATGGTAGCAAATTAGATTTAAGCGAGGCAGAAGTAGACTTCGATTACAATTCATCATTCAGCATGTTTATTGCAAACGCTTATGCCGATATTGACAATGACACCCTGAAGCTGATTGCTCAGAAGAAAATAAAAGCAATACGATTGTATATCTATGATCGATACCTCACGCCAAAAGAGGCATTAAGAGTAAACCATAATTTCATTTCACTACTTAACCAAACTAACTAATAAAACTATTTATAAAATTTTAAGTAAACATTAAAGAGAGTAATAATACAATTTGCAAAGTAAAAAATTTACTATAAATTTTTAAATAATTTAATTACAAACAATTAATCAAATTATGAAAACAATATTCATTGGAGATATTCACGGCCGTTCAATTTGGAAAGACATTGTAGCAAAAGAAAACGCTGATAGAATAATCTTTGTTGGAGATTACTTTGATTCTTTTGATATACCCGGCATAGACCAAATACATAACTTTAAGGAGATATGTGAGTTTAAACGAAACTCCGACTGGGAGTGGAAGGAAGTGATACTATTAACAGGTAATCATGATATGCACTATATGCACATCGGTGAAACATACTCGGGATTTCAACCTGCTCTTCAATTTGATATCAGTCAGGTTTTATCAGAGAATATGGACCTGTTACAAATGGCATATTCATTTGATGATTTTCTTTGCACTCACGCCGGAGTAAGCCATTATTGGGTTGTAGAAACTTTCGGTCGTTGTAATGTAGATACTTTGGTTGATGAAATCAATGAGCTATTTAAACACAGGCTCCGTGCTTTTACTTTCAATGGATTTAATCCTTATGGGGATAATGTAACACAATCCCCTGTGTGGATAAGACCTACTTCATTGTTAATATCTAACAAACAAAAAGATAAAAATGCAATCAAAAAACGTTTTATTCAAATATTTGGACATACTCAAATTAAAGAAATAGATTTGAATAGTATGAATAAACACATGGGTGGTAGATATTATATGATAGATGCTCTTCCATCAAAGCAATATTTGATTTATGATGGTGAACTTAAAGTTGGTAATATGTCATAACTCCGTCATTTGGAGACATGAAAATTCGTTCGTATATTTATACCATAAATAAAAATAAAAGATATGACACAAACAATAGCACAACAACTTAACTGGAACTTTGAAAAAGATGGCGACTTGGTAATTGAAATTAAAGATGGGTGGGTTGCTTATAGAGAAAATGCCGCTGGCTACTGGGAACGCAGTGAGCGAGATGATGGAGGCAACCAAACCTATTGGGAGAATTCAAATGGCCTTTGGGAGCGATATGAATATGATTCTAATGATAATCGGATTAAAGAAACTACATCAAATGGGTTTTGGGCAAGGTATGAATACAATTCTGAACGGGATATAACTTTGTATGAAGATTCGATGGGGTATTGGAAACAAACTACATATTCAAATAATGGATGTCGAACAGAGGATTCCAATGGGATGTGGGAAAGAATGGAGTATGACTCCGAAGGATATGAAACTTACTATGAAAACTCAAAGGGTGAAATTATAGATAAGTTATCTTCTATCTAAAACTTAATACAAATAAACAATAAAAATTTAATTTTTAAATGAAAGCAACTAACAGAGAAGAACAAGCTATTTTAGAATGTTATCGAAGATTATTTAAAGCATCAACACCTTCAGGAGATTTTGATAAATTGCTTGCTCAAGCGGAAAAAAATGAAATTAATCAAAAAGTAATTCCTTTTATGGATTACGAAATTGAAGAAAACACTTTTGATAATATTATTCAAGATATATTTGAAGAATATAATATTAAAAAACAAAAACAAAGATTTTTTAAAACAGCAATTTTACTTGGATGTTCTCCAAAAATTAAAAACGAATTAACATTTGAATAGTAAAATAAATAACAAAGTTTTGTAGGTTTAAATCTTGTTTTAGATATAATAATTATGATTACAAAAGATGATATTCAAAATAATACATTAAAAGAAATTTTAAAATATGATAAATGTGGCGTAAATATATCAATGGGTGTAGGTAAAACAAGAATTGCTGTTAAACATTTAGATAATTTTAATTATTTAAAAGCATTAATTGTAATTCCAAAGTTATCTATTAAAAAAACTTGGATTGAAGAAATAGAAAAACTTAATCTTCAACATTTATATAATAATATTGAATTTACAACATATTTATCATTAACTAAAAAAGATTATAACAATTATCAATTATTATATTTAGACGAATGCCATAATTTATTAGAATCTCATGAATCTTTTTTAAAAAATTATAAAGGTAAAATATTAGGGTTAACAGGTACTGCTCCTGTTGATATATTTTCAATAAAATATAATCTTATTGAAAAATATTGTCCTATTATTTTTAATTTTTCAGTGGATGAAGCAACAGAAAATAACATTTTAAATGATTATAAAATTTATATTCATTATTTAGAATTAAATAAACAAAAAAACATTTTAAAAAAAACAAATTCAGGAAAACAATGGTATACATCTGAGTTTGAAGATTATTTATATTCTTGTAATAGATTAGAAAAAGCAGAAAGTTTTAAAGAAAAACAAATGGCTTCTATATTTAGAATGAAAAACATTATGAATTATGAATCAAAAGAAAAATTCACAATGGATATGATTTCTAATATTAAATCTAAATGTATTGTTTTTGCAAACACACAAGATCAAGCTGATAGATTATCTAATTATAGTTATCATAGTAATAATCAAAATTCAGAAAAAAACTTAGAACTTTTTTCAAATGATAAAATTAACATACTATCATGTGTAGCTCAATTAAATGAAGGTATTACAATACCTAATTTAAAAATGGGAATTATAATGCATGCTTATGGTAATGAACGTAAAACATCACAAAGAATAGGTAGATTATTACGATTAAATCCAGATGAAACAGCAATATGTCATATATTATGCTATAAAAATACTATAGATGAAGAATGGGTGAGAAAAGCTTTACAACAATTTGATTCTAATAAAATTACATATTATGGGCAATAATTTATGGTATCTTATTTATGAAAATTTTGGATATTTTGATTCTGTACGATATATTAATAAAAAAGAGTTTCCTGTTTATTTAAAATTTGGTTTTTTTGCTAAAATTGATTATTTTATATTAAAAAATATTCTTCCAGAAAATATTGCGATTAAAGAAATTATATTTCCAAATTCCGATTTTGATTCTTATATTTATCTTTTAAATAAAAAAAATGGGAAAAATGAAAGAGTTGTATATGGCCAGTCTTTTGGAAAAAAAATATCAAGAAAAAATAGAAAATGATTCTATTTTAAATTCAAATAAATCTTGTATAAATTGTAAAAAATTTACACTTAAAGAATTTAGTAATATTGATTTATATTGTACAAATTGTGGTTACGACTTTGTTTTTATAAAAAATTATTTACAATTTAAATGAAAAGTATTTATGTGAAGCTTGCTGTAAAAAATAGCAAGCTTCACTTTCCTCTTAAATCTTCTAAAACTAAAATAGAAAATTTTTTAAAATTTCTTCCAGATAACACTGATTTAGAAATGTTTATCAGTGCAAATATATCTAACGCCACTAATTCTCAAATTGCTAAAATTCATGTTATGATTAGAGAAATAGCTAATGAAACAGGACATACATTTAACGATATTAAATATTACATAAAAAAATCTTCTGGATTATATTTTATAAATGATGATTTTGAATATTGTAAATCTTTTAGTGATTGTAGTAAAAATGAATTAAATTTAGTAATACAGTCATGTATTGAAATAGGAGATTTTTTAAATATTCAGTTAAGATAAATCAGTTTTAATTTTATTAACATATTCATCAATTACTTTTTCATCTTGATTAATATACGCCGCAAATAATTTTTCAGCATCATCAGAATTTATTGTTTTATTACTTTTAATTAAAAGATTTTGTTCTAGAGCTTTAAATTTTAACGTATTTTGAATAATAAGAAGAGTTAAAATTGAAGATTCAATATCTGTTAAATTAGCTTTATCAATTTCTATTTCTTCAGATAATATACTATTAATTTTTTTAAAAGATTCTTTTACTTTTATTGGATCATTTATAGAATGCAATACTAATAATAATATAGTTTGTTCTAAACCATGTATTAAACTAGGATTTAACTCAATATTAATTATACTTTTAGTATAATCATATGTATCACCTACAGGAATTTTTTCATTTGCCATAATAAATTTTTTACAAATATATCTATAAAATAATTATAATCAAAAAATTTGTAAAAAATGACAGTACTTCAATTTTTTCATAAATGTATTGAAAATAAAATAAGTCCTAATGCTTGTTATTTTTTATTTTCAATAGAAAAAGATATATCTCCAGTTCTTGTTACATCAAATGTTTGTGTAGAAGAATTAATAAACGCTGAATTTTTAACATTTGAATATAAAGATCAATCTAAAATATTTACAATAACTAAATTAGGAATAAGTTTTTTAGAAAGCATGACAAATGAATTTAAAAAAATTAAACCTACACAAAATAAACAAAAATTATTAGGAATAAATTATAAAAAAAAGATTGAAGAGTATATAAATTTATTTCCAAAACAAAGAATAGGTAATAGATATTTAAGATGTAGTATTGAAAATTTAACAACATCATTTATTACTTTTTTTGGAAATTATAATTATACTTGGGAAGAAATATTAAAAGCCACTGAAAAATACTTAAAAGAACAATCTTCTTCTAATTATCAATATGCAAAAAATTCACAATATTTTATATATAAAGCTGATGCATATAAATCAAAAACATCTTTACTTGCAGATTATTGTTCTAGATTAAATGATGAAGAAGTAGAAATTCCAATATTAAAAGATAGAATTGTATGAAATTATGGAAAGATGAAAATCAAGCTTATGATGAAGCTATAAATTATATAAAAAATAGACATACTGGAATAGAAACTTCTATAAAAACACCTTGGCCTAAATTTAATAATGCTTTATTAGATGGTTTTGAATGGAATACATTAACTGTAATTGCTGCACGTCCAGCTACAGGTAAAACTATGTTTAAAGATCAAATTATAACTGAAGCTTTTTTATTAAATCCTAATGAAAATTTTAGAGTTTTAGAATTACAATTTGAAATGGCAGCAAAAGCATCTGCTGTAAGACATTTTGTTTCTAAAACTAAAAAATCTTATAAAGAAATATTAAGTGCTGAAGGTAATAAATTAAACGACAATGATTTTATAAAATTTGAAAATATTAAAAATGAAAGAATTAAACATAATATAGATTATATTGACACTCCATTAACTATTCAACAAATTAAAGATCAAATAGATTTATATTTTGAAACATATAAAACTAAAACAATAATAACTTTAGATCATACTTTATTAGTAAAGAAAAAAGCTAATCAAAATACTTTAGATAAACTTTATGAATTAGGTGAATTTTTTACAGAATATAAAAAAAAATATCCTTGTTTATTTATTGCATTATCTCAATTAAATAGAAATTCAGAAGATCCAAAACGTGCTGAAAATTATAGTTATGGAAATTATATTACTGGTGATGATATTGCAGGTGCTGATGCTATGATGCAACATGCTGATAATTTAATAGGTATTAATCGTCCAGCAATGAAAAAAATAACTAGATATGGACCAGAAGGATTTATAATTGATGATGACGCTATTTTAGCTTTTCATTTTTTAAAAATGAGAAATGGTGATCCAAGAATTAGTTTTTTTAAAGGTGTATTTAACGAAATGAAAATAATAGAAATTGCAACTCCAATTAGTGAAAAACGATTTTCAACTAGAACATAATGCCATATCCAGGAAAAATAATTATAGAAGAGTTTAAAGAATACCATAAAAGTTATTTTAATTACATTAATAAAAATAATTTTAAATTAAGTTTAAAAACTTTATACAACGATCATTTTTCTTTATTTGAAAATGAATTAGATCGTGATAATATTTTATATATTGAATTTGTAGATAAAGATAATAATCCTTTAGACAAATATCGAGGACTATATAAATTTACATTAATTAAAAATTTAAATTCTTATTCTAAAAAAACATCCATAAACAATAATATTTTTTATTTAATACCTAAAGATGAAATTGAATTTATTAAAGATGATAATTCTATAATTGAAATAAATAAACCTACAAATTATTTAGATAATATCGCAAAAGATTTAATTGAAGAAGCTAATAAAATTAAAAAACAACATGATGAAATAATGTATAATTTTATAAAAAAATTAGAAAAATTAAAAGATTTAACATAATGGCACAAAGCATTTTAATAATTGCTGAATCAGGTTCTGGCAAATCAACATCTATAAGAACTTTAAATCCAAAAGAAACATTTATAATTAATATTGCTAGTAAACCTTTACCATTTAAAAATTGGCAAAACAATTATAAATTATATGATAAAACAACAAATCCTAATGGTAATTTATTAAATATTTCAAATCCTACTAATATATATGCTGCAATGAAACATGTGTCTGAAAAAATGCCGCATATTAAAAATTTAATTATTGATGATTGGCAATATATGAGTAGTTTTGAATATTTTGATAGAGCTTCAGAAAAAGGTTATGATAAATTTACTCAAATTGCAGCTAATTTAGCACAAGTTGCTAAACTACCTAAAGATTTAAGAGATGATTTATTTATATTTTTTTTAACTCATTCTGAAGATACTATAGATGTAAATGGTAAACGCAAAATTAAAGCCAAAACAGTTGGTAAAATGATTGATAATTCACTTACTTTAGAAGGTTTATTTTCAATTGTTTTGTTTGCAAAAGTTATAAAAAACGAAAAAAATAAATTAGAATATGTATTTGTAACTCAAACGGATGGAGAAAATACATGTAAAACACCTATGGAAATGTTTGATAATGAATATATTCCAAATGATTTAGAATTAGTCCGTCAAACAATCTTAAAATACAATTAATTATGTTTAATACATCAAATATCAATTTAAATAAAATTTCGCCTATTATTGAACCAGGCAATCATGTTGTAAAAATTAATAGCTTAGAATATACTATTCCAAGTTATGATGAAAATGCTATTATTATTACTTTAAATGTTGAAACAAAACCTGTAGAAGGTGATTTTATTGGTTTATTAACTGATGTTTCTAATCCTAACAGTCCTCGTTATAAAGGTAGAGTAGGTAGAGTAAAACTTAATGCTTATCCATTTGTTAACAAAGAATTTGCTAGTGGACAAAAAATATTAAGAGATGAGCAAATTCAAAAATACATGGTTGTATTAGCAGAAGCAACTGGAAATCGTGGTAAATTAGATGAAATTGAAGCAGATACAGCTATTGAATTTTTAAATAAATGTAAAGTTATATTTCAAAATTCAAATTATTTTAACGCTTGTATTGGCGGTAAAGAATATAGAAATCAACAAAACTATATTAATATTGATTTGCATTTTCCAAAATTAAGTACTAAAAGTTTTTTTATAACAAGTTTAGATAAAGACTGTCTTGTTTATGATCCTAATTTACATCTTAAAAAACTTGAAACTAATTTAAGTTCACAAAATACAGATTTTGAAATGTAATTTTAAATAGAGGGAGACATAGTGCTCCCTCTTTTTTTTATGTTTTGTACAAAAAATATAGTTTTTGATATTGATTTAATACCCAGTAATTGGGTATTTGAATATTATTTAAATTTAGAAGAAAAATTAATTGGACAAAGAATTAGAATAAAATCTCTTTGGAATTTTTCTGAAAAAACACCAAGTATGTTTTTATTTGTAAATAAAGAAAAATCTGAATATTATTTTAAAGATTTTTCTACAGGTGAATATGGAAATAAAATAAATCTTGTTCAAAAATTATTTAATTTAACTTATTCTGATGCTATTTTTAAAATTTTAAATGATTTTAAAAATCAAAATATTAAAATTAATAAAACAGTTTTAGAAAAAGAAAATAACACATTTAATATTGAAGATATAACATTTAGAAATTGGAATGCTAATGATTTAAAATATTGGAAACAATTTAATATTGATCAAACTTTACTTGATTACTATCAAGTAAAACCAATTCATATTTTAACTTTTTCAAAAAATTATATTATTAGAATATCTAATGATTATATGTACGCTTATTGTGATGATGATGTTGTTTATAAAATTTATCAACCTTTAAATAAAGATTATAAATTTTTAAAAATTAATAATCAAATACAAGGACTTAATCAATTGAAATATAATTCAGAAAATTTAATAATCTGTTCTTCATTAAAAGATGCTATGTGTTTAAAATCATTTAATTATGATTTAGAAGTTATTGCTCCAGAAAGCGAAAGTACAATAATAAAACCTTATATAATAGAAAATTTAAAATTAAAATATAAAAATATAATTACTTTATTTGATAATGATAAAGCCGGAGAAATATTTAAAAATAAATACGAAAAAGAATATAATATAAAAGGTGTAATTTTAAAATTAGAAAAAGATATTTCAGATTCTGTAAAAATTCATGGAACAGAATATGTTAATGTTTTTCTTAAACAAATAATTAGTGAAATTTTTTATACCAGGTAATGTCCCTAGTTCTAAAAATGGACGCAGATGGACAGGTAAATATTTTATTGCTAGTAAAACTGTAATTAATTACAGAAAAAATACAAAAGCTTATTATATTCAATATGCTAAAGCATTTACAAAAGAATTAAGTAAATATGATTTACCTGTTGAAATACATTTAACTTTTATAAGAAATAGTAAGCACAAATTTGATTATATAAATCCAGCACAAACTGTTCAAGATGATATGGTTACATATCATTGGATTACAGATGATAATGCTGATAATATAAAACCTGTATTTAAAGATTATAAATATGATAAAAAAAATCCAGGTGTAATAATAGAAATTTATGGAAAAAAAAATAACAATACCAAATGAAATTTTAAATACTTTTATTTTACTTAAAGATAAAGGTTATACTAAAATAGAAGTTTCTTATAGTGGTTCTGGAGATAGTGGTGCTATAGATGATATTAATGTTTTTCCAAATAATAATATAGATTGGGTACATATTGAAAATTTAATTAAAAATATTGATTTTTTTACAAATTGGCTTTATGAAATAATTGAAGAAGCTACTGAAAATAAAGATTGGTGGAATGATGACGGCGGTTATGGAAATGTAAGTATTGATTTAAACACATATGAATTAATATCAGAATATAATGAAAGAACAAGTACAGTTATATATTATGAAAATAATTTACAATTAAGTGTATGAATAATAAACATGTATGGGAAGGTTGGACTGTTCAAGATTTTATTAACGAATTAGAACCAACATTTAATATGATAATAAATAAACATTCATGGCAACAGTCATTTAAAACAAAAGAGGAAGTAAAAAAATGGTGTATGGATAATCAACCATATTATAAAAAATATATTCCTGAAGTCACTAAATATTTTATTAAAAAAGCTAATTTGTAATGGCACATCCAATAGAACATGCTAAATCTAGTGTAAAAAAATGGGGTGGTTGTATTGATGATTATATAAATATTCATAATTGGTTTGATGAAACTAAAGCTTGGATAGCTCATAGCAAACATAGATTATTTAGACATCACAGTGAAGGAATATTTGAATGCGAAAAAATATTTGGAAAAAGTTTTATTAATTCAAATAATAAAGTTATATACACAAGATATGTTGGAGAACAACATGTTAAAGAAGATTGTAATGGATACATACCTACAGCAAAAGAATGGATTAAAATGATTGAATCTGAAAAACCTGAATTATGGGCTATAAAAACTATGAATATAAATGATTAATTTAGAAGATCTTATTCAAATTGAAAAAATGTTAAGATCAAACGATGATGATTTTAACATCGCATTATCTAATTTAAATAATTTAAAATTTAATGAATGCTATTATGCAATTTTATTAAAAAGATTAAGAGAATATGAAACCATAGATTGTAAAAAATATGAATCTTTAAACAAAATTATTAAAAAATCAAAATTAGATATTAAAAAATTAGAACATTTAAGATATATAGAAATATATAATATTATTAAAAATAAATATTTAAAAGATGAAATATTAAAAACATATTATATGTTTAGTTTAACTGATATGTTTGAAAAAGCTATTAAAAATATGGAATTATCAATAAAAATAACGCTCAATGACCCATTTGAATCTTAAAGATTTTGAAAATTTTTCATTAATGCTAAATAATTCTTTAGATAATGAGATAGCATTTAGCAATATAAAAAATTTAAATTTAAATCTTATTTATATAAAATTATTATTAAAATCTATAACAGAAGAAAATCAAAAACAATTTTTTATAAATTTTTTAATTGAAGAAAATATAATTAAAAAAATTGAGCCAATTAATTTTGATTTAGCTGAATTCACATTTAAAAATATAATGGAAGATAGAAAAAAAATACTTGAAAATCCAGATTTAGATAATATAATACTAACTGTTACTAAAAAATATTTTAATTTATGACAATAGAAGATAAAATAGCAAAGGTTTCTAAAAATTTACTTTTTTCTGAACCTTTTTATGGATTATTTTTAACTACGTTAAATAAAAAATATTGTAATGTACCAACAGCTGGAGTAAGTAAAAATGGAATTAATTATGAATTATCTATAAATAAAGATTATGCAAATAGTTTAACTTTAAATAAACTTCAAGGTTTACTTAAACATGAACTTTTACATATTGCTTTTGGTCATATTGAAATTAAAGATGAATTTTTAGATTTTAAATTATTTAATATTTCTGCAGATTTAGAAATAAATCAATATATTGATCCTGAATATTTACCAGATGGAGGTTTAACTTTAGACACATTTGCTGAACTAAATTTACCAAAAAAAGCAGGTACAAAAATATATTATAAATTACTTGAAAAAGCTAAAAATTCAGGTAAATCTAGCACATTAGATAATATTTTAAATCAAATGGATGGCGATAGTATTTACGATCATTCTACTTGGAAAGAATTTAATAACTTAACAGATACAGAAAAAAAACTTATTGAAAAACAAAAAAAATTTATTTTTAAAGAAATTAAAAATAGTATAGAAAAATCAAAAGGAATATTACCTGGAGAACTTAATAATTTGTTATTAAATTTAGATGATATTGAAAAAGA
>Ga0208855_1000417_pt1 | contig 11302 bp, 10 predicted proteins | sample LakMenEpi17May12_FD_150708 | JGI IMG/M metagenome (GOLD analysis project Ga0208855, IMG submission 150708) | Freshwater microbial communities from Lake Mendota, WI - 17MAY2012 deep hole epilimnion (SPAdes) | ecosystem: Environmental > Aquatic > Freshwater > Lentic | place: Lake Mendota, Madison...
TGGGATAACAAGTAACTATCCTTGATTTTATTCCCATAGCTAAGTAGCATTCATTCAAAACTAGGGCAAGTCCTCTGCAATTTAATCCTCTATTATCCTTTTTACAAACATTAATCATACTTAATGCATTTTTCACCTCTGGATTACCGTGGTTTCCATCATGTGGAACCAAATTATGCACCCAATGCAATAGATTTAAAATTTTCAACACATCGTTGCCTTGTCCTGCAATACTGTCCAAGTTAAATGTTTTTCTCAACGCCATTAGATTAGAATTATCACTTGCTTGATAGTTAAATTTAGGTAAAGGCCTGCTGTCTGAGAGGTTGTATTTATTAGCTCTTTTTAGAATAAAAAGGTAGTCTCCAGTAAGCTTTAGCTTATTATTAAGTGCAACAAAATCTTTCTCTTTTCGGATATTGTCTAAGTCCGTATCAAGTTGTACGTGTCCATAATTATTATAACCTGCGTCAATTGATTTTTTAAAACAATTGATAGCTGAAGACTTATTGTCTAAAAGGGAGTAAATACAGGTTAAGTTGTAATAAATATTACTAAGCTCATAGGAACGTTCCTTTTTTTCGTCTACCGATAATTTTTCATGTAGTACTAAATATTCGGAAAGTAGAGCATTGTATGACTTTTCATCTTTCTTATCATAGGCAATATTAAATCCATCCCCTTTTTGCGTAATAAATTCATCTATTTTTTGTGATGGAGTAGTTTGTGCAATGAGTTGATATGCGCTTATGAATAACGCGAACAGGAGAATAATTTGTTTTTTCATATTTGTTATTTTTTGGTTATTTTTTATCTTAAGACGAACAACTGTTGCATTAGTTACAGCCGGTTAATATTTTTTTTAATTTAATTGTTAAGGCGTTTATAAATTAAGGAATCATAATGATTTTTTTTTATTAGTATTTTACCAAGCCAATCCATTCTTTTATGGTTTTCGATGTTTTGCTTTCTCTTGGAACAGAATAAATTTCTCCGCAGCCGTTTAACAATATTGTATCTTTATTAAACTTAATAAAAGACCAATAAATTGCTTCTTTATCAAAAACGCACTTGGTTGGATCAAACTTAGAATCATCTATTTTTAATTCATCTGAACTTGTTTTTTTATTGTCATCTATCATGTATCTTGTGCTCTCCTGCCCGTCAGACATCAATCTTATATTTTGTGCAAAGCAAGTTCCTTTGTTATTAGAACGAATTCTTGCAGCTCTGCAATAAATAATCCCATCTTGTATCACAAACAGATAACTGTGTTTGTTGGTTCCTAGCTCAAATTCAATTGAATTGTTATTTTTATCTACTGTCAATCTTGTTCCAAGCCTCCATTGTTGCAAACATAATCCGATATTTTCGTTACTTACTTTTTCCATTTCATAACTATCAACAATTTCAATTTTTTCAATTAGATCAAGATTCTGAACTTTTCCATTCATATTTATTGTCAACATATTATCCGATGTAACTTCACCTATCGATCGGTTTTCTATTGCACTATCAAGTTGAAAATTGATGTATTTTTGCAAGACAATACTATCTTTAAAAACTGTTTTCCCAATTAATTTGCATATTTTTTTATCGCCAACCGATTCAGAATTTTCGAAAGTTGCTGAAATTTGATTTCCTGTTCGTTCAAAAAACAAAACAAAATTCTCTGTTTTTATCAATTCGCAATCTTTGTTTGCCCAAACTCCAATTTCTTGCTTCTTTGAATCATTACATGAAATCAACAAACAAAAAAGACAAAGTATGACTGGTAATTTGTTTGTCATTAAATAAAAGTCATCTGATTTTTGTTTAATAAATTCAACTATTGTCTGTGACGACCTAATTTTAGAAAAGTTTTTTTTGATACTTAGGAATAAAGGGAGCATTTCTTGTTTTTTCATGTTATGTTTATTTTTATTTTATAGTTGCTTTTTTTATCTAAAAATAATGTTGCCTGATGTTGATTCTGCTGTTATTTTTAGATTGCCTTGCCCAAATGTATAACCGCCAAAACCTTTATAACTTAAATCCTGTCTTTGAACCTTTATTTTTCCGGATGCCGTATATAAATTAAACCTGAGTTCGGAATCAGGATTGGTTATCTCACAATCAACATTACCGGAAGTGCAACCAATATAAAAAGCGTCTACTACATTTATGTTATTTCCGTTGAAACGACCGCTAATTAGACTTACGTTAATATTTGCCACACTATTTTTTAAGGAAACATCGCCAGAAGAACTGCTCAACGTAATATTTCCATTTACTCTTTCCATTTTAATATTTCCACTAGTGGTTTGAATACGGTAACTGTTATTACCTAAATTGTTTAGTTCCGCATTTTTTAAGGAAACATCGCCAGAGATACTGCTCAACGTAACATTTCCATTAACGCTTTCCATTTTAACATCTCCACTTAAGGTTTTTATACGGTAATTGCTACTACTTAAATTATTTAGTTCTACATCGCCATAACTTGTGTTGATGGATATTGCAATATTTTCAGGAACATTAAACTCCAATTTACTGGTTTCGGAGAGTAGACCGATACCGCTAAAAGTCTGGCTTTTTATTTCTAAATGAATCGTTAGGACAGAATCTACGAGTTCATAACTCAATCCACAATTTGCTTCCTCTTGTTTGGATAAAACAGCTTTTGCTTTCTTTACGTAAACACCTTTTGTTTTTAATCGATAATGGTAATTCATTGTAAGGTTTGAACGCTTACTTCCGCGCACTGTTATGTCACCTTCATCTCCTGTAAAGACTAAAGATTTAACACCGTTAAAAAGCGTATCTACATTTAAACTATCATTAAAAGTCCTCCAATTTTTTGAGACTTTTGGAAGCTTACTTTGAGGATCTGTTTCATTCAAATGGATGTTACTATTTAGTTTTGCCTCAGTTGTATTTTTTTCTTCTACACGTTGTGTCGAATCTCTCATCAAATAATTTAAAGTTGTAATACCGATAAATTGTTTATTTTTTACTTTAATATTTTTTTGTGCCGTTTCAATATCTTTATTCTTTGATGAATCAATCGGCAGTGAGTAATTGTTTTGTTTTATTACTGGTGAATTCATATTATCTGGCTTGGTATGTTGTTTTCCTGAAAACAAAATAATGGATCCAATAATAGCGGGTGTTATGATGGCGCTCATAATTATTATTTTTTTTGTAATTGCTGTTTTTTTAACTTTTTTTATATTTGCACTTGTGCTGTGTACATTAATCCAAGAGCTTACATCAGAAACGCTTGTGGTAACATTTTCTTCTCTAAGTGTTTTAAACAGCTCATTTAATTTTTCTTCTGATCTCATCTTTTTGTGATTTTTTTTTTAAAGTGAATTCATAATTTCAATCAACTGTTTTCGTCCTCTGCTTAATCGTTGTTTAACCGCAGATTCACCCAAGTTTAGAATTAACATTATTTCTTTGATTGAAAAACCTGATATTTCAAAGAGGATAATGCATTCGCGCGTAACATGATCTAATTTGGCTATTTGTTCATATAAATTTTTAATTTCTAATTGTTTTTCTATTTCAGGCACATGAGCACTTATGTGCTCGTGTTTATTAGTATAATTTTCAACATATTCAGGCCGATTCTTTTTTCGTTGATTTGATAAAATACGCACGGCTGTGCCAAATAAGAAGTGCAGAAACGCTTCTTTCGATTGTATGTTATCAAATTTTTCGTAGGCTACTAAAAGTGTATCATGCATAATATCTTTGAAATGAAACTCGCCATAAGCTCGTGTTTTGCAATAGCGCTCAAACCGTTCATGAACCGGCTCGTATAATTGCATAAATTGTTCTTGTTTAGTTTGTTTCATTTCCAAATTCTAATAGTAAGTGTAACAACTCATCAAAAAGTTACAAGAAGATTAAAAAATATTTTAACTAAATAAAATATTGCAGATAAGAAGGATATGGTTCATTTAAATAGTCTTGCAATTCCATATGCGAATGATGGTGATTTGTAATTTAGTCAATGGTTTTTTGTTAACTATATTTTTTTTAGTCTGCAAAAAAGTCATCATATAAACATATACTATTTATGATAAAATAGCTTTGTAACACAATGCAAGGATTATGTAAAAATCTTCTGAAATACCCGCAAATGACAATTTGCAACCAGTTAAAAATATTTAGCCTGCTAAACGTAGGTCATCTGCTAAGGTAAATCAATTATTTTAACTTTAACACCTCTTAATTTCGCTGCTGAAAATCTGAAGTGTTTTATATTTTTTCAATAGGTCTGAACCCTTTATTAATTCATTTACTATATAATAGTTCTAATTTTTTTGAGGCTACATCTATAACTAGGGGTTTATTGCAGGTTTTGCAAAAACTTAAATAGATAGATTTAACTTCAATGAGCATTTCTCCATCCGATTTATAATACAGTTTGTGCCATTTGTTGTTGTCAGTTTTGCATAAACTGCAGCTGTAGTTGTTGGTTATTTTTTCTTCTTCGATCAACATTCTTTTTTATTTTTAATTTAACTTTTTTAATTATAGAACTATTCATTCTCAGTACTTTGAAATATACAATCTAATAATCTTTATGTTTAATTTTTAACTAATTCCTATTTAAATCGATTAGCTGCTATTTTTTATTGACCATATTTAAGATCTTAATCTGCCATTAATTTCGCTCATGCCTTTAGGGCTAAAATCAAATTAATAATCGTGAAATTTTATTATAAAGTTCGCTCATTAATTTTAAAAATACATCCCTATAAACAGGGGTTTTTTATGTGAATGCAAATAGATGTTAACGATTAAAGAAATATATAAGTACTAAAAAAAATTAGTGCGTTATGGTATAAAATTTAAATTCAAAAAAAATCAAAATTCAGTTGTTACAAAACTCTGTCTTACATCAAACAAAATAGAATGAAGAAATCTATTTTACTGTTAGCTGTATGTATATTCATTTATTTTACTATGCTAAGCAAATACCTTGGTAAAATAAGGCTTTAAGTATTGAAAATATTCACTGCAATTTTTTTTAAGAGTAACTTAATTTTAGTTGTTAAAATTTATTCAAAAGAACCTAGGGCCTGATTAAAATAAAAATTACCCACATCGTTATCGACTGGTATTCTTAATCATCCAAATAGAACCATTTTTAGTAGGAAATTTCTCTAAGTTACCGTTTCTAACAAGATCATTTAATTGTTTTTCGCTTTCAACTCTTGACGTTCCTGAAAGTTCAGTAAACTCCTTGGCTGTCAAAGAATGATATGTTGTGAAAAAAAAATTCCAAGTTTTGTCATAATTTGTTTTGGAGGCGCCAGGAAACATTTTAAGCAAACTATTTTCAAATGTAGCGTATGGCTTTGAACCAATAACTATTTCTTTATTTCCCATTGTGTCGGTAAAAAACAGTGTTGGAAAAGCACTTACGCCTAATTCTCTGCTCAATTTTAAATCTTGTTCAAAAAGCTCTTTTGCTTTTCCCTCGTAATCCGTTTTAAACTTAACAATATCTAGACCAACTTTCTTTCCTGCCCATTCTAAATATTCCCATTTTGTAATATTCTTCTTTTGAAGGAAAACCATTTCTCTAATTTCACGAAGAAAAAAAACGGCTTTTTCATTATCTTGCATCTGCGCTGCTTTAAATGCAATTGAAGGTGGATAGGAAGAAGCTAATGGATCTTCCAACCAAACATTCCCGTCAATTGGCATATCGTAATAAACGCTTACTTCATCCCAATGGTGAGCCACATCTGAAGGTTTACTAATTCCGCCACTATTATAGCTCCAATTTGGAAGCAAGCCCCCCATTCGATATTCAATCTCAAAATGGTTTCCATATTCTAATTTGAGTTTTCTTAATTGTGGTTCAATTCCCCAACAAGATGAACAAATTGGATCTGTGTAATAAATTATTTTTATAGGTTTTATTTTTGATTTTTCTAAACCTCGGACTGCTGAACTTGTTTTGTTAGCCGGTATTTCGCAAATGCCATTTTTTGGGTCGCACATTAAAGGATTGTTTTGCTCTTGCATATTTTTTTTATTTTGAGAATGACAACTTGTTGCGCCAATTGATAAAATTGGGATTAACATAAAATAAGATATTTTCATCTTTTTAAAGGGTTTAACATCATTTGTTTATCTTTGTACAAAGTTGAGTACTTAATTTTAGGTGAGCAATAAGTCAGAAAATTATGACTACTAAAAAAGAAATAGTTGATAACGAAACTTGCCCAGCGCAAGGGCTTTTAAAGTTACTTTCGGGTAAATGGAAACCTGAAATATTTCGTTTGGCAGTTGAGGCACCTTTACGGTTTAGTAGCTTGTTGCGCCAGATCGAAGGTTCTAATAAGCAGACTTTGTCTGTTGCCTTAAAGGAATTGGAGGAAGTTAATTTGCTAGAAAAAGTTGTGATTAAGAAAAAACCTTTGCACATAGAATATTACCTAACGCAAAAAGGGAAATCGTTAATTACAGTCTTTAAGCAGTTAGAAAATATTGGGTAGTGTGTTTTTACTTACCTCTAAAGTTTTACAAGCTTTCGCATTGCGCCTTATGAAAGTACAACTGTCTGTTTCCGTAACCTTTATTGAAAGAAACATTTTTTTTAGCAAGGAAAAAAATAAAAGTCGGCTTCAGGCAATAATAAAATTATCAAGAAAGTTGAGCCTATCATTAGCATTAAGCCATAGTTTGCTGTTATATCCGGTTTTTCTTTCTTTGTAGTCCAATTATGTTCCAATAAAACTCGGTCAAAAAATTCATTGCCATTTTGATATTTACTAATTATTTATTATTACTTTCGAAATGTCAACACAAAGCCTTTCATTTATTTTGTAAATATTAAGTTATATGAATTGATTATTGTCCCAATATATTATTTTATCAAATCAATTCTTTTTGATAAAAAATAGTAGTAAATAATAGCAAGGGATGAACCTATTCCGGATGCAATAATATCATTATAATCAAAAGTTTTTGAAGCTGTTAAATAGGGATTATACTCTTCATAAGTCAAAATAGCAAATACAGAAACGGAACATATTAAAATAATCCTTCGTCCTTTATATAAATTAAGTTTTAATGTTTTGCTCATCGGGATTAGACTGAACATAAATGCACCAATTAAATTTGGCAAGCTCCCAAGAACAGGCGAAAAGAAAATAACATCACTATAATTTGGACGGAGATACCTTTTGTTTATGAAAAAAAAAATAATCAAAACCAAATTAATTGTTAGATTTATTCTTGATACTCTCTTTAAATCCATAATGCTAGCAAGGTGCTTTAGGTATAAAAAAAACAAACGGTTTGTGTGCAGGCGATCATCCCCTGTGTTGCGCTTGCGGCAGGGCTATGGCGCTTGCACGCTGTTAGCGGTAGTTATTTTTCAATGTCTGAATATTTCTTGTAAATTGCTCTATACCCCAATAAACGCCCAATTGGCCCTACAATATTCATTAGGATTTTTTGCAGTCCTTGTGGAATATTGGCAAGGTAGCTTTTGCTGTCCAAGTATTTTAACGTGACTAATTCCTGAATTAAGCCTGCTTTTCCATTTGGAATTTTTCCATCAATGGTAAGCCCTATAATATTTTCTAATAAGTAGTCAAAGTCTAGGGCAGGAGTGATGGTTTGAATTAAAACTACAGGTTCATCGTCATTATTGTAATGATTGTGTGGTTTGTTTTTAGGAAGCGTTATTTTTTCTCCCTGTGTCAAAACTTGTTTCTTGCCGTCTAGTAAGGTTGTCAGCTTACCTGAAACAACTTCAAAATGTTCGTCCTGTAATGCATGTAAATGATTAGGAACCAGCTCCCCCTTTGATTTTAGAGTCATTTTCATGGTAACTCTTTGTCCATTGGTGTCTTTAGCTGTTTCTAAAAATTCATAAATGTCTCCAGAGTCTGGATTGGTTAAAATTTGTCCTTTTGTTGGCATATCTATCTTTTTTTAAGTTAAATATTCGTGTCTTTGTTTTGTCTGTATAATTAACGCTAACAGATGTATAATCATTTTAAGATGGGCTGGGTCAAATTTTACAAAGTCGAATTGGTAAATTCTTGCAGCTGCCAATTAAACTAATTCCTAATTGTGAAAGTAGCAGCAAGAATAGTAAACATTATTAAAAATGAGCCAATTCTTGTGAGCAACCCAAATACTATCATTAGTTTTTAGTGTTAAAATTTAATTAAAATGATGCCAACCATTCAGCAGTTTTAGTCACTAATAATGGATTAAATTTATCTTGCATAATTTGGGCATAGTTGCCTGAATGCTTAAGCTTAATCCCTTCCTCCATAGAACCTACTAAGGCAAATGCATGATCGGTATTTTCTAAAATAATGGCTTTAGAGTGCTTGGCATTTTTTGCGTTTGTCCAACCAAGCATAGCGGTTGCATACTCTTTATCAATCGCCTCAAAATCGGAAGTTCCATATATATTTTTTGATGGTGAAATGTCTTGAGCAGCTACTGTTGTTATTGTGGAGCAAAGTAACGTGAATGTTAAAATTGATTTTTTCATTTATTTAATTTTAGAATTATTTAGTTTTATTAATCATTTAAAAAAATAACTTGAACATACAATTGTTTTACCATCGTACTATTTTTTTAACCAAGCGTTTTTCAAGTTGGATTTTAATGCATCCATTTCTTTGAAAACTTCTATTTCTTTGAAAGAAATCTTTACTTTACCCGATAGTGTTTGCTCTTTTCCTTCTCTATTTATAGTAATTGAAATGGGTTCTCCCTCTTTCCAATCGTCAGTTTTCAAGACTGATATATTGTCTAGGTTATACTTTGTGCCATTAATCGTTGTAATAATATCACCACCTCTTAAATCCAATGCTTTCATAAAAGCTGTTGGTTCACTATCTGGAATCATTAATTCTTTTTTTTCTGGTTCTACCGTAAATTCGAACTTATTTTCGCGAACTTTCACTATAGCTTTAGCTACACCTACTTTTGCCAAATACGCTTCATAATTAATAGGTGTTGAACTAGAAACGTGAGTTCTTAAAAAATCACCCACTTCAGGATAGGTCAACGCTGTAATTTTAGCAAATAACTCTTCATCATTGAATGCTTTATGTACACCATATTCTTTTGATAATTGTTGCATTAAATTCAAAATACCTCTTTCGCCATTGCTTTTTTCACGGATAATGATATCGATACACATTCCAATCAAAGCGCCTTTTTGGTACACATTCACGTATTGCTCTTTGTATGGGCTTATTAAAACATTGGCACTCATGGCAGTAAACGACATGGTGTCATTAAGTGATTTTGATTGTTCAATTTTTTCTGCCATTCGTTTGTAGAATTCCGCTTCGTCGATTAAACCTTGATTGACTTGGAACAAATTGGCAAAGTACTCAGTAACTCCTTCATACATCCATAAATGTTGTGACATCTTTGGGGAATTGTAATCAAAATCTTGGATTTCATAAGAATGAATGGTAAGTGGTGTTAGGATATGAAAAAATTCATGTGAAACTATATCTTTCATTAGTCCTTGTAATTGGTGTAACGGCAGCATTTCAGGTAAAACAACCGTGGTAGCTGTTGGATGTTCTAAAGCACCAGTTCCTTTTGCATCATCTGGTTTCATAGTAGATAAATACAACAATACAGTATATTTTTTAGTGGAATTGATATTACCTAAAAATGTTTTTTGAGCCGTCATCATTTTTTTCATTTCTGGCGTAATGCTTTCTGCTGTTACTTTCCCTGAAGGCGAATAGACTACAATTTGAATATCCATTCCGTTTACATTAAATGAGGTGTAATCGGGTTTGGCATACATAATTGGATTTTCTACTAACTCAGCATAACGAGGCGTATTGAAAACATCTTTAGTTGAACTTACGTCAGTATCAATCATAGAAGTTGCTCCCCAAAGTGTCTCCGGATGCGTAATAGTAACTTGATAAGGCAAGTCTTTTTTATCTTGGAAATACCCTACAAAACCATGCGTGTTTAACATGAAATTTTTACCGGCATCAATATTGGTCCCGGCAGGAGAAAAAATATCAGCCCCAAAACCTCCTCCTTTTTCAGTGTCATAAGTGTCGTTAACTAGATAGGTTATTTTGGAAAGATTTTTGGCATTCGAAATAGACCAAGTGTTGTCATCTGTTTTTGTTACAAGTAGTGCAGTTCCTTTTGCATCAAAGGCTTTAAAATCCTCTATATTTTTTCCGTAATTATCCTCAGAATAGGTTCCTGGAACAATTTTAGGAATGCTGTAAGTAATTTTATCCGAGTTGGTTTTTGGTGCTTGTACAGTCACTTTTACCTTGTCGTCTTTCACGTCGATTAAGTCGATGCCAACTTTGACATCTTGTTTAGATACTCCCTTTTTTTGTGCATTAACTGTAGTATTGCTCCATAAGAAGGCTACGAAAGCAAGTGCGATAATTGATTTTTTCATTTTTTTTGATTATAGATTTTTTTTAGTGTTAAAATTTAATTAAAATGATGCCAGCCATTCAACTGTTTTAGCTACTAATAATGGGTTAAATTTATCTTGCATAATTTGGGCATAGTTGCCTGAATGCTTAAGCTTAATCCCTTCCTCCATAGAACCTACTAAGGCAAATGCATGATCGGTACCTTCTAAAATAATTGCTTTAGAGTGCTTGGCATTTTTTGCGTTTGTCCAACCAAGCATAGCGGTTGCATACTCTTTATCAATCGCCTCAAAATCGGAAGTTCCATATATGGAAAGGATTGGGCAGGTAACTTTTTCCCAGTACTTTTTAGGGTCTATCTTATTCAATTCTCTATTAAAAGCTAATGACCTATAAATAATGGTGTTGTCTTTTTCATTCCAGCCAAAAACTTGTTGTAGTAAGGGATCATATTCTGGTTTGTCTTTAATGATTTGCTGGGGTGTTTTATTCTCGTCAAAAATTGCTGTAATAATTTCTTTAGTGTAATTTTTATATTCTAAAGCTACATCTGGACTATTGCCAGATTGCAACAAACTTCTGTTTATAATTTCGGGATAATAGCTTCCAAAATTAGTAGATAATGTGCCATAAACCATTGCACCTTTAACGGCAGGATTAGTGCTTGCGAGTATTGGTGTAATCATACCGCCCATACTGTGTCCAAAGAGGTAGATTTTTTTGGAATCGATGGTTTTGTTTTTCATTAAAGATTCTAAACCTGCTTGAAATTGCTCAAGTTCTTGATTAAAAGTCATTTGATTGCAAGTAGTAAATTTTCCTTCACTGTCACCTGCACCGGGTTTGTCAATTCGCATAACGGCATAACCTTGCAATGTCATTTCGTT
>Ga0208855_1000428_pt1 | contig 11115 bp, 11 predicted proteins | sample LakMenEpi17May12_FD_150708 | JGI IMG/M metagenome (GOLD analysis project Ga0208855, IMG submission 150708) | Freshwater microbial communities from Lake Mendota, WI - 17MAY2012 deep hole epilimnion (SPAdes) | ecosystem: Environmental > Aquatic > Freshwater > Lentic | place: Lake Mendota, Madison...
TGAAAAGGTGTGTCAGAAATTAAATCTAATGAAAGGTCCTATGTTAAAATCTAATTTCTTTGTCTCAAAATTTTGTTGCGTATCTAAACCTACTCCGAACTGAATATTGTCTTTGAAATCTGCACCTATTCTAATAATCTGAGATGCTTCAATAGGGTCTACAGAAAATATTACTTGTGAAGAGAGCCCCCAATTTTTGTTGAATTTTGGAATGTAGCCAACGAGTCCTAAAATACTAGGAGCAACCTGTCTTTCAGCAAAACCTATTGATGGGTACATTTGAATAAAAAAATCTTCTTTTTTGTTCATGTAAGAGAGACTCAAGCCAATAGCTGGAACAGTTAACTCACCATAAAAACCTCCCCCTGCTGATAGTCCTAACCATGGTTTAAATTGATAAGTGAACTGTCCTTCAATAGATACAGTGTTTAGTGCTTTATCTTTGTAATTAACGGTAAAACGATTCAAATTAAAAAAATTCCATTTTGCAGCACTATCCAAATCTTTATCAATATAGTTTATGTAATGTGCTTGTTTATTTCCTGAGAGCGCATCAATTACAATTTGTGCGTTAATATGAGTCGTAACCATTATTAAAATGGCTACTAAAACAGATTTTTTCATAATTTATGCTTTATTTAGACGCTAGGAGTGACAAGCATTTCGTCTTTTAATTTGTTGAAGTTATTTTTAGGCCAATTACACCAGTAATTATCAGCAGGATGAAGCCTATGCGAAGCAGACTTGTAGGTTCTTTAAAAAATATCATACCTATAATTACTGTACCAATTGCACCAATACTTGTATAGATGGCATATGCAGTTCCTATTGGAATTTCTTTAAGTGCTTGTTGCAAAAAGTAAAAACTTGTAATAATACTTACGTAAAAAATAGCAGACCATCCTATGTTTTTATGGTTGTCCATTTGTTTAAGCCCAATTGTCCAGCCAATTTCAAAAATACCTGCTAATAGAAGATAGATCCAATTCATGATTTTTTTTATTTTTAAGAAGTTTGAAAAGAAATTGTTTCGGTTTGTGCTAACGCCTAACAAGTCAAAATATAACCTGCTTTCAAATCCTGTTAAGAAAGTACTTGGTTATTTTTCATTTCTATTTGCCATCATTACATTTCATTTTACACATTGCGCAAAGCTCACTTTTACATGAAAAATCATGAGCAAAATTTCAGTTTAATCCACTTTGTAAAAATTGTTTTTGCCTCATCGGTTATTAAAAAACAATCTTTATTCATGGTAATTTAGTCCATGTTTCCGTTTCGTATAAAAAACCAACGTAGCCTCTTACTTTTAAGACTTTTGGGTTTTCCAGCCACATTTTGCAACTATATGTTTCTCCTTCATTGGGATCGTAAAGCCTACCATCTATCCATTCTTTATCTTCATAAATAAAATCTGTAAGAATTACAAGATTTAATAATGAACGTTTTCGAAGTGATTGATTGGGATTTCTTTCATCTAACCTTGGGTTGCCATTTTTTGTATTAGGATTTTTAAGCCAAATACTTTTACCAAAGTATTTACCATTATTCTCGTATATTTCTACTTTAACTTCTTTATCTTGAGTAAGCCAAACGCCAGTAATTTCTGATTGTGCATATATAAAATGGCTCGTAATAAACAAAATTGTAATTGCTATTATTTTCATTTTTCAAAATTTTTTTACTTATTGATTTTTATTATACCGCTTTGAGGAAGTGATTGACAGGTTAACACATACCCTTCTTTTAGTTCGTTTTCGGTTAGTACCTGATTACTCTTCATCCTCACTTTGCCCTCAGTACATTTCATTTTGCACATTCCGCAAAGTCCGCTTTGGCAAGAGAAAGGCAAAGGAATGTTTTGGTCTAAACCACTTTGCAAAATGGTTTTGCCTTCTTGCGTTTCAAATTGGTACGATTTACCAAATACTTTTGCAGAAACTTGTGCTTTTTGGGAAGCACTTTCTTGAGTTTGGGCTGTGATTAAAAATAACTCTCGATGAATTTTATCTTTTGCTACTCCTAAGTATGCCAAATCGGCCATAAGTATGTTGGTCATAATTTCTGGGCCACAGAGGTAAAATTCTAATTTGCTTTTACCATGTTGTTTCAGCACTTCTTCTAATGAAATTCTTGTGATATAACCTTTGATAGCATTTTTAGGATTTTCCTCTTCACTCAAAAAGTATTTGACTTCTAATTGAGTAGGAAATTCATTTTTCCACTGTTCAATTTTTTCCTTGAAAATTATGCTCGTAGAATTCCTATTTGCATAAAGCAAAGTAATTTTACTTTTTGGTTCGAATTTCAAAATAGTGCCTATCATACTGTAAATGGGTGTGATACCACTTCCGCCTGCAATCATTACATAATACTTTTGATTAGCTGGTTCAGCATTGAGATAAAATTGCCCTGATGGGGCTGTAACTTCTAAGGTATCTCCTACTTTCAAATTTTCGGCTAAGTAATTGGTAACCTTACCTGCCTTGATTTTTTTGATTGTCAAAGTCAGAAAATTATCTTTATTGGGAATTGAAGAAATGGAAAATGTTCGATATAGTGTTGCGCCTTTGATGTTAACTTTAATAGTAAGGTGTTGCCCTGCCGAAAAATCCCTGAAAACCGTTGGAACATTGCCAAACTCAATCGTAAAAGCCTCGTTTGCTTCTTTCCTAATATCAGAAACCGTAAGGGAATACAAACCTTCGGCTGATTTTATGATATTTTTGCGTTCAAAAATTTGTTCGTGGCGGGTTTCATAATCTTTAAATTCTGTTCCCATCCATTTGTCCCACCACGTAAAATACAAGGCATAATTGCCGTTGAATAATTGGTGGTGCATGTTGTGGTGTGTTGACGTTACTTTATATTTTAAAATTGGAAATTTCACCCAGCCTTTAGGGTACAATTCGTAACCAAGATGAGCAAAAATGGTATTAAATAATGAAAAAAACTGCCAAGCTACCAACACCCAAAAATTCAGTGGCAATAAGAAAGGCAAAATAAAATGCATCATATTTTCAACTATTGCTTCTGATGGATGAAATGCATATGAGGTTAGCGCAGAAGGGTCAGTACTATTATGATGTACCCTATGAAAAAATTTGTAAAATCTTGGCGTATGCATGACTCTATGAAACCAATAAAACCAAGTATCATCAATAAATAAAACTACCACAAAGCTAAAAACTAACCATACCAATCCGTAATTATTAAAGTCAAAGTAGACAAGATTATATCCTTTACTACTTAAAAATATAATTACTAAATCCATTAGGGCAAAAACCATAAAGCTACTCATTGAGAAACCAAAGTCGTGAACAAAGTGACGCCAATTGGCTCTTTCCGTAATCTGTATTCTAATTTTTTTAAAATACTTTTTGCCTATAATCCAAAATATCACAAAGAAAGGAATTGCAAAAATAATGTAGTATGAAGATTGATCAATGAAAGCGTTTAACCAATTTTCTAAAAGAGTATTCATATTCATATAATTGCTATTTTATAGTGTTTATTAATTACACTACAAAATTGAGAAGTTTACAAATAAATACTTTTGATGTAAATCAAAATGTGATTTGATGTAAATCAAAAAATGATTACAACTTGCCAGCTCTTATTCGGCTTAATGTTTCTTGCGTGATGTTTAAGTAAGAGGCAATGTTGCCAAGACTTACTCGGTTGGTAATGTCCGGGTACTGGTTTAATAATTTTTGATAACGCTGCTTTGCATCAAGAAATTGCAAATCGGCAACTCTGTCCTCAATCTGCGATACATAATGGAACTCCACCAACTTAATATACCAAATGGCAAATGAATGATGTTTTTGAAGCAAGGCTTGTAAATCTGCATGTTCAATGGAATACATTTCACTATCTTCCACAAGCTGAATGCTTTCTTGAGAGGGTTCTTGTTTTACAAAACTAGTACTATCTGTTAAAATTTGTGTATCTAAGCTAAACCAAGTATTCATTTCTTTTCCTTGGTCATTGGTATAAAAGTATCTTACAGCACCCTTTGTCATAAACCAAAGATGTTTACAAGGTTTACCCGGTTTGAGTAAAAAATAGTTTTTTGGGTATTCCAAATGTTGAAAATGTCCCAAAACGTCTTCCAATACTTGTTCAGGTAATAAATAAATGGATTGTATGATGTCTTCTAAAGCTACTTTCATTTGTTGATGTTACCGAAATAACTCGCAAGCTAAACTTCATTAGGTTCTGCTGAAGTTATTACGCGTACCCTAATGACAAAGATAACTATTGATTAGCTTTTTGCAAAACGCAGATAAAAGTAATTTGTGGAGTTGGAGTTTTTGCAAAAGCGAAATGATAAAATAAGATCTAGGTTAGTTCGTGTATCAATATCCTTACATGATAATATATAGGTTTTACAAATTATTCATTACATTTAAAAAACACTCAAAATGTTTTTTAGGAGATTGATAGTTTTCGAAAAAAAATAAAAATAATTGAATAATTTAGATTTAGCTTTGCATAATATTTTGTGATTTTTTATTTAACTCTACTCTTCATAATTTGATTAAAATTAAAACAAATATGATTTAAAATATCATTCTAAAGTGCGCGCAAAACAAAACAAATAAGGCTTTTGAAAGCTTCTGTCTAGAAAACCTACAAATAAATTGGAAATAATCAATTCCTTCTAATCTAAACGTATTTTAGTCGACCTGTTTTTGAAAAAACAATCAATTTTATATCGCTGAAAGACAGAAATCCTTGTGTATTTAGTTTAGTTTTTATACTTTTATTGTAAGTAATGTTTTTGAATATTTTATCAGTATAAACTAATCCTTAGCATTAAAAACATTATTATACCTAATTAGTAAACAAGATGAACGGTTTAAAAACTAGCGAACTTGAAACAAAAATTTTCTCTTTATCAAACTCACTTGAGAAGATAGACGCTATTAATCAGCTAGCTTTTGAAATCCGAAATTCAGATACACCTCGTTCCATTTCACTTTCAAAACAATCACAGGAACTTTCAATACTATTAAATTACCCTAATGGTAATGCTACTTCGCTTGCTAATGAAGGATTTTGTTATGTACAAATAACTGATTATGAATTGGCCCTTGAAAAGTTATTTGCTGCACTAAATATTTTTGAAGAACAAAAAAATGCACTTGGCAAAGCAAAGGTTCATTATAATTTATGTTTGATATATTCTCGTATTAGTGATATTGATAGTGCACTAGATAGCATAAACAAAACTATTGCTTATTATAAAAAAGAAAATAATGACTTTGAATTAGCACGCTGCTACTTTCAGTTAGGTCATTTATATCGTTTATTAAATGATAGTGCCAGTGCAATTGATTGTCACAATTACAGCATCGAACTTAACATTCGAATAAAAAACAGTGCAGGAGAAGCAGCCTCCTTAATGGGATTAGGGCTAGTTTATTTAAAGTTAACGGAGTATAAGAAATGTAATGAGAGCCTAGTGAAATGCCTGTCTATTCAAGAAAAAATAAAAGACTGGAGAGGATATGCTGCATCACTGAATGCCTACATGACACTGTGTATGGCAACTGGAAAATTTGAAGAAGCTGAAAAGTCTGCTATTAAGGGAATAGAACTAGAAACTGAACTTGGTGACAAAATGGGGATTTCCCGCTTAATGGTCGGCCTTGGAAAAATATATTTTGAACAGAAGAAAATAAATTTAGCTGAAGAAAAAACACTTGAAGCATTAAGTATAGCTGTAAAAATTAATTTACGGATAGCCATCGCTCCTTCTCATTTGCTTCTTTCGGAGATATATCAGTATAAAGGTGATTTTGAAAAAGCATTAAAACATCATCAACTTTTTTTTAAAGTTAATGAAGAGATGGTAAATACAGATGCGGCAGTTAAAGCAAAAAGCTTTCAACTTATTAGTAAAATTGAAAATGCCCATAAAGAAGCAGAAATTAACAGGCTGAAAAACGTTGAATTGAAAAATGCATTTGAGGAAATACAAGAAAAAAACAAAGAAATAACTGCCAGTATAACTTATGCCTTAAGAATCCAAACAGCCATACTTCCTCCACAAAAAATAGTAGAAAACTATTTTGAAAATTCATTTATAATTTATAAACCAAAAGACATTGTAGCTGGAGATTTTTATTGGATGGAAACAGTTAATGACATAGTTTTATTTGCGGCATGTGATTGTACAGGACACGGAGTTCCTGGGGCAATGGTTTCTGTGGTTTGCCACAATGCACTTAACAGAGCTGTTAGAGAATTTGGGCTAATTGAACCGGCTAAAATACTTGATAAAACAGCAGAGATAATAATCGAAAATTTTTCAAAAAGCAAGGAAGGTATTAATGACGGAATGGATATTTCACTCTGTGCTTACAATCCAAAAACAAAAATTTTACAATGGGCAGGAGCAAACAACCCCCTATGGCTTATTCAAAATGATGAACTCATTGAGATCAAAGCCAATAAACAGCCAATTGGCATGTATGATAATTATAAGTTATTCACTAACCATCAATACAAATTAAAAACTAGGGATAGCCTTTATCTATTCACTGATGGATTTGCAGATCAGTTTGGTGGAGAAAATGGTAAGAAAAAATTAACCAAAAAACGATTTAAGGATTTGATTTTATCAATTCAAGATAAATCATTACACCAACAGGGAATTTACTTAGAAAATTTTATTAATGAATACAAAATAAAAGTAGAACAAATAGATGACATATTAGTAATTGGCTTTAAGGTGTAACTAATATTTCGTTCATTTAAACTAGATATCCCTAAAAGTCCATTACCATAATAAAGTCATTTTTTTTAAGAATTTATTACTATTTGCGTCGTTTATTAGCGGCTTAATCAAAAAATCCATTATGATTTTTAGTTCTAATTGGGAGTATTCTTACTGTTTTATTAAAATTTGAGTATAAATAGTTTTTTTCTGAATTAAATCTACTGGTTGCTATGCAAAAAATAGGATTAAAGGTAACAACTCTAAAAACATAAATACACGTCAAACGAATTAGTCAATTCCGCTTGACGCTCATCGCTATTTTGAATAACGGCTATAAACAATCTTACTTTTTATTTATAAGAAATTTTAATGCTTCTTGAATCCAATCTTGTTTTTCGGTTAGGTAAACAGTTGGTTTAATACCAATTCCATCAATTCCTTCTCCATTGTCTATTCGTCTGCTACGCGTAGTTGGGGTCCAAAGCTTATATGGCATTTCACAAAAATCAGATTCTCGTAAGTTAGAATAATCTAATGTGCCTGATGTGTTTTGTCCCATCAATGTTACCTTCTTACTTTGTTTTGCCTCCAATAAAAATTGTTCCGTAGTACTAGCACAACTCTCGTTTATTAGAACAACTACATTCTTTGGAAACAAAAGTTGCGTGTAGCTTGAATCTGTTGCGTCTTCAACAATATTTACATTTTGGTTTACATGTAGTTTCATTCTATCTATCATTTTTTGAATCTCAGGTTTAGACTCTGCCGGCATATTAGGATCTTGCAACATCAACTCCCAACCTTTTATATTATCGGTCGAAGCCCGCATATCCACACCAATAGTTTTTATGGGTTGTGTATATAAAAATGGAGAAATACTACTGTATGCATCATCACTCCCTCCCCCATTATTTCTTACATCAATAATTAGGTTTGAAAATTTTTTTAGATTTTCTTTTTGAACAGCAAATAAAGAATCAATGAGTGGTTTGGCCTCCCAACTAAAACTAGGTATATTAAAGTACAAGGTATTTTCATTAAGTAGTTTGGCTTCAAAATCATAATTTACTTTATTAACTATCTCTTTACCATTTTTAAAGAAACCGCTTATCAATTCACCATCTTTTGGTTTTATCGTGGCAAAGGACAACATGTGAGAAGAGTTATACAATAAAAAATATTCTTTTGCCGATTTTTCTTTAAGTTCGGCTAAAACAGTGCCGTTCTCAAATTTACTATCTCTTGATTTTATTATCACAGCAATGTAATCTCTAAAAGCATTTTTTTATTTTTAATAACAGCCATTGAAAAACTTTCACTTTTTTTAGTGTAAATGCCCTCTATTCCTTTTGCGTTTTCTAATTTCTTTATTAACTCATCGCTTACAGCAAACTTTTCGATTGGGAAATCCGATTGAAGTTTTTTTGGATCTATCTTCCCTATTGCTTCTTCATTCAATCCCGAATACACATGATCGTCATTAAAATAGCTCATCCATTGATTAATGATAAAATAACACTGCGCTTTGTTTTTTGCTCGTGCGGCAAGTTGCTCTTTTTGTGCTGTAAAATCTTCGTATTTATTAATGTAACCTGATTTAAGTGTCCGAAACGCCGCTTTGGCTCGAGGTAAAAAATGATTGTTCTGAAAGTTATTTGATGGTGCCTTATCTTTAAAACCGGTATAATTTGATTCTAAATGATTTTTAATTTTTGAAAACTCTTCTTTGCAGTTGCATTGTGCTTGAGTTAAAAATGGAAGGCTGATAAAGCCAAGTGCTAAAAATAGATTTTTCATATTGTTTAATTTTTTAATGTTTTTTTTATCTAATAATAATGTTGCCGGAATCTGATTTTGCTGTTATTTTCACATTGCCTTTTCCTGAAGTATATTCCCCACTTCCTCTATAATTTAAACTTAAATTCTCCCTCGGGATGTATATCATTCCATAGCTCGTTTTTAAATCGAACATCAATTCGGAAATAGGATTGGTTAAATGACAATCAACATTACCATATGAACAAACAAGCTTCAATGCATCTAACACATTAACATTACTGCCGGTAATATCTCCGCTAGTGACATTTGCGTTAATTTTACCCTCCACATTTTTTAGGGAAATATCACCATAAGAGCTTAATAAATTAATATTTCCATTAATGTTTTCCACTTTAATAAATCCTCCTGTGGTTTGAATATGGTAATTGTTATTACTTAAATTATTTACTTCTACATCGCCATAACTTGCACAACTTGCATTTATTGTTACTGCAATATTTTCTGGAACTTCAAATGCTATTCGGGTAGTTTCCTTAACATAACTCATCCCAATAAACACATAATTTTTCCTCGTTAAATCAACTGTTAAAACGGAGTCTTTTAGGGTATAACTCAATTTACATCGTCTATTCTTTTTTGTATAATAACCTTTTACTTGCAGGTTATAATCGAAATTAAGCCCAACCGTTTCGCGTTTACTACCCCTTACCAAAATCTTATTATTAATATGCCCTGAAAAAACGATTTTTTTTACTCCTTTAAAAAGGGTATCTATAGTTAAGGTGTCATTTAAAGAATTCCATGATCCTGAATATTTATGCTCATTTTTTCGCTTATTAGTTTCGTACAAATTGCTGAATATTATTTTTCGAGCGTTAATCGAATTCATTGATAGAATTGATAAGGCTAATAGTAAAGTTAATTTTTTCATAGGTAGATATTTATTTTTTTATTGATATTTCGAATTTAACCATGTCATATTCACCAAGTGTTTGTACCCTCGGCAATAAGGTTATTTCATATTTTCACTTGTTTATCTTAAGACGAACAACTTTTGCATTAGTTACAGCCGGTTAATATTTTTAATCTAAGAAAGTTTATTTTTTGATGATTTCGCCCATAGAGCTTGTGCTAGAAACAACATTTATTGGATTTTCAAAATAATAAACTTTTGCCATTGATGATGCAGCAGCATTTAGCGAGCCAGATGAATTCACATAAACAGTTGCAATACTGCTAGCATCAACCTCTGCATTTTTACAAATTAATTTTTTTGTATTACAAACAGCACAACTACTTGCATCTATTAGCATATCATTAGTAGTACCCGAAATATTAGCAAAGGAACTACTAGTAACATGGATATTTAATTTTTGTGTATTTAATGCACCCGAAATAATTCCGCTTGCACTTGCATCTAAATTGATAACATCGTTGTTGATGTTGTTTTCCAAAACAATACTTGCTCCAGATGAAACTTTAAGGTCAGTTACCTTTGGTACCGAAACATAAACTTTAACTACTTCGAAACGGATGTTGTTATTGTGAATCCTCCATTTTTTTTCGATTTATCATCATTTCTTCCATAAGATATTTTTTTTCCTTTTGAATCAATATAAATTTTCAATGTTTTACCATTATTATCGGTTTTAATGTATTGCATTTTTTCATTGTCATCTGTTTCTACTCTAACTGATTGAGAATTACTTTGTGTAAAATAAACTTGAACGCCCTGAGATGCTTCAATTTTTGAAAAATTGGAAACTGTTCTGTTTTCTGATACTTGCGCTGTAGCAATTGCTCCAATTATAAATGCTGTTGTAGTAATTATTAGTTTTTTCATTTTATATGTTTTATTTTTTTATTAATTATTTAATTTGACTTAAAATAGTTGGATTGTAATTCGAATTTATTCTTTGTAGTTGTATGGTGGTAGTAAGTTATACTCGCTCTATTTAATTAATTCCCCCAAAACACTTTTGGATTGTTTGTTTTATACACTGTAATTTTTCCTTCTGACTCCACTTTATCTGGTTTTTGATTTTCATAATCTAAAGGGATGAGCTTTATATAACTAATTGTTTTCTCTTCTCGGTGTGTCTCCATATTATATTCACTATTTGCCGGGCATTCGAGCATATAAAGATTCTTTGCCATATAATTGTACAGATAATCCTCCATTGTCTGTTGATTCTGATTGTTCCAATTGGCATCCGGATTCAATATTAGGGTTTTGTCACTAATCAAACGCTCACGTACTTCTTCGATGCTAAGCATTTCTCCTTTTTCATTCATTACATATGCATTGAAAGTCGGATCTATCCATAACCATTTTTTTAAGGATTCGGAGTAAACGGAATTGATAACGTGGCAATCTGGGTCGATTTTCAAAATGTCTTTGGGATAACAAGTAACTATCCTTGATTTAATTCCCATTGCTAAGTAGCATTCATTCAAAACTAGGGCGAGTCCTCTGCAATTTAATCCTCTTTTATCTTTTTTACAAACCTCCACCATACTCATCGCATTTTTCACCTCTGGATTACCGTGGTTTCCATCATGTGGAACTAAACTATGCACCCAATGCAATAGATTTAAAATTTTTA
>Ga0208855_1000430_pt1 | contig 11113 bp, 9 predicted proteins | sample LakMenEpi17May12_FD_150708 | JGI IMG/M metagenome (GOLD analysis project Ga0208855, IMG submission 150708) | Freshwater microbial communities from Lake Mendota, WI - 17MAY2012 deep hole epilimnion (SPAdes) | ecosystem: Environmental > Aquatic > Freshwater > Lentic | place: Lake Mendota, Madison...
CAGGCAATCCCGGCACCGGAAAAACAACCCTTGCACGTATTATTGCAAAGATATACAAAGCCCTAGGATTACTAGAGAGAGGACATGTTGTTGAAGTTGACAGAGAAGGATTGGTTGCAGGTTACACAGGACAAACCGCTATTAAAACCGCTGATAGAATTGAAGATGCCATGGGTGGTATTTTATTTATTGATGAAGCATACGCCCTAGCAAGTAAAGGAGGTAATGATGGTTTTGGGCAAGAAGCCATTCAAGTTATTTTGAAACGCATGGAAGACCAACGCGGTAAATTTGGAATCATTGTGGCGGGTTATCCTCAAAACATGCACGAATTCATCGAAAGTAATCCCGGTTTTAAATCACGTTTTGATAAAACTTTTGCTTTTGAAGATTACCAACCTGAACAATTATGGTTAATAGCAAAAGCATTGTTACAAAAAGAAGGTATTACGGCGGATGCAACAACAGAAACCTACTTAAAAAATTACCTCAACGACTTGTATACAAGCAGAGATAAATTTTTTGGAAATGCCCGCACTGTAAGACAAATTATTGGTGATGTGATCATGAAACAAAATCTTCGATTAGCTTCTTTGCCTGCTGACCAGCGAAAGGCATCTGATTTAGGTAGCTTAACCATTTCAGATGTACAACACTTGGTTACCCATCATACCTCTACTAAATCAAATTTAGGTTTTAAATTTGGTAGCTAATGCCGAAAGTTCTTATTCTTTGCGCTCACCGCCCTAATCGTTCTCCAAGCCAGAGATACAGATTTGAACAGTATTTAAGTTTTCTAACCAAAAATGGTTTTAATTTTACTTGGTCCTATTTGTTAAACGAAAAAGACGATAAGGTTTTTTATTCACAAGGACGTTTACTCTCAAAAGTACTCATCCTGATTAAAACCATTTTTATGAGGTTTGCCGACTGTAGAAGGTTCAATGATTTCGACATTGTTTTTATACAACGAGAAGCTCACTTTTTCGGAACTTCTTATTTTGAGCGTAAGGCATATAAGAGTCGTTGCAAGATTATTTTTGATTTTGATGACAGTATCTGGCTTAACGATGCAAGCCCACAAAATAAATTCTTTGGTTTTTTAAAAGGAGCTGATAAGTTTTATTCTAACATAGCCAATGCGCATTTAGTGATTGCCGGTAATGACTATTTGCAAGCTGAAGCCAATAAAACAAATGTAAACACAATTGTAATTCCAACAACGGTTGACACTTCGATTTTATATCCCATTCCAAGCGTAAAAAACAAAAACATTATAACGATTGGTTGGAGCGGAAGTGTCAGTACTTTGGTTCATTTTGAAACCATTATTCCTGTATTAAAAAAACTGAAGCAAGTATACGGCCCAAAGCTCCGCATCGGTATCATTTCTCAATCTAAGTACCAGCATCCTGACCTAGATATTGATTGCCAAATTTGGTCTGCGGAAGAAGAAAATAAATTGTTGAATAACTTTGATATTGGCATCATGCCCTTACCGGACAACGAATGGACAAGAGGTAAATGTGGATTAAAAGGTCTCACCTATATGGCTTGTGCAATTCCAACAGTAATGAGCCCGGTTGGCGTGAATAAAGACATTATAAAAGATGGCGTGAATGGTTTTTTATGTAAAACAGAACAAGAATGGATATCTGTTTTAAGTAAACTTATTGAAGATGAAAATCTGCGAGAAAAGATAGGAAAACTTGGTTTACAAACTGTACAAAATAATTATTCAACGTATGCAAACAACACACTATACTTCAGTGCTTTTAATAGCGTATTAACCAATGGTTGAAAATTCACTTAATAATTACTTCTTAAATTTGCCAGAAGCAGAGCAACAATGTTTTTTATACTTGAGAGATTATTTAAAAAATTATCACAAAGAAATAACTGAACACCTTAAATTCAACGTTCCATTTTACTTTTATAAAAATAAGTGGCTTTGTTATATTACCTTCCACGCAAAAACCAAAAGATCTTACATTGGTTTTATTGACGGCAAATTTTTAAAAAACAATAAGCTAGAATTTAAAGGCCGTACCTTAGTTAAACAGTACACAATTGAGGTTAATAAGGATTTAAACTTACAAGAACTAAGGGCGATTTTAGATGAGGCCATTGCCTATAAGGATAAAAAATTGAAAAAATCGCTCTAAATATGAAGTTAAAGTGTTAAAAATCGATTGTTTTAACTATTTCTTAATTTTTAGTTTAGCATTTTTAAGAAAATAGTGTATATTTTTGTTGGGTGTGTTAAATGATATCCTACAGGGTGGCTCCCGAAACCATTTAACCGTAAATTAAATTGATTAAGTTTTGAAAAAGGTTTACCTATTCTTGATCTTTTTTTCATTCAACTTAGTAGGCTTTTCACAAATTTCGGTCTCTGGATGTACTCTTAATGGAGGTATGAGCTTAGGTTCGCTATGTCCAAGTGGCTGTCTTGCAGGATGCAATTTAACCGCATATAATTTTTTTGGAACCCCGCAATGTAATGGAACCGGTATTACCGGCTCATGTGCCTCACAAGTAATTTCTACAACATTCAATTTACCGGCAGGTTGTGTTGCTACTGGTACTGTAGAATTTAGGGTTAGGGGTGTTTGTACCTCCTCTGGTGCAGATGCAGGCGATAACTTAACAGTTACTGGCATTGGAGGAACCTCAACAGGTTTACCATATAATGTTACTGGGGCTAGTAATGCAAATTTAGTCTGTACATTTACAAAAACAGGTGGCAATTTAACTATCCAATTAACAGCCGATAGAAGAGATGAGATTGCTACTTGGACTATAACTTTATCCGGCACCTGTGGTCCGGCTTGCAGCTCCGTGCTGCCAATCACTTTAAGTGATTTTTATGCTACACATACCGAAGAAGGCATTGCTCTAAAATGGTTAGTAGAAAGTGAAAGAGACGTGAGTCATTATTTAATTGAAAGAAGTAACGATGCTGAGAACTGGTTCTCTATAAAACAGATTGAAAGTATCTCCTCCACTGCAGGTAATTCTAACTTAATTTATCAGGCTTTGGATGACGCTCCAATAAAAGGTAATAATTATTATAGGCTTGTAACTATTAATTCGGACGGCACAAAAGAAATCAGTAAAATCATTTCTGTTTTTTTTCAAAGGCAATCAATGGATGATTTCAACATAAGTCAAACAGAAAAGGAAGTTTTTATCCACTTAAAAAATAGGGCTATTCAGGAATTAATTATTGCATCAATACAAGGCGCTGTAATTAAACGTATTTCAACAGGTACAAATACTTTTTTTGTTTTACCCAAAGAAGAATTTGCTGCCGGTCTTTATTTAATCTGGAGTCCTAATCGCTCCAAAACGGCGACCAAAAAATTAGTGATACACAAGTAAGCCAACAGATTTAAAATCTGTTGGCTTACTTAAATCCAGACTAAAACAAATTAACTATTTGCTAATCTCTGCTATTTTTTTTCTTCCTTGGTGGTAATGTTAATGCCGTGTTTGTCTATTTTCACATCTGCATCGTTATCCTTTACTTTTATACCATCCTTATCAATTTTTACGCTGGTATTTTTATCATCAATTTTAATTTCTTTACCATTAATAATTAATTTTCCGTTTTCGTTGCGCTCGTCGTAATCACCTTCATCATCTGTGTCAATGCCTGCACAATCAATACACCTTAGTCCCTTCTCTCCCATATACCATCTACGATTAATCATATCGCCATCCCAAGTATTGGTAACATTATCCACGTTATCCAACAAACCTCTCAAGCTTTTGTCTAACACAATAACTTTTCCTTTTGGTAATTTTATTTTCACATCAACATCTTGTGCTCTGAATTTCTCGCCGGCTTTTACTGTGAAAATCTGATCCAATATTAACTCATTACCGATTTGTTTTAGTTGAAATTGAATGTTTTTTGCATTATTGTTCGCGATTTGTTTGCTTTCACCTTGTGAGTTATAATATACAACTACTTCAATACTATCAGTATTCGCTTCAACAATATCCACATCCACATTACCAATAACGGTTAATTGATTCCCGGTAATGCCAAACACATAATCGTTTTTGCCTTTACTTAATCGTTGTTCAACCTCTACGCTATTCGTAAAATTAAAGTTTTTTAGAATGTTATCAGAGCTATTGGCCTTCACAATTAGAGTATCCCCAACATTAGCTAATTGAACAACCTCTTTTACCTTACTCGATTCAGAAAATTGTTTAACTGTTTTAAAAGCTACACTAATGCCTAAGCAAAAACCAATAAACCAAACCACACCAAGCCCAATATTTAGCCACTTGTTCTTGTATTTAATGTTTAACAACAATTTAATGCCTAAATACATGAGCATGAAAATTGGAATGCCTGCTACTAAAATGAAGGCTAGTACTGCTAAACTATAATCAGACCCTGTTGTAAAAATGGCATTCTTCCAGTTATTAAAATCTTCGCTATTGCCTGCAACAGAAAATCCAAAGATTGTAGACAAATAGCCTATTAACATTGAACCGGCAACAAAAACTATAAACAAGCCTATAGCTCTAACTATAATGTTACCAACTGTGTTAGCAGCATTACTGGCTCCTCTGGCAAGGTTGTCAGACATTTTGCGTGCCCCGGATCCTTTCCCGTATTTAGTTCCTAAACTTTCAAATTCGTTTTTTACTGATTCGCTAATGTTATCTATTGTTACAGGTTTGCCTTTCATTGCTAATTTATCAGCTGTGGTTTTAGCTTCCGGCGTTACTATCCAAAGAATAATGTAAACCCACAAACTTAAGCCACCAAAAAATATCAGAAGGAACATTGCCAAACGAATCCATACCAAATCCACGTCGAGGTAGGCAGCAATGCCACTACAAACACCCCCAATCATTTTGTCATCAGGATTTCTGAATAATCTGCGTTTGTTATCCTGCATTGATTCAGCCTCACTTGCAGTGTTTGTAGATTTTGAAGCATTATCATCATCCGCAAAATCTTCCGGTTTTCCTAAGGTATCCATTACAAGGTTCACGTCATTTAAAACGATTACTTGCTTCCCTTGGTTGATTTTTTGGGATAATAATTCTGCGATACGAGCTTCAATATCAGCCAATATCTCATTGCCACCTTCGCTAGCATTAAACTTTGATTTGATTTTGTTTAAATAATTGCTCAGGCTACTGTAAGCATCTTCTTCAATGTGAAAAATAATGCCACTGATGTTAATTGTTACTGTTTTATTCATACGATCTGTTTTATTTATTTATTCCTCTTTCAATTGTTTTATTTACTGCATCTACCAGCTCTTTCCAACTTTGTTGCAATTCTTTCAAATATTGCTCGCCCGTTTCGGTAAGCTTATAATATTTTCGGGGCGGCCCACTGGTGCTTTCTTCCCAACGATAGGTTAATAAACCAGTATTTTTTAAACGGGTCAGTAACGGATAAAGCGTTCCCTCAACTACGACCAATTTGGTATCTTTTAGCTTATCAATAATTTCTGTAGGATATGCATCCCCTTCCATTAAAATAGAAAGTATGCAAAGCTCCAAAACGCCTTTTCGCATTTGAGCTTTTGTGTTGTCTGTTGAAATTGCCTCCATTCGTTAAATTAATTTAATGTTTAAAATAATACTGTGAACTGTTTCACTCTTTAAGGTTTTAAAATTGAAATTTGAAAATTGCTTCTCAATTTCATCTTTCAAAGCTTTGTTGTCCGATTTAACCATTACAAAATTGACATCACCATTTTGATTGGTTGTAAACAAAACTTCTACGCGTTCATTTTTAGTTACAACTTGTTTTTCAAGTTTAATGTTCTCTTGAATTTCTGTTGAAATAGAATTTGGTGTTTTTACCATGGCATTGCTAACCATGGTGCCGGCACAAAACAAAATAGCCAGACTTATTTTTTTTAGTGTTTTCATTTTTTTATTCTTAGTGGTTTGTATTACTTAATAATTGGTGATACAAATATATATGTTTTATTTGGTACTATGTGATACATAATACTATAAATTTGTTAAATAAATCATAAATAATTGATTTTCAGTGCGTTTAAAATTTGCATACTCCTCCTAAATTTACTACATTTGCCCTTTATACCTTCTAAATGCAAAATTTTTCAGTCGAATTAGACGTGCTTTTATCTCTTAACGGTTTAATTGGCTTACTGACCTTATCTATTTTAGAGATTATTTTAGGAATTGACAATATCATTTTCATTTCAATTGCCGTTAATAAACTACCTAAAATCAAACAAAATAAAGCGCGAACAATCGGCTTAGTCTTGGCTCTTGTTGTGCGCACAATACTTCTGTTTTTTATTGGCTGGATTGCAGGACTTAAAGATGCGCTTTTTACAATTGGTTCATTTGGTATTAGCGGGAAAGCATTGATTCTGATATTTGGTGGCGTTTTTTTAATTTATAAAACCATTAAAGAAATTCATGAAAAAATAACAAGTGATCACGACGAAATAGAAAATAAAAATGAAGGTAAAAACACCTTTGGCGCAATTATCTTACAAATTATTATAATTGATTTTGTTTTTAGTTTTGATAGTATACTTGCCGCGGTTGGCGTTAGTGGCCATGTACTCGTGATGATTCTGGCTGTGGTTATCAGTATGTTGTTAATGATTTTATTCAGTGGCCGCGTTGCAGATTTCATCAATAAAAATCCGGGCATTAAAACAATTGCACTTAGTTTTTTATTATTAATTGGTTTCGTTTTATTGATAGAAGGTGGGCTTGATGTTTATAATTGTGGTAAACCGGATGATCAACACCTACATTTAAACAAAAATTACGTTTATTTTGCCCTTGCCTTTTCGCTATTAAACGAGTGGTTTAATATGCGTGAAATTAAAGTGAAACGTAAAAGAGATCTTGGCTTATAACACCTTGCTCAGCACAATATTAAACTCTTCCTCCGTAATTACTAAACCTTCTGTCATTAAATCTCTTATCATTACTATCTCGGGGTATTGAGTGGCTTTAACAGTATATTTTATCCAAACTTGCCCGACCAATTTTAATTCAAATAATTCCGTTGGACTTTCTATCCTGAAATAACTTTTTTCATTGGGATATTTTCGAAACAAAGGAAACTCCATTTTGCCTTAAATATACTTACATTTGACAGACATGAAACCGTTTCTTAAAGAAGTAGCCGACTATTTTTTCAACCATCTTGAAAAACCACTCGATGCTTATTGTGTGGTATTGCCAAGTAAACGCGGTGCACTTTTTTTTAAGCAACATTTGGCTAATGTCTATCAAGAAACCACCTGGCTGCCAACAATTTTAACTGCCGAACAACTCATCGAAGAACTGAGCGAACTCTCCGTTTTAAACGACATTGATTTGGTTTGTCATTTGTACGAAAGTTATAAAATTTGCTACGGCGATGGCGCAGAGCCCTTTGATTCCTTTTTAAAATGGGGGCATTTGATTTTGCAGGACTTTAATGAGATTGATCGTTATTTGGCCGATAGCAAACAACTTTACGACAATTTACAACACATCAAGGAAATTGAGAATTGGAGTTTAGGTGAAACAGCGTTAAGCGAAATGCAATTAAATTACTTGCATTTCATGCAAAGTCTTGGTAAAATTTATGTACATTTTACAGATTTTCTTATCACAAATGGCTGGGCTTATCAAGGTTTAGCCTATAAAACTGCAGTAACTAAATTAAATGGCTCCGGCCTGCCCAATAAGTATCGTCAATTCATTTTTTGCGGGTTTAATGCGTTAAACGCAGCGGAACTAAAAATTCTGAAACACTTGCAAAACATTGGTAAAGCAGAATTGTTGTGGGATGCAGACGCATACTATTTCAATAACCAAAGTCACGAAGCCGGTTTGTTTTTAAGACAAAATCAAAAGTTATTTGGCTCATTTAAACATATAGAAATTGGTGAACATTTTAAAACAACTAAAAACATTAAACTAATTTCATTACCAAAGCAAATAGGACAAGCGCAGGTTGTTAAACAAGAAGTGCAGAGTTTACTAAGCGCCGGTGTCAATTTAAAGGACGTAGCCATTGTACTGGCTAATGAAAAATTATTATGGCCTATTTTAAATCAGTTACCGGCCGGGGTTGAACACGTGAATATTACCATGGAATACCCTATTAAATTTACTTCTGCTTTTAATTTGTTAGAACAACTCATCAAATTACAAATTGGCTTAAAACAACAAAAATACAAGGGCCGAATTTACCATAAAGATTTAAACGACTTGCTGCTTCACCCTTTATTTGCAAATTACCTTCATCTTAAAAGTAAATCGCTTAAGATACCTCAGGTATTACAAAATTTAAAATTACGGAACATCGCTTTCTTAAGTAAATCAAATCTACAAGCCTTATTTGAAGACTCATTCAAGTTCATTAATCCATTTATTTCTGTTCATCAAACTGTAGCAGATTTTAACTTAACGTTGTGTTCTTTAATAGATGAGTTAATTGAACAACTCACTTTGCATACACAAAATGCCCTAACAGTTCTAGAGTTACAGTATTTAACAGTAATAAAAAAACATCTTAATCGGATGGCTGAAATTGTGAGTGCAGAAAACTACTTCAACGATCTTTCATCCTACAAACAATTATTCCAGCAAATTATCGGATCCGGGTCTGTTCCATTTATAGGCGAACCGCTAAAAGGGCTGCAATTAATGGGTGTTTTAGAAACCAGAACCCTGGATTTTAAATATGTAATATTTGTAAATGTGAACGAAGGTATTTTACCTGCTTCAAAAAACAGCAATTCCTTTTTGCCAAATGATTTAAAAAGGGCGTTTGGTTTACCACTTTATACCGAAAAAGCAGCCATTTATGCTTATCATTTTTACAGATTGTTACAACGTGCACAACAAATTTGCATAACCTACGACAGTGTAACCGATACCTTTGGAAAAGGAGAAAAAAGCAGATTTTTAACGCAACTCCTCATTGAGTTACCAACTTACAATCAAAGTATCCGGCTTAGCGAAAAAGTTGCAGAGTATAAAGAGGCGCCATCCCAATTGCAAAACAACATCAGCATTCCAAAAAATGAAGTTACGGTTCAACCAATTCTGAAAAAAATAACTTCTTCCGACCAATACGGAGGGCTTTCAGCTTCTGCGCTAAACACATTTTCTGATTGTAGTTTGAAATTCTTTTTCAGGTATGGCGCAAAACTTAAAGAGCCGGAACAGTTAGAAGAATATGCCGAAAGTAATACTCAAGGCCAGATTCTGCATTTAACATTAGAGAATTTGTACAGACCTCTGGTAAATCAAATTTTAAAAGCAGAGGTCGTCAAACAATTAAAGAATGAGGTTGATAAACAAGTCAACGCCTCCTTTCAACAGTTTTTTGATCAGAAGGAATTATATGGAAAAAATTTACTTCAAAAAGAAGTGGTTAAATCACATGTTATTTCACAGATTGAAAGAGATGTAATTAATTGCATAAAATCACTCGAGCAAAATCAGTCTATTACCTTATTGGGATTAGAATACACGCTTGAGAGCTCTTTGGATATTTCTGTTAATGGTAACAATTATAAAGTTTGGGTAAAAGGAACAATTGACCGGATTGAGAAAAAAGGAGCTGACATTGAAATAAGCGATTACAAAAATTCCGTTAATGATTCGGATAAATTTGAAATAGATTCAGAGTTCTCTGATTTGTTTATCAACACTAAATACCATAAACAATTTCAGTTAATTGTTTACAGTTGGTTGCTATATAAAACCAATCTATACGCGCCCGAACAAATCAAACCTTGCATTATTGCCTTTAAAAGTAAAAAAGACGCTGCTCAATATTTAAAACAAAACCGTAAACCATTTGTATTTAGTGCAGCTTTTTTTGAAGCATTTGAAGCAGCATTAATAACAAGAATTCAGGAATTGTTAAGTTATAATACAACCTTTGTACAAACGACTGATACTGAAATTTGTAACTTTTGCGCCTACAATATTATTTGTAATAAAATTTGAAAATCCGGAATTATTGCTTAATTTTGACGTCCCTTGCAGGTGTGGCGTAATTGGCAGCCGCGCCAGACTTAGGATCTGGTGCCGAAAGGCGTGGGGGTTCGAGTCCCTTCACCTGTACATAAACAGAGAGAAAATGAGAGCAAATGCGAACATTTGATCTCTGTTTTTTTACTTCCAAAAAAATAATCCTAATTGCTTTTGAAAAACCTAAACAGCAATTTTAATACTTGGCAAGCAACTTTTTAATACTCAAGCCTTGCACCATAATCGAAAATAGTACTATGCAATACGTGCTTACGATAAATAAACTGCTCCCCTCAATTTTATTAGTTAATGATAAAGCTAACGCAATGGAAATGCCACCCCTTAATCCGCCCCATGTTAACACAGCGAGATTTAAACCTTTTCGTTTTTCATTTCGGTTAAATAAAAAGAAAGCAGGTAATAAAGAAACGTAACGTGCTGCCAAGGCAACTACAATTAATAAAGTACCGACAAAGATGTATCCTAAATCAAAAGGAACTAAAAATATTTCCAGTCCCATCAATACAAATAAAATAGTGTTGCATATTTCATCAATGAGTTCCCAAAATTTATCTACGTATTCGGTAGTTATATCAGACATCGCATGTTCCTTCCCTTTATTGCCAATTAATAAACCGGCAACTACCATAGCTAAGGGACCCGATGCGTGAAAGTAAGATGCAGCAGAATACCCGCCGGTAACTACTGCTAGTGTAATCATTATTTCTGTTTGATAATGATCAATTGTTTTCATTAACCAATAACCTGAATACCCTATCATTAAACCAATAGCAAGTCCGCCTAAAACTTCAATCGCAAATATCTTAGTGATATTTGTTACGGTAAATGAGTGGTCACCTCCGGTAATTAAAGAGAAAATGACTGAAAATACAACAACACCAACACCATCATTAAAAAGTGATTCGCCAATAATCTCTGTCTTCAATTTTTGTGGGATTTTGTATTGTGAGAGAATCCCAATAACAGCAATAGGGTCTGTTGGTGAAATTAAAGCGCCAAATAAAAAACAAGAAATTAAACTAACTTCATACCCAAACAAACCTATCACCAGTTTACTTAATAATCCTATGAGGATGGT
>Ga0208855_1000437_pt1 | contig 11070 bp, 2 predicted proteins | sample LakMenEpi17May12_FD_150708 | JGI IMG/M metagenome (GOLD analysis project Ga0208855, IMG submission 150708) | Freshwater microbial communities from Lake Mendota, WI - 17MAY2012 deep hole epilimnion (SPAdes) | ecosystem: Environmental > Aquatic > Freshwater > Lentic | place: Lake Mendota, Madison...
CCTGAACTAAAGAGGTCCCTGGATTTTTAAGACGTACAATCTTACTAACTAATGAGTTAATAAGACCTTCAAACTTCTCACCCCTAGCCATAAGATATGGAGGGATGATAAGATCACCATCTTTATCAACTTTAATAGCAGCTATATCATTGATAGAAAAGTTTCTTTCTATAGCTTCTTCTCTAAGTAGTTGTTCTAAAGCTTTTTTATTCTTAAACACTACACCATCTCCACGCTCTTCAATACCAAATCTTCTAGACAAATCATTCTTAGCCTTATCAAATAAGTTAATACGAATGTTTTCTTTTAAGTCTTTGAACTGTTTACCATTGAAAGATGTGTCTTCTAATATAAAATCTTTAACATTAAGTAAGCCGTCAAACAATACACGGTTAGCTTGAGAAATATTAGATATCTCATCTTTCTGTAAAGGAATCTCTTGTTGTGTATGTAGTCCTTCTCTACTTAATGTTTGTACAGCTCCCGCTAAATCAGAACTAGTAGGAGTGATAAAGTCTTCATTCTCATCAAACACTGTTAAAACTTTCTCAGGTTGTCCAACTTTCTTAGCTGTCTTAAAGTTTGCAGATCTAATATTATTAGCTTCCATAAACTTACGTAGATCATCTAACTGAGATCCTCTTGTAATATCTGGGATCAATGGATATGTAGAAGACTTAACATAGTCTATACGATTAAAACCATTACCATTCTCTACAGAGTTTGTATGAACAGGTTTAGCAGGTTGTAATATTACACTCTTCTCTCTATCAGTAAGCTCAAAGTTGTCAGACTTATTCTTCTTACTAAGACGATCTGTAATACTTTGCCATATGTCTAGAGGAATTCTACCCTCACTCATCATACGATCAATATGCTCTTGTAGAGTGATAAACTCCTGAGCATCCGTAGTTTCTACAGCTTTAAATAGTTCAGTGTTCTTAACAACATCACTTATAGTAATTGCGTTGTAAGAACTTCTATCTACCATATTACCCTTAGCATCATACCATTTCCATACACCTTGTGAACCAGGAGCAATGAACATAGCGGCACGCTTAGAAAATTCATCCATAGTAGACTTAACTAAAGACATCTTTTGAGCTATAGTTAAATCAGATAGATTAGCATTCTTAAGAGCAGATGGTTCTTTATAATATAAAGCAGGGTCAGCACCTAAAAGTTGTAGGGCAGTTGTTTGAGTTCTTAAGTAGTTAAATTCAAAATCAGCTGCAGCATATACAGCTTTTTGGAAATCAGACAAACCGTTAATTTCTGTTTGTCTCATATATGATGCATCAAAGAAAGGGAAGTTGAATAATAACTCACCAGTAGATTTACTATTAGTAAAGTTAATTAAACCACGTCTAGTCATACTCTTAATTAAATCAAGAGTTCTTTGCTTAAAGTTTTCTGTTACGATATTTTTAATATAAGTTACATCTTGTGCAGAAGGAGTTTTACCTTCATACATTCTGTTTCTTATCTCTTCAAGTCTTTTACCCTCTTCAGGTTTCTCAGCAGTAATATCTTTAGAGCTTTTATTTAGTTCAGGAAACAAATAAAATAGTTCAAAGGCTTTATCAAAGTTAGCTTGCTTAAGTTTATTACCAGCTTTAAGTTGTTTAGAATAATCTACAATACGATTAATCTCAGATTCAACTAAGTTATAAAGTTCAGTTTTGAAAGTCTCACCAAAGTCAAAGCTTTCTTTTATATCAGCAGACTGTTTAAAAATCAAGTCTTTAGCAGTACGCCCCTGAGTTTTATCGTTAAGCTTATACTTATCTATATGTAATACAGGTGTAACTGTTTTATCAGATAGCGTGAAGATATTATAATAGCCTGTTTTACCACCACCATTTTGATGCTTAATAATAGCTTCAAACATTTGTTCTTTAACAGACTGCTTCTTACGTACTACACCATCACGATTCTTTTTATCTTTCTTTAAACTATCAGCATAGAATATATCAAGAGTTACATTGTTAGCACCGCTAAGTTTAGAAGCTGCATATTTTTGTAACACCTTAGAGTTTTTAGCAAAAGATCTTTTAAGTACTGTATCTAAGAAAGTCTTACTATAATTAAGTTTCTTTTTAATACGCTCTAGATAACTAGGAGCTATATAAGCATATATAGATTTGTTCTCACCATTACGTGAAGAACCAGTATGATATCTACCAGGAGTGTGACGATAATAAATCTCAGCTAACTTACTAAAAGAAGTGAATTCATCTTTTAAAGCATTGTTAGCATCATCATAACCTACTTCTTCCTTACCAGTAGGAGCAACATTATATCTATTTACTAGAATACCAAATAGGTTATTAGAAAGAAATAACTGTGCAAAGTTAGAGTTAAGATTGTTTTTCTTGAACTCACCATTGTTAGCTGCCTCTTCTAAAGTGTTAAGCATCTCATCAGTGTATGTTACACCAATAGTAGACATAAAGGATTTAACCCAAGCTTTCTTTTGTTCTACACCACCAGCTACAGCCTCATCTAAAGTTTTCTTTAGCTCAGCTGCCTTCTCTGTATTAACAACAAGCTCTCCGTTCTTATTAGTAATAATATCAGAAGTCTTCTGTTGTTCTAACCAATCATTATATATTTGACGGATTACCGTATTACGGTTTGACTTAATAATTTCAACGTTAACACCAGTTGTACCGCCAGCATTCCACTTAACTAAAATCTGTTCTTGAAAAGATTTATTAGTAAAGGTTAATATCTCATTAAGAAGTTGTGTGTTATTATCTTTCTGTAAGCCTGCAATCATTGCAGCTACATTCTTTAAATAAGGTCTAGTTTTAGATCTTTGTAAAAGCTCAGCTTGTAGTGCATCATAAGATACACTTTCAAGTTCGGAACCAATCTCTAAAAAGTTTTCAATAACATCATCATATGTAACAAACTCTCTTAAACCAAGAGCCCCTGTTGCACCAGAAGGAACAGTTGCAAAGAATAACTTAACACGAGTACTAGCAGTATCACGTGGATTAACTCTAAAGGCACTACCATCTTCATAAGACTCATTGATAACTCTTTCGTCTTCAGTTATCTCTTCTACGTTAGCATCTTCATTAACAATGTTTCTATAGTATTCTTCATCAAGTTTTAACTCTTGAAATTTATTAGAACCCTCTTCAATCTTAAGACCAAACTTTCTAAGGTTTACTTTAACTTTAGTTTTAAACCCATCAAAGTTATCTAGTATGTTTCCATAAGTAGACTTCATTAACAGAAGATCGTCTGTAGTAGGAGCTAATAGTAATTGAGGAAACTTTTTAGTATACTCTTTGTTCTTTCTAGCTTGATCTAACTTAGCAGGCGTATCTAACTGTTTAGCTAAATAGTCATACACCTTAAGAGAGTTCTCAAAGCGTGCTTTAGTTTTAAGAAAAGCTTCTGAAGGAGAAAGCTTTACCTTTTCACCAGGTTTGAATGTACCAATCTGTGATATAACATCAGCACTAATAGCTGATATATAATTATTTTCTTGGTATGGAGTAAAGAGATCAAGATTTACAAATCTATTACTAGCTTGATTCTTCATAATCTCAATCATCTCGTCATTAGTACGTGTACGTACAGACATCAAAGATGAAGCTGAGCTAGCTAAATTTAAGAGTTCTCTTTCAGTGTACTCTTTCCCATTAAATGTGTACTTACATGCCATATTAATCACAAGATTTTTTCAGTTCTTTTAATGAGGTTTTTATAGACTTCATATCTGGTTCGATCATATCATCTATATTACCAATATCTTCAGCCACTTCACCAAAGTCTAATGACATATCAAGTAGCCCTGCTTCTTCATTAGCAGCTGGTTCAATACTTGGTTCAGTAGGTGTTTCTGTTTCTTGTAAGTCTTCTAATGCAGCAGAGTTATCTCCCACTACATCAAATGTAACTACAGGATTAGAGAAATGTACAAAAGGACTGCTTGGATCTTTTGGATCTACTGGTCTACCTTTTTCAATGTTTGTTTCTAATATATTCATTATGTACTCATTATAAGTTATAGGCTGTGGGCTTTTTGAAAGCTTACCGCCAACTACACTTAAGAAAGTCATAGGAGCATCAGAGTTAATTCCTTGTGAGAACTCAGTACTTGTTTTTACATTGTAGTAGAGCTCAGATAGTTTCTCACGGATTGCATCTTGTTTCTTTGAAAACTCAGCAGGGTTTTTAACTATCACTAAATCTTTTTCCTTTGACTTATCTTTAACCGCCCATACAATAAGCTCACCAGTTTCTGTTATATTTAACTGGCTAGTCCCAACTTTTGCTAGTGGGTTATATTGTTTTGAACTTGCAAATGTTACATAGTCATTAATATAGTTTCTAAGTACATTAAAGTCTACAACAGTACCAGGTTCAAACGGTGTATCAAAGGTATCATAAATTGCTTTAACAATATCATTTTGTTCCTTAATTGTAGAAGGATCTTTTGAATTCTTTACTGCATGAAAAGCATTCCAAGCAGAGACAATAAGTTCTTGATGAGAAGGAGCTAATTTAGGAACAGTTAATAAACTAACAATAGACTTACCGGTAGGAGTAGTTATTAAAGCTGCAGGACGACCCTCACGATTATTAAATAAAGAAGAGTCAGTTATTACAGTATTAGGATCAGCTACTTGATCATTACCTAAATGCACCATACCATTACGGATGATACCTATTTTAGTAGCAGGATGTAACACTTCAGACAGTTTGTTAAACCTGCTATTCTCATTCAGTCTAAGCTTACCATTGGACTTACCGTTAACAATAACATTTAAGCCATAGTTACTATTTTGATTATGACCCTTAAAGATTTGTTGTCTTAAGTTCTTAACTATTTCTACCTGAGCTTCTAGGTTATTTATTCTACCACCATCAGGTGTGTTTATAAACTCTACTACGTTCTTAGTGTTACCATCAGGCCATCTTTCTTCCAACCATTTTACAGTGGGGTAGTAACCTAACAAAACAGGATCACCATTTATATCTGCTTCTATGCGAATAGGAAAGTCATCCATAGAAGAACTCTTTATTTTAGTTCCTTCAAAGAAGTCACTAGCCTTTCTAGTTTTACTATCTTCACGGTTAGGATCTTTAAAGTCTTGAATGTCAAGATCTACAGTTAAGCTTAAGTTAGTACCGACATTAATAGTAGATGTACCTAATACCATTGGGTAGTTAGGATTGGCACCGATACGCTTTCTGTCAACACGCTTGTTGCCAGTGCTGTAGTCTACAATATAAAGCTCACTAGTATTATTAACTTTAGTACCACCTTGTATCACTTTATCACTACCACCGTAAAGTACACCTTCAGAGTCTTTATTTAAAAGATTCTGTATGTTCTTATTCTGTGCAACGACATCTGTCTTAGTATCAGCGACATCTTTTATCTCACCGTTCTCTAATGTATCATCTTCTGTAGCAGTCGTTTGACCTTTACGAATAATATTTCTACCTTTAAAAGCATCAATCTTAGTTCTAACTTCATCATAAGATAGAATATTATCACCAAGCTTTACAATCTTATCAGTAATAGATGTTATCTCTTCACCATTAATAGTATCACCTACATTAATTACATAAGGTCCAAGTTTCAAAGATGATAAAGATGTCGTACCTAACTCACCGGGAGGTAGTTCATCTTCAGTTTCTATATCAACCACCTCATCCATCACCTCTTTAGATGTATCATCAGCCTCTTCATCAGTAACTAATTCAGGATCAACATCTTCTACAGCTTCAGGTTTCTCTACTATCGGTTCATTTGTACCATACTTTTGATTATAAAACTTAATCAAGTTATTAGCTGAACCAGTATTTAGCCAAGTATCATAATCAACTACCACTGTACCTTTAGCTTTCATATCATCATATCTATCTTTAAGATATGATTCTAAAGAAGGTTTACCTAACTCAATGTTTTGAGCTTGGTCTGAATCCATTTGATCTATGTCAATATTATCAACTAGATTCTCATCATCTATAAGAGCGTTGTTATCATCAATAACTTTATTAACTGGTTCAACAACTTGCTCAGTAATAAAGTCTAAAAAGTTCTTTTTACCATTATTAAAGTCAGCATATAATCCCCACTCTCTACCTAAAGCAGCAATGTTATTCTCAAGTTGTCCTTTAAGTCTAGCTCTTTTAATCATAGGATTAACAAAAGCTGCCTCATTACGAGCACTCTTTTCATAACTATAATAGCCAGCATCATCTTTCTTAAGTTCTTGAGCACTTGTCTCATTGTATTTAAGAAGATCTTTTTGAGTGGACATTAACTCTTCTAAAATATTCTCATGTACACCAAGCTGTGCAGGCTTAACCGCACCGCTTTCTTTTAAGCTTTTAATATACTCTTCTTGAGAATCTATTCTAAACTGTATATCATTAAGCTGATCTACTAGACCATCACTTAAAGACGAGTTAGTTGAATCAACAAACTGAGCTTTAAGAGTTTCATAACCACGAAGCTCTTCGTTAGCTAAACCTCTTAACACTGCTTGTTTACTTGCAATCTCAATAAGTTTTGATCTACGCCCTTGATCTTCTTTACTATTATCAAATCTAATATCTGAGTTGATAGCTTTATTTTGAGCTATAATAGCTGCAGCAATACCTTTATATCTATTAATATCAGCTTCAAAGTTATCTCCTTGTACAAAACCTAGCTTGGCTAAATCTTCTGCTGGAGTATTTCTAAGACTATCAAGTTTACCCATAAGGGTTGATTCATTACCTGCATTAATATGAGCAAGAGTAAAGTCTCTAAAAGCATCATCTCGTAAATAGTTTCTTAAGAATGGATTAGCATCTTCTAATTCGTCAGAAAGATTTATCTTACCTCCGTATGCTTTTACAGATCCTAATATACCAGCTAGCTTATCATTATCTACTAAAGGCTTATTCTCTTCATCTAGAACAATTCTTTTTTCTGTAATAGCATTACCATTCTCATCTTGAGTCTCAACTACTTCTTCTTTGTAAATATTACCAAACTTAAGCCAATTTGCTTGTGATTGGTTATATAAATCTACAGCTTGTTCAGAAGTTATCTTATCACGTTTAGCCTGAGCCATACTACCGCCCTTACCAATTGTTGTCATACCACCACCTAATAAACCACCAAGACCAATATTCATTGCTGTCTCAGAGTCTTTACCAGTAAATGCATCTATAGTTTGAGTTCCTAATTGTGTACCAAGCTCACCATAAGTACGGTAATCTAATACATCTAATGCTAAACCATTAGCACCATAAAACTCATTAAGTCTTTGTATTGCAAGCTGAGCATTTTCTTCTACTAAACCTTCACGTAATATACCAGCACCTAAGCCTTTGGCCATAGCACCATAGTTACTTTCTAAAAACTTACCCCATCTACTAGTTGCAGTTTTTAAAGCTAAGTCCTCACCTAAAACAGCACCGCCTCTTAAACCAACTGCCATACCACTCACCTTACCAAATTGCTTAGCAATAATAGGAAGTTCAAATAAGTTAGTAACACCAAGAAGAGCAGCATTCATGTAAAAAGATCCCTGAGCAGATTTACCTGCTATACGTTTCTTTTCATCTTCTGTATAAGCTTCTCCTGTTTCTGGATTAATAACAGGTTGACCAAATTGATTTGTAGTTAAACTTTTATAAACATTATCTTTTATACCACTTGCTTCAAATAAAGATTCAGAAGCTGTAGCCATGGCCCAAGCATTAACTTTATCTAGACCACTAGCTATTTTTTGTGCATTTTGAAAATAAGCAGTACCAGCTCCAACAGCTTCTACATTTGCTATAGTACTAGGATTAGCTAAAGGTTTACCAAAAGCTTTACCCATAGCTCCTACCACTCTATTACCAGCACCTAGCTTAGAAAGACCAATACCTGGAATCCAAGCTGCTGCCATAAAAGCGGCACCATCTACTACGTCATCCATCCAGAAATCACCATCTGTAAACATTCTACCAAAGAAACCTTTGTTTCTATCTGCAGCTGAGTTATATGTAGGAAGCCAATCTGTTTTAACAGTTTCTTCTAAATCTTTAAAATAATTGCTAAAAGTATTATCAGCAGCTGCTGCAATAATATTATCAGGCCCATCTTTAAATATTGCAGATACTCCTTCATAAGGAAGAGCACCTAAAAAACCTAAAGATTGACCAAGCTTGGTGGTAATTAAAGATGGAAGTCTTAATGCTCCTTTACTTAATGTCATGAAAAAACCATCACGATCACTATAGAAGTCATCATTATCTATCCCTGGAATATATCCATAAGGTAGATCTTTATATTTACGACTTATTTCGTCAGGAATAAAATCAGTTCTAGTAGCTGCTGTTCCATATAAAGGATTAAGCTGTTTGCTTATACCTTTAATTCTTTGGTCAGCTTGATACCATGCATCACCTGCTCCTGTATCCATAGTAGGTAAAACACCAATAGATTCAACACCAGGAGCCTCTCCTAATATAGGAGCAGAGCTTAACGGTTTTTGATTAAATCTATAATCACTAGGACCATATTGTAGTTTACCAGCCATATGTTATATTATCTCTGTTTATGAATCTGTAAAGATGTTGGGTCTAAAGAATAAGCTTTAGCTTCATTTATTAAATCAGCTAAACTTCTATATTCTTTACCGCCAATCATACTGCCTCCACTACCATCATAAAGATGATACTTTGAAGAACCATCTGCACCTACTATTTTTTCATATCTAAACATAGGTAAAACTCTTCCTTGATAAGAACCAATACCTAATGGATACCAAAAACGTGATTGAAAACTATCACCAGCAAACTTATCAGCATCATATAACATACTCTCCATTGGAGTAAAGTTTCGGAAAATAGGATTAGCAGATTTATCTGATTCATCTATATAATAACCAAAGGTATCTTTACCAACTTTTTTACCTTGAGCTGTAATTAACTTAATAACATCATCTTCAGAAGCTGTTTTTAGTTCACCATCAATAGTCATTTTAGCGTTAGCACTTTTATTAATAGTAAAATAAGTACGATTTTTTTCTGGAGCTAATCTAATATCTTGTACTTTAATTGTACCTTCTGAAGTACTTGTAGCTAATAATGTATTTATACCACCAATCTTAATCTTAGACTTCTTACTTTCATCACCATATGTAATCCAGTTAATTTCTTCTTGACCTATCTTTGTAAAATAGTTATCCATATCTTTTGTATAAGTGCTCATAGCTGAAGAAACACTTGGAACAGACTTAGCTAAGTTTTCAATATTCTTAACTTTTTCAATAGCCTGTCTTACAAAGACATCATTACCTTTTGGATTAAGTGTATAAGTTTTACCCTGAATATTTAACTGAGTTACACCACCTGTATATTTAACACTAACACTTCCATCTATTATTCCATCAAATATTGCATCAGATCCAAAGTTTACAAATCTTCCATTCTCAACTAATGCTACAGGTCCAAGTTTAGTAACTTGTGACTTAGTAGCTGCTAAGGCAGACTTTTGTTCAGGAGTAAGATTAGCTGAAGCTTTCTTTGTAGCAGCAGTGAAAAGTGCTTGATATGAATCTTGTGTAGCAGCAGCTAAATTAATATTATTTTTAAATTGTTGTACTGTTTCAAGAGAAGCATGATCAATTAAAAACTTATTAACTAAGCTAGGATTTTTAATTAAATCAGCTTCAGTAAGAACATCATTACTGTCTTTAGTACCATCACCTTTCCAATAGTTAACAATAAACTTATTTAAATCAGCAGTTAACTGACGTTTATTATTTTCTGCTTCCTGATATTTAGTTCTAACATCATTGATACCAAGATTTAAATTACCACCTTTAGTAATGCCTGATTCAATAATAGGTTCAAATGCTCCAGAAGCTTTTAGTTTTTCCAATTCTATATCAGCCTTTTCTTTTCTAGCAGCTCTGTTATCAGCCATTTGTTCTTTCCAAATACCAAAGGCTACGCTATTTTCTGTAATGTCCATCTTATAGACTTTTCGAGCTTGAGCGTTTGAAAACTTATTTACCTTTTCATTATAAAGAATTTCATAAGCTAAGTTATTAATCTGACCAGCCATAAAACCAGTATCTCCAGCTTTTATACGTTCTAAATTATTTGAATATACTTTTTTAGAATCTTCAAGCTGTGTTTTATAAGTGGTTAATTGTTCTTTTTTAGTAGGATCTTTTTCTACTTTTAAATAAGAATTAACCATATCTAATTCTCCATTAATTTGTTTAACATTACTAGAAGCTGTAGTAGCATAATTAGCTATAACAGCTTGAGGATTAGAACCATACCTAACAACTGCACTAATACGAATCTGTTCTTTAACCTTATCGGTCATTACACCTTCTAAGTATCTTTTAACAGCTTCTGGTCTAACACTAGCATCCTGCTCTTTATAAAAGTAAAATCCTTTAGGAGTAACTGTACTAATATCATCAGGTTTGAAATCTTTCATCTTCTCAGAAAAGAAGTTCTCTACATCAATATAAGGTTTAAAGTATTCTTTGTTTTGATAGTACTGACCATAAGCCATAGGATCACCTTTAGCAAAAGCTTGACGCTGCATCCTTACAATATTGATATTATCATCACTGTACTCCTTACCGCCATCTTTTAAACGGAAACCTTCAGCAATATTCTCCTGTTGATTGTAGAACTTAGTAAGCATCATATCTCCAAGAACATGAGTATTTTTCCAGAAAGGGGCAAATACACTACTGGCAGCTTCTACATTTTGCTGCTGAGATAGATCCATAGATGATAGGTTCTTAAGATTGTTCATAGACTCTTTTAAGAACTGATCACGCTGCTGAACGTTTTTAGGATTGGATAGCTCTCTAGTAAGTTCACCATACTTGCCTGCTACTTCCGAAAATCCACGCTCATACATTTGCTGGCGTCTACTCAGCATTTTGTCCATATACCCAAAGTCCGGTCTGTATAAGGCCGGTTCGGGAAAGGAGTCAGTCACATTTGGTATAAAGGTTGCCATAGTCTACATTAATAATATACAAAAAAATCTTTAAAGTTTAGAACTAAACTTAAGAAGTTTAT
>Ga0208855_1000438_pt1 | contig 11069 bp, 8 predicted proteins | sample LakMenEpi17May12_FD_150708 | JGI IMG/M metagenome (GOLD analysis project Ga0208855, IMG submission 150708) | Freshwater microbial communities from Lake Mendota, WI - 17MAY2012 deep hole epilimnion (SPAdes) | ecosystem: Environmental > Aquatic > Freshwater > Lentic | place: Lake Mendota, Madison...
TACATGTCGTGCTGTTACCAATGCAGATAGATTTCCAATAGTTCCACCCTGCACAAATACCCCACCAGCACTTTTTGGCATACCAGCTAAATCTGATATCCATTTAAGCGCCTGGTTTTCAGCAAATACTGCGCCCGCTCCCTCAAGCCAGGAGCCGGCATAAAGTGCGCTAGCACCAACTACTAAATCAAAAAGGTTTGCATACTCACTTGGGGCAGATGGAATAAATGCTAAATACCGTGGGTGATCTGTTGAGATACAAGCTGTTGCTAATACCTCTTTAAATAATTTAAGTGTTTCGTGTCCGCCTAAACCTTTAGCGGTAATGGTGTTTCCAGCTAAATCGTATAACTCTTGCGCAGTTTTTGGACCATCAAGCGGTGGATCTGTTCTAAGCCTAATTAATGAGTAATCCAGTACCTCTTTTGCTAACGCCTCAACCTCAGGAGTGAACTCATGCATTGCGCGCTGCGTAATCTTTCCGGTTAGCACTGCGAATTAGATTTCTAATCATGGTTGGAAATACTAATGAGTGAAATGGCAAAACCGCATACCAGTAAAGCTGACCACCTAAGCCACGAGGTGAGTAAGAGGCCTCTTGAGTAACCTCACTTTGACCATTTGGTAATTTCTTAATTCGAAACTCAAGCCATGCCTTTCCTGGCAAAATCATCTCAGCGTAGAGTTTTAATGATTCACCTGGTACTAAAGATTCAACCCGCCAAAAATCTAAACTATCTCCCACCCTTAAATGAATTGGGTCCCTTCTTCCTCTTCTTAGCCCTACACCACCAATCATGCGATCTAGTAAACCTCTTAGATACCAGAGGAAATCAGAGCCATACCAACCATTTTCGCCACCAATCTCCTCTATTGCTACCCAGAGATTTTCCATGCTGGCATCTGTTACCCGCACCTTGATGTCTTTATATAACGCTTCTCCTGCCCAAGCTGGATCACTTTGTGCTTTTTGCCAAGGTGCTGTTTGGGTTGTGGCATCTGACCATCTTGTCTTTACCGTGTTACTTGAAACATTACTTAACGCTAATTTAATTGCGCCCTCAACATCAATTAATCCTTCAGCAGGTTTTGGAATTAGATGATTAATTGATTTAGCAGGATCTGCCACTACCTCACTAATTAAGGAGCCTACTAATGGCCGAGCAAGTGAGGTTGGAACTGGGGTAACAAAGCCAATCCAAAGAGAGGAAAGTTTTGGTGTTAGCACTGGAACTTTAATTATTAACCGCTTTCTTAACCCAGATAATTTGGCAAACTTTTGCATCATATCGGCGTATGACAAGACCTCAGGTCCGCCAATATCAAATACACCAGAGACTGGTTTTTCCAACATCGCTGATTTTCTTAAATACCAAAGCACATCTCTTACTGCAATTGGATGAGTCTTATTCATTACCCATTTTGGGGTGGTCATTACTGGCAGACGATGAGTTAAGTGGCGAAGCATCTCAAATGAGGCAGAGCCTGAGCCAATGATGATTCCAGCACGAAGCTCCATTACTGCAACTGTTGAACTTGCCAGACTCTTTCCAGTATTTGCTCTAGAGGATAAGTGTTTAGAGGTTTTGGCATCATTGTTGATTCCACCCAAGTAAACAATCTGTTTGACGCCACACTCAGCTGCTGCCTTAGCAAAGTTGGTCGCCATCTCAGATTCAATCTTGTCAAAGTTTGGACCTAAGTTAATTGAGTGAAGTAAATAAAAGGCGGTGTGAACTCCAGTTAATGCTGCAACTGTTGATTGATAATCAGATGCATTTCCAACTGCAATTTCAACCGCAGATGCCCAGGTGTGGCTTTGAGCTTTGTTTTTATCACGAACAAATACTCGAATATCTGCGCCATCTTCTAGTAATGCAGTAACTAGCCGGCCGCCAACATAGCCTGAGGCACCAGTAACTAGAATTTTGCGCGCACTATCCATGGTGAAAACAGTAGACTTAATTGGATGAATAGACCAAAGATAGTTATTTTAGGTGGCGGTTTTGGCGGCTTAGCAGCTGCCCGTGCGCTCTATAAAGCAGCCGATGTCACAGTGGTTGACCGTCATAACTATCAAACCTTCCTGCCTCTGTTGTATCAGGTATCAACGGCAGGGTTGGCAGCCGATCATGTGGCTTATCCAATAAGAGGTGCCCTTAGAAAAACCTCGGTTAAGTTTCGAATGGCATCACCAATTAGCATCGATCACCGAAACAAAGAGGTGAAGTTAGATAGCAGTGAAACTTTAAAGTTTGATCACTTAATTGTTGCCCTTGGCTCAGTCACCGCTGATTTTGGAATTGCTGGTGTTAAAGAGTTTTCACTGGGCATGAAATCAGTATCTGAGGCGCTAACAATTAGAGCTGAGATTATGAGACGGTTTGAAGATCTATGTCGATTTGAAGATGACACTCAATTTTTTGTAACTGTAATTGGCGGAGGTCCAACCGGAGTTGAGATGGCAGGTGCGATAGCTGAGTTGGTAAGAGGGCCATTAAAATCTGATCAAGCTGCAGTTGCTAAAAACATCAAAGTGACATTGGTTGAGGCGGGTCCAAGGTTGCTGCCACCATTTGCACCATCCTTATCTGAGCGCACTAAAAAAGATTTAGAAAAGCTAGGCGTTAAGGTTTTATTAAATAGCGCTGTGAAAGAGTTACAACATCGAAAAGTATTGCTTAAAGATGGCAGCACATTGCAATCTGAGATCACAATCTGGGCAGCAGGTGTTAAGGGTGCTGATGCAATGAAGGAGTTAAATCTGCCAGTTGAGGCTAACCGAGTAGCAGTTGAGCCAACAATGCAGGTCAAAAACTATCCATACATTTGGGCGCTAGGTGATATTGCAGGAGCAAAGGGCAAAGATGGTTTAGCTCTGCCAATGGTCGCGCCAGTTGCAATTCAACAAGGAAAATTTATTGCTAAACAAATAAAAAGAATTGCTGAAGGTAAAAAGCTAGAAGCATTCAAGTACTTAGATAAAGGATCGATGGCTACTATTGGCAGAAACAAAGCGGTAGTACAGGTGAGATGGTTTAAGTTAGCAGGACCTCTTGCTTGGCTAGTTTGGCTGTGGCTACATCTGTTTTATCTATTAGGTGGCAGAAATAAAATTGGCACGATGGCAGATTGGACCTGGAATTACCTAACCTTTGACCGGGGCAATCGCCACATTATGGATTCCTAAAGTTCTATGTCAAAGCCGGTATATCAAAAGTTTATAACAGTTGATGGTCATGATCTTTGGTGTGTTAAGTGGGCAAAAAATGGTGAGCCAGTTGTATTACTTCATGGCGGGTTAAGCCAGACTTTAAATTGGCAAAAAGATATTTTGCCTGCTGTAAGTAAGACACATGAGCCATTTGCTTATGATCGAACTGCCCATGGTTACACAAAGGTGCGAAAAGGTTATATGCACTTTGATTTTCAAGTTGCCGAGTTAGTTAAATACTTAAAAACTGTTGTTAAAAAACCAGCACACATTATTGGCTGGAGTGATGGTGGAAATATTGGACTTATTGCTGCAATTAAGTATCCAAAGCTAGTTAAATCCTTGGTAGCAATTGGCGCCAACTACACCTATAACGCAGGGTTATCTTTTGATTTAAATAATGTGGAGGCAAGTGAGGAGGAGTACGCACGGTTTGAAAAGATGACTGGGCAAGATCCAAAGCTATTGCTTGAGATTAAGGCTAAAGCATTTAAGGTCTGGCAAACTGAGCCAAAATTAAGACTCTCTCAACTTAAAAAAATTAAGTGTCCAGTTTTGATATTAGCAGGAGATGATGAGCCATTTAATTCACAGATGACCTTTCAGATGTATGAGGCGATTCCAAATGGCAGGCTGGCGGTAATTCCTGGGGCATCCCATAATTTAGTTAGAGAGAAAGCAAAATTAATGCAGGCGGTGATTAAAGATTTCTACAAATCCCAAGATTTTCCAATTACTAAGATGCCAAACCGTAGAGCAAAGCAGCAGGCAAAGATTTTAAGAAACTCTTAACTCACCTACCGCACCCTTTGGCACAACTGGTTTGTTTGGCATAACAGCCTCAACTCTTTTGTATGGTGAGTTTTGCGCAGGGCGCATATCTGCCTCACCTTTATTGGGCCACATAGAAAATGCTCGCTCTGCTTGAGCGGTAATTGTTAGTGATGGATTAACTCCAAGATTTGCAGTAACTGATGCACCATCAACAACATGAAGTGTTGGGTAGTTATACACCCGGTGATATGGATCAATCACTCCAGTACTACTTGAATCTCCAATTACGCAGCCGCCAACAAAGTGGGCAGTAAATGGAGCGTTTACTAAATCACCAATATGGCCCCCTGCAATACCACCATTGTTTTCTGCAATCCGCCTTGCTACCTCATTAGCAGCTGGAATGTAGGTGGCATTTGGTGTGGTTGAATCATTTTTAGAGGTTAAGCGAAATCCAAATAAACCTTTCTTACCCTTTACCGAGATAGCAGAGTCAACATTTTGCATGATCAATGCAACTACTGTGCGCTCACTCCACTTTCTAACATCTAAAATCTTTAATACCAGCGATGGCTTGGTAATCACTTGGCGTAACCACTGCTTTCGTCGATCTTTAATATTTGTGCCATCTGTCATTACAGTTTGTAGTAATCCCATAAAGTTGCTGCCTTTGCCATATCTAACTGGCTCAACATGGGTGTGATCATCTGGGAAAAAGGATGAGGTAATGGCAGAGCCCTTACTAAAATCAACTCCGCCCTTAGGCATAATGCTGCCAGTTAGCGCCTCACTATTTGTTCTAGATAACTTACCTAATTGATCACTTATCTTGGGCAAGGTTTTATCTGCCTTCATCTTATGTAATAACTTTTGGGTGTTATATGTACCAGCTGCAACAACAACTTGGGATGCGGTAAACACCCGCTTGCCACCAAACCAGGCGGAGCTCTTACGGGCTGTCACCTTCCAGCTGCCATCTGGTAGCGCTTCAGTTTTAATCACTGTGTGTTCAGCAAACACCTTTGCGCCAAATTTTTCCGCCAACCCTAAGTAATTCTTCGGCAAGGTATTTTTGGCATTGTGTCTACACCCTGTCATGCAGGCACCACATTGCAAGCATCCAGCACGATCTGGTCCTACTCCGCCAAAAAATGGATCCTTAGATTTAATCGCTGCGCCATCTCCAAAATAAACACCAAGTGGAGCTAATTTAAAGGTGTGGCCAACACCCATTTGATTTGCCACCTCTTTCATTGCTTTATCAGAGGGTGAAAAGTAAGGGTTTTCTGCAACACCTAACATTCTTGAAGCTTGGTCATACCATGGAGATAACTCACTATCCCAATTAGTTATGTGCTTCCACTGCTTATCTTCAAAGTAGGAGGCAGGTGGTTTGTATAAAGTATTTGCATAAACCAGTGAGCCACCACCAACGCCTGCTCCTGCTAAAACTAAAACATCAGGAAGCGCATGAATTCGCTGAATTCCGCGAAGCCCAAGACGGGGCATAAATAAAAATCTGCTCAATCGCCAGGAGGTCTTAGGAAAATCCTTATCTGAAAAACGCCTGCCTGCTTCAAGGACAGCAACTTTGTAACCTTTTTCAGTAAGACGAAGGGCAGCTACTGAGCCACCAAAGCCTGAACCAATTACCACCACATCAAAGTCAGCGGTTTTCATAATGAAACTCTACTTTGATTGATTGAAAATAATAAGTATCAAGTTATGGAGCCCCCCGTCAGGATTGAACTGACGACCTGCCGCTTACAAGGCGGCTGCTCTACCACTGAGCTAGAGAGGCGTGGTGCGCGGGCGTAATTATGCCATGAATAAATCACTATCTGCTCCGCAAGGATTTGAGCAATAAAATCTAGTAAGTTGCCCGTATGCGCCTTGGAGTCTTAGATGTTGGCTCAAATACTGTGCACTTACAAGTAGTCGATACATCCCCTGGCGCTAGACCAAATCCAACCTTTAATTACAAAGAAGAGCTTCGTTTAACACAATACATCACTGATGATAATCAAGTATCGGAAGAAGGTATTGATAAGTTAAGGAGCAGCATAAAACGTGCGATAGAACAATCTGCATCGGTACAAACTCAGGAGTTGTTGCCATTTGCAACCTCAGCACTTCGGGAGGCTGAAAATAGTGAACAGATAATTAAATCGATTAATAAAGATTTTCATATTGATTTACAAGTCTTATCTGGTGAAGAGGAGGCAAGGCTTACCTTTCTGGCTGCTCGCAGATGGTTTGGTTGGTCAAGTGGTCGATTATTAGTAATTGATATTGGTGGTGGCTCACTTGAGATGGCAGTAGGTGTCGATGAAACACCTGAGGTTGCAATCTCTCTGCCACTTGGGGCAGCCCGGCTCACTAAAAGATTTCTCAAAGAGGATCCGTATACGGATAAAAGTATTAGAGCGCTAAGAGATCATATTGAGGAAAAACTTGAACAGACTTTGCCTACGTTAGTAAAACACCAAGAAAGTGATCGAGCGATTGCAACCAGTAAGACGCTTAGAACCTTAGCAAGATTGACTGGTGATTGGTTTGATGGAACTGGGAAAAACATAACCGCTGAGGCGATTAGAAAGCTATCTGCCAAATTATCTGAGATGGACAATGGTCAGCGGGCAAAGCTACCTGGCGTATCTGAAAATCGGGCATCACAAATTGTGGCAGGTGCATTTGTAGCTGAAAGCGTGATGCGAAATCTTGATATTGCTGAATTAGAAATTTGCCCTTGGGCACTTAGGGAAGGCGTAGTTTTAAAATGGCTAGATTGGATGGAGGCTTAGACAAGCGGGGCATCAAGACGATCTATTTGAATTATTTCTTTGCCAACCCTATGGATCACCCAACCATCTGCTGGTGATAACTTCTCTTCATCTGCTTCAACATCTGACTTCTTGCTAAGTTTATTTAGCATCTTTGGCAGGATTGGGTTATGGCTACAGATAAGTGCGTTTATATCCTCTTTAAATAACTCCTTGGCATAATCAAATGCCCGCTCTTTATCTTTGCGATAGCCGCTCTCACTTAACTTGCCAGTGACCTCTAATTTTAATCCCAATCCCTTTGCCAGCATCTCAACGGTGCTATAACAACGCACCGCATCTGAGGTGTGGATCTGGGATAAATTAAATACCTGATAGATAGCAAGCAATCTTTTTGCTTGATTTTCCCCTGAATCATCAAGTGGTCGATCATCATCATCACCTTGCCACTCATCTCTTGAGACCGCTTTTGCATGTCGAAGCAGTACCAATGGCTTGGTCTCTAACTTTAATTTTATAAATTTATCTAAAATCTCTTTATCTGATTCCATGCTAAGCAACTGCCTCACCTTTGTTAGCGCTACCCATTGGAGTTGGTCTACCTCACTATTTGGCGTAAATGCTTTTTCATCAATAGCTTTTGCTGACCAAAAAGAGACCTGCTTTGGCCCTTGTGAGGTTAGGTAGTCAATCTTTCCTAGAAATGGTCCAAACTCTGTTGCAATATTGGTCTCTTCTAACACCTCACGGTGTGCGCATGCAATCAACTCTTCACCAATCTCACACTTTCCTTTTGGAAAACTCCAATCATCATATTTAGGCCGATGAATTACTGCTACCTCTGTGAATTTATCTTTATGTTTGCGCCAAACAATTGCACCGGCTGCCAAAATTACCTGACTCATACCTTAGCTCGATAAGCCTGGATAATCATGGCCTGTAAGTCAGATAACTGCTCACCATTTGAATCCTTATCTACCAGTAACCATTTTCCAGTTGGAAGTAGATGCCAGGCAGCCGTTGTTGATGCGGTGTATTGATTAAAGATCTGCATCAATGACTTCTTATGTTCATCTTTAGTTATTTTCACTAGTGATTCAACTCTTCGATTTAAATTTCTATCCATTAAATCAGCACTACCGATATAGATCTCATCCTGTCCGCCGTTGGCAAAGTGGAATATCCGAGAGTGCTCCAAAAATCTGCCCAAAACTGAGCGCACTCTGATATTTTCCGAGAGCCCAGAAATTCCAGGCACCAATGCGCAAATTCCTCTAATTACTAGATCAATCTCCACGCCAGCACATGATGCTTTATAAAGGGCTTCAACAAACTCCTCATCTAGCAAAGAGTTTAGTTTCAATCTAATGAATGCATGCTTGCCAGATTGTTTATTTTTAATCTCCCGATCAATCTTCTCAAGTAAGCCGGGCCTGATACTTCTTGGCGCAACCAATAATCGGTTATATGAGTATTGCGGCGCAAAGCCTGATAGTTGATTAAACAATTTGTTGAGATCCTCACCTAATGCATCATCAGCACTAAGCACGCCTAGATCTTCATACATCCTTGCAGTCTTTGGATTGTAATTACCAGTTCCAACATGGCTATAGCGCCGGACTGTATCTGCCTCCTGCCTGACAATTAAAGATAACTTTGCATGAGTTTTAAAACCTACTAAGCCATAAACCACATGAACGCCCACATCTTCTAGCTTTCTAGCCCATTTAACATTTGCCTGCTCATCAAAACGGGCTCTAATTTCAATTACCGCCAGTACCTGCTTTCCAGCCTCTGCCGCCTCAATCAAGGCATTTACGATTGGTGAATCACCTGAAGTTCGATAGAGGGTCTGTTTTATTGCCAATACTTGTGGATCTGTTGCTGCTGCCTCTAAAAATCTAACGACGGAGGAATTAAATGAATCATATGGATGGTGAAGAAGTATCTCATTGCGCCTAATCGCTGCGAAGTACTCTTCATTTGAATCCAAGTCAACTTCGCGCAACTCCTGCACTATTTGATTTCTAAATGGTGCAAACTTTAAATCTGGTCTGTCTAAGTCAGCAATTTTATTTAGGCCAGTCAAATCAAGTGGCTCCTTGTAGTGGGAAATATCCTCATCTCGAATTGATAGCTCGATCTTTAATCTATTTAACAGATCAGAGTCGATCTCCCTAGCTACCTCAAGTCTTACCGGTGGACCAAACTTTCTTCTTAACAACTCCTGCTCCATCGATTCAAGGAGGTTTTCAGATTCCTCCTCCTCTAATTCCAGATCAGCATTTCGAGTGATTCGAAATGTGTAGTAATCCTCGATCTGCATACCTGGAAACAATTGATGTAGGTTGGCGATAATTACATTCTCAAGAGGGATGAATCTTGAACCGACAAACTCAGCTGTTTCAATAAATCTAGGAAGCGAGGCCGGCACCTTAACTCGGGCAAACAACTCCTCATTAGTATCTGGTTGTTTAACTAAAACCGCCAGGTTAAGTGACAACCCTGATATATATGGAAATGGGTGTGACGGATCTACTGCAAGTGGGGTTAAGACTGGAAAGATTCGCTTAGTAAATATCCTGTTGATGTACTCAATCTCAGTTTGAGTAAGCTTGTCCCAATCAACAATTTCAATTCCATTTTGCTTTAATTGTGGCATTAACTCTTGATGAAATAACTTAGTTTGACGGGAGATCAACTCCTGCGTCTTCTTAGATATCTCAGCTAATAGTTCAAAGGGTGAGTAGCCGGCGCTGTTTTTCTTTGTCACGCCGCTTTCTAATTTTCGCTTAACTGAGGCAACTCGGATCATGTAAAAATCATCTAAGTTTGAAGAAAATATTGCCAGAAAGCGGCATCGCTCAAGTAGGGGATTACTTTGATTCTCAGCTAACTCAAGCACCCGCTCATTAAATGCTAACCAACTTAACTCTCTATCAATTAATCGCTCACGTGGGTTAACCGATATCAAATGTTGAGTCACATGGGTATTTTGCTTTATAAAGGTGAACGGGTGGTAATCAGAAGGCTAACTCAGCGTGATAACCATTTCACTGGCTTGGAATACTTAGCAATTCGGCCATCACCGGATGATTTACCCCTAATTCGTCGCCAAGCCCAAGGGATCAAAAAGATGCCAACCCACGCGATGTTTATAAAAATTTTTACAACCTTACTTTTCTCTTTTGCCTCCGGCAGTGGCGCTTTCCACTTTTTATCAAACTCATAACCTAATCCTTCTAAAACAGCATTAGCTAATCTTCTATGTCCCTCTGAGTTCATATGCAATCGATCAAATGCTAAAAATCTACGATCATTTAAAAATTCAGCATTTCTTGCTTCAAATAAGATTGTTGGATACTTAGCCGCAACCATTCTTACATTCTCATTAAAGGCACTAAAGCGCTGGTGCCAAAGAGTTGCTGTCTTTCCCTTTCCCTCCACCTTATCTACAACTGTGAAAACTATTACTGTCGCCCCTGCATCTGTTAGCTGCTTTACTCCTTTTTCATACTCAGGAAGAGAAACCTCTGGTTTGTAATTTGGCCTTAGTACATCATTAGCACCAGCATGAAATGAGACTAGAGTTTGCTTTCCCTCAATATATTTAACTGCAGCCGGTATTTGATCATCGACAACCTGCTTTAATAATTTACCTCTAATTGCTAAATTCATATAAGTAAAATCAGGATTACTCTTTGCTAAAACATCGGCAACTCGATCAGCCCAACCTCGGTAATTACCATTTACTACCTCATCACTCATCCCCTCAGTCATAGAGTCACCTAGGGCGATAAAGCGGTTATAAATCAAATTACTTACTTCTTTCTGCCGCAACCTGATACATCACAATTGCTGTTGCCACACTGGCATTTAAGGATTCAACGGAAGATTGCATTGGGATTGAAACCACAAGATCACATTTTTCTCTAACTAATCTAGATAATCCTTTTCCTTCACTGCCAACAACGATAAAGATTGATTCAGTTGCCAAGTTCATTTTAGCTAGCGTGGTATCACCATCTGCATCTAAGCCAATTACAAAACAACCTGCTTTTTTGGCATCCTCAATTGATCTAACTAGATTTGTAACCTGAGAGATTGGCATCCGAGCTGCTGCCCCTGCTGAGGCCTTCCAAGCAGATCCAGTCATTGCAGCATTTCGCCGCTCAGGAATAACCACACCATCTGCGCCAAAAGCTGCAGCAGATCTAACCACCGCCCCTAAATTATGCGGATCAGTAATTGAATCTAAACCAATCAACATCATTGGTTTTTTAGCATTTGCTATTAAT
>Ga0208855_1000439_pt1 | contig 11060 bp, 20 predicted proteins | sample LakMenEpi17May12_FD_150708 | JGI IMG/M metagenome (GOLD analysis project Ga0208855, IMG submission 150708) | Freshwater microbial communities from Lake Mendota, WI - 17MAY2012 deep hole epilimnion (SPAdes) | ecosystem: Environmental > Aquatic > Freshwater > Lentic | place: Lake Mendota, Madison...
GTGCGGCCCTCCTTGGCCGGGTAATCCTGTGTGCGATTGCCACCCGTTTCGCAGCTGTCGGCAGGCCGGGTGGCCCCGCCCTTGAATTGTCAGTTGGCCATGAGGATTTCGGCGTCATGCTTTCCGTTGTGGCGAGAAGCCCACAACTTGACAACGCCATCGCGGACAACGCATGGAAAGTTCTCGCGATTGGCACGCATGATTTCGCTATCGCTGCCGCCATTGGCGACCGCTGCGCGGACGGCGTCAACAGTTTTCGCGAACCGAGACAAATACTTGATGTCGGTCGCGTTGCCGCTGCCGCCGCGAATCTTGCTAGCACAGATGACGCCCCAGTGCTGCTCTTCGCCGCTCACCTCAACGCGAACCGTCCGCTTGAGGTTCGTCTTTCCGCAGCAGCCGCAGGTGTCTTCGTCGCTCGTTCCAAGGATTTTGATTTGGTCGTTCATCGTTCGGTTCCTTTCGTCTCGTGGTGTCGTGCCCGCCGGCCCAGGTGCCAGCGGGCGAGGATGTGCGGTCAGATCGCGGCGATGAACGCCGGGCTGACGCCGCTGATGTTCATGGTGAAGCAGCCGTGCAGCATGGCCGAGTAGCCGCCGACGCCCGAGCCGTCCGTGCCCCAGATGCTGCCGCCTCGAGCAGCGACCAGCGACAGGATGCCGTAGTATTCGCCGTCGAGCTTCACAAACTCCTCGCGGCTGTTGGGCGTGAAGTGCTTGGTGATCGTGACGACGTTCTCGCGGCTGCTGATCTTCCAGCCAGCCTCGCGGGCTGCGGCGGCGAACTTGGCGGCGGCGGTCTTGGTCGAGGTCTTCATCGTTTCTCTCCGGTTGGCGTTGCGTCAGGTCTCAATCGCCTGACACCCACATAGTAGCAATATCGAAACTACAGTCAAGCGGGCTTGAGCTGGTCTGAAAAGATTTTTTCGGAAGTGCGTATTTCCCGAGGGAAACGCTACTTACGGCGGCGAGCTGCTTTCTTGGCAGCTGGCCGCTTGGGGCTTTTGGCGGCTTTCCGCGCCACTTCGTGCATGCGGGCACGGCTCGAAAGCGTCCCTCGCATGGCTTGGGCAGACGTTTTCAGCACCGTCCAGGCTTTCCCGTTGACCTTCCAGCCGTCCAGCACGCAGCCGACTGTCCGCTTTGTCGTCTCGTCTAGGTGCTTGTCAAGCAGCCTGCGGATGTACTGGGGGCTACAGCCCGCCGCATCTGCGGCGTCTTCCACCGAAATCCAATCATCTTGCACGGCCATTGCGATCATGCCTCAATCGTAGTTGCCCCATCGCAACCGGTCAAACCACTGCCGCAGGATTTCCAGTCCTCACCGATTCCCGACCCGTTCGTTGCCGCCATCCGCCCGGTAGCTCTAGGATGCACTACCGGGCGGATGTTTAGCGGAGAGGGCGGGACTATCCCCCTTGTATAGTTGTGATACATCCGTACACTGCCCCAAACTGGAGGCAACACGATGACCCTTCGAGACGTGCTGGCGAAATACGCGATTCTGCAAAACCTGACTGACCGCACCGTTGAGCTGTACGGGCACACGCTCGACCGATTCGCCGAGTTCGTCGGCCACGAGCCGACCATTGACGACATCGACGACCTTGTGGTCGCCGGATTCCTCCGGTGGCGTGCAGCCACTCCTAGAAAGCGTGGCAAGCCTTCTGCCGCCTCTGTGGCGAAGGACAAGTCCCAACTGACCGCCCTGGCAAACTGGGCCGCTAAGAAGCGTCTGAAGCGTTCAGACGGGAAAGACGTCGAGTTCCTGTCGTTGCCCAGAATGAGGAAGATCCGGCACGCACCGCAGGCGTACACGGCAGACGAGGTGGCGCGGATGATCCGGCTTGCAAAGCAGCGGATCGGCAACATTGACGGCAAGCCAGCCGCCTGGTGGTGGAGCACGCTGCTGTACGCAGCTTGGTGCTCTGGCGAGCGTATAGGTGCCCTGCTCGATCTCAAGTGGCAGGACGTTGACCTAGACGGCATGACGCTCCTGTTCAGGGCAGAAACCCGTAAGGGCAGGTGTGCCGACATCCAGCGAGCGATCACGCCAGACTTGGCGGCAATGCTGCGGGCGCAGGCCGGGAACCCCGGCGACCGTGTCTGGCGGTGGGATCGGGCGTACCACTCGCTCTGGCCTAGCCTGCGGCTGCTGTGCCGGCGAGCCGGGGTGCGCGGTACGGGATTCCACAGGCTGCGGAAGTCGTCGGCGTCGTACGTTGCGCTCGGAGGCGGCGACGCTACGGAGCACCTCGGCCACTCGTCGCCAGAGATGACGAGACAGCACTACCTAGACCCACGGATTACGCAGGCGAAGAGGGCGCTGGACTACTTGCCAAAGCTGGATCTGACGCAAAAGCCACCAGAGCCGCCGGCGGCGTGAGCCTTGACCAACTCTGTCAAGGTACGGCATTTCCGGCAGATTGCCCGTCACGCAATAACCGCGAAATGCCGTACCTGTGACGAAACCTTTGCCGCAGTGCGTTTGGGCAGAGCTTCCGTCACGCTTGACGCCCGTGCCACAATGCCGCCATGCCACACGCCATCCTTCGCTTCCGCCTACCCGCCGAGCAGACCGAGTTTGACGCCGCCCGCCAGGGCAGCGAAGCGAAGTCGGTCCTCTGGGACATCGACCAGTACTGCCGCTCGATCCTCAAGCACGGCTCGCCGTCAGAGGAAACGAGGCGGCACTTGGAGCACATCAGGCAGTTGATCCACGAGACGCCGGGGCTGGTGGAATGATTCCAGAAAGTGGGACGCATGAATGACATCGTTGAACGCATTCGCAAGTTGCGATTCGTCCACATCCCCGGGACGAGCGATTTGATGGAGGAAGCCTGTCAGGAGATCGAGCGGCTGCGAAACGGTTTATCAGCCGCCTGCGAAACGGTATGCCCGCACGTTCGCGGGACGGTCACGCAGCATTGCAGCTTGAACTTTACCCTCACCGACGAGGAGCGGGAGGCGGTTGCCGGTGCGATTGCATCCGAGCACGGGCGAGGGGCGTTTGCATGGGCCGCCACGCTTCGCGGGCTACTGGAGCGACTCGCCTAGAGCTTCCGGTCGCCGTCGTGAAAAACTGCCTTGCCGCTCGACACCCGTGACTGGAACACCTGCAGCTTGTCTGGCGTCCCCGGCTGCGCGTCCGTCGGTTGAATTGCTTCCAGCCTTGCAGCGACGTCTAGGCGAATCGCCGTGATGGCGTCGATGGCTCTCGTGCAGGCGTCGTAAAGAATTGTTTCGTCGTAACGAGCGGCGCGAGCGACGTACTCAACTCCGCAGGCGTCGGAGAATTGATTGCTTCCGCCGGCAGTGTGTGGCGAGCAGTACAGGACGATGCAGGCCCGCGCTCGCGCCACCTCCATGGCGAGTTGCGTCAAGCTCTTGCGCAGCGGCGCTGGTGTGCCCCGCCGGTATCGAGGCCGTTTGGCGACCATACCTGCCGGTATAGTGTGGGCGTCAAGTTTTACGAGCTTCGCGGCAAGCCTGACGCATCCAAGTGCGGTTCGCCATCGACTCAAACCACAATCGGGCGAACGACTCGACGGCATCTGTGCCGACATCGCCGTAGAGTTTCTGGAGTTCTGGCGAGTCGCCCCACATAGCCTCGACGTCTTCACGCACCTTGGCTATCAGCACCTTGGCGTCCTTGACCGCAGCCGTCTCGCTCTCTGGCTGCGCCCTGGCCAGCTTCGTCCAATGCTCCGCATTCCAGTTGCGGCATACGGCATCGACGAACTCATCAAACGCACGGCCAGCGGCGACAGCTCGCGGGCCGACCTCGTCGCGGAGCCGGCTACGGAGGTGTGGAAGCATCCCAGCCGGCGCGTCGTCCACCGTCACCTCCCGCCCGCAGGCCGAGCAGGTGAAGCAGGCGCGGACGACGCGCCGGGGGAGGCTTTGCATTTGCACGACGCAGGGCAAGGGCAAGCAGTCCGGTGACCGTCGCCGTGGACGATGTACCCCTTGCCGCCGCAGTCGGTGCAACAACCCGGCTTAGGCTCTGGCTTCGGCTCTGGCGCCCGTTCTGGTGCCGTGGCGGCATATGCCACCGAGACCGCCGCCGAGGCTCTAGGAGCCTCCTGGTCGATTGCAGCAGGGTCAGCCGCCAGCCACGTGAGCCAGGCGATTACGGCTTTCCACATGCGTCACCAGCCCTTTCCGTGGTCGAGCACCCTGTGCCCGTTTTCGTCCACTCTGGCGTGTACGACGTAGTGCTGCTCGGCTGGCGGCTGCTCGGCGAACATCATCACCCACAGGCCGGTCTTCGCCAGCTTGGCGAGAAAGCGAAGCACGGGCCGCTCGGGAGCCGGCTTGACTGGCGAGGCAGGCGACGTTGCCGCCCACCACCCGACGGCCACTCCGAGGATGCCGGCAATCACCAAAAGCCGCACGTCGGTCTTTCGTAGAACGGTGGTAGTCATCTCGTCAGACATTGCTCGCCCTCCACCATTCCAAGCCGTAGACCAGCAGGACGGCGCCAAGAACGGAGCCGACGATGCCGGCCGGGCCTTCGCCAAACGGCAGACCGCCGATGACGCTGCCGGCGATACCGATCCCGATCACTGGCACCCAGCCGTCTTTGACTTTGCCAGGCACAAACGCCTTGGCGATGCCGCCGACGATTGCGCCGAAGATTGCCCACGAGATCAGAGCCATGAGTGTCTCCTAGAGTCCGAGATGGAAAACGTCTGCCACGATCCGAGCGGTGCCCGGCGTGCGGGCCTCTGCAGGTGCGGGCTGGAGCCAGCCGCCGTGGTCGAGATCCCGATACTTAAAGCCGTCTGTGTCACCGATAGCCCATGCGTCTTCAAGCATCCGTTCCACGACGCTGCGGCGTGCCCAGAATGAACCGTCAGGCTGATCTGGCGGGTACTTGTTCTCTTTCGGACCCACGTAGTTAGGCCCCCAGCTATTCAAAATGAGGCACAGGTCGTCAGGTGCGCCATTCTTCTTGTGGCGAATTCCTATGGCACACATCTGGTGCATCCACGTCCCAGACGCTTCGCAGATGCCGTTCTTGTCGCGCGTAGATGTGAAGCCCTGAGAAGACGCCAGGGTGCATGGGTAGCCCGACTCCAAAGCTGCCGCCAACTCAGCCCACGAGCGAACGGCGACCACATGCCGCAGTGGGTGCTTCTTCGCAACCGCATCTAGCTTGCCGCCGTCGTTCTGACCGCCGCACCCATACGCCCCCCATTGCTTGGCGCGCTCTGCGGAATACTCCGTGAGATCCAGACCGTTGACCTTCTCACGGTAGACGGTGCCGAACTCTCTCAAGAACTTTGCCGTGCCGAAGCCGGTGGCACCATCGCTCCACCCGCCGTAGGGCTGGGCACCATCGCCCGGCTTTCCACGCGCCTCGACCCTAGCCCCGCCGTACAGTGCTTCCGAACACGGCATCAGCGGCGGATCTTGCAGCTTGCCGAGAGACCAAGACACGCTGTCTTGGCAGTACACGGCATGTATTCCGCCCCAGCTGCAACAGTCGCCGATACCCTGCCTGCCGACAACGAATGGCTTGCCGTAGCGTGCCCTGTGTGCAGCATCCATCTGTCGATACAGAAACGTATCGACGCCTTTGGCTTCCTTCATCGCCTCGGCACCCGCCTGGCTGAAGAACTTCTCGTCACCGAGAGTCGCTAGAAACGCCTTCGTCCCTGCCGGGTCTGGCGTGTACCCGAACTGCCCGTCAATCCGTGCGACGACACGGTGCGTGGCACGCTCAACGAGCGCCCCGAGAATCGCCATCACGATCACGAACGTGACGGCACCGATAGACCAGCGGTTAGCGCGTGACATCGGCGGCAGCCCTCGACAGGTCACGGAGTGCAGATACCCACGCCGCCCGGCTCTCTGCCGTCACGGGACCGCCAGACGAGCCCACGGCGTCGTCCAGGAACTTGTGGACGGCTTCCCTGACGTGCGGCTGCCGGGCACCGATTGAATCGCCTTTGCACCGAGCCTCACGAGCGGCGATCCGCAGTTCGTCAAAGGCGACGCCGGTCTTGAGACGCTGGTCGTGCGTGCCGTCGTACTCGATGCACGAAGCCAGTTCGTCGCACAGAGCCGAGAGCGTAGCGGCGTCAGCGGCAGCCGTCGGCCCAACGAACTTGCCACGCAGCGTGAACGCATCCGGCGGCACGGGTGCCGGTGCAGGCGTCGGCGTACTCGAGCGGCTCGGCATGAACGCAATCGCCGCAGCCACGAGCAACGCCACAGCGGCGACATGCTTGCCGTCGATGGTGGGCATCTTCACCGAGGAGATGAACGCCTTCACCTTCTCGGTGATCTGCTGGCCGGCGAGCAGATAGACGGCAAACGCCACGAGCAATGCAGTGATCATGCAGCCCTCACGAGCGGAAGAAGGGATTCAATGGCACCGCCAGCCAGAGCGAGCACGAGTGCCCTGATGGCCGGCCGGGCGATGACGTAGACGGGCCAGGCAAGAAGCGGCACGCAACGATCGGCGACCGTGTCGAACAGCGCCGCAGCTGCGACCAGCGCCAAATCCTTTTTCTCGGCGCCGCTCAAGGTTCCGATGTCGTCCAGCGTCGCCACAGCCAGACGCAAAAGCGCGGTCAGCAGTTCGCCGAACTCTGCCCACGTCAGACCGTCCGCCGACGCCAGCTTTGCCGTAGCGATGTACGCACGCACCTTCTCCGACAAATTGTCGAACGCAGCCGCAGCGGTGAGGGGGGCTTCGGAAATCATGACTTCACTCCTGCTAGATAGACTTCGCACGAGGCGGCCGCGGCGGCCGTGAACGTCAGCACCTTGCTCGAGCCGGTAGTTGCCCAGCCGGTGCCGTTGACGGCGTACAGAACGCCGGAGGGGCCGATCGTTTCGGAGTCTGCCGACCGGCCAGCCCATCGATTGGCGTCGGAGCCGCCGACCGTCAGCGTTGCCGTGGTCGACTTGTTGACAATCAAGAGCGCCTTGACGCTTGCCAGAGACAGAGTTCCCGTGCCGCCGAACACTGAGAGCGACAGCGCCCGTAGGTCGAGCGACGTCGTCTGGTTCGCCGTGATCGACACCGTGCCCTTCCAGTAGGCGTTGCCTTGGTTGGCGCCGGTGCCGTTGGCCAAGTCGAACTGCAGCAACGTGGACGCTGAGTCGACGACGTCGATTACATCCAAGGCATCCACCCAGCGGGGTGTGACGCGCAGTGTGGAGGTCAACGTAAAGGTGGTTGCCATCACGCCCCCGCTGCGGTGGAAGTGCCAAGGATGAAAATCGTGTAGCTGATCGCTGCGGCATTCGGATTGGTGATCTGGAGGTTGCGGTTCGCCGACGTCACGACCCAAGAATCCGTGTAGTTGATGGCGTGCCACTCGCTGGCCGGGCCGACGCTTGCGGCGTACACGCCGGTCGGATTGCCGGGAGCCGAGCCAATCAACACGCGACGGCCCGCCACCGTCTCGTTGTTCAACACCCGGATCATGCGCACCTGGTTGAACACGAAAGGCACCGCCACGCCGAACGTCTGCTGCGTCAAATCCAGCAGGTCGAGCACCTCGGAGGTGTTTGCGGGAATCGTCCGCGTGTCGGAAAAGACGAGATCCGCCTTCCCGGCCGTGGCTCCGTCACCGATCTCGTAGCTCTTGGCGTAGTTTTGTGACGCCGAGATGGAGCCAACGTCCTGCCCGTTGACACGCGAGATCTGAAAGATCGTCCGCACCCAGCCGGTCAGCGTGTCTGTAATGGATGTCGCCATGCCGCCAGAGTAGGGCGGCGGTGGGGCGAAACTATGGGCTTATGGTGCCGCCTGCTCGCGGTGCAAAACGAGGGCAATAGCTGCATAGCAGGCGGTGCGTCAGTGACCATGCCGCCAGACTAGGGCGGCTGGGCAGAATCCTAGACCGGCTCTGCCGACGGTGCCTTGCAGCCGTCACCACGCAGCTTTCCGTCGTTGAGGTGCGGCCAAAGCTCCTGCGAGTGGATTGCAGCCAGCATTCCCCACGCAGCGTGCCCGAGGTGCGGTTCGCTTCTGTCGCCGCCGAGGAACTTGTAGATGTGTGCGATGACGTGGTTAAGCAGGTCATGCACGGGCATGCCCTTCTCCCAGTTCCAATCGCCGTACTTCTCAGCGCCCTCGGCGCACGCACGGGCGACTTCTCGCAGGCCGATTGGAGAGACAAGGTCGTACCGAAACTGCTCAACGTCAGACGAGCGAACGGCACCCGTGCCAAACTTGGCTGTAGTGCCTGGCCGGATGTCGTCGGCTGGCTGTGCCAAGATGCTGTCGCCGCTCCACCGGATGTCGTCCGGTGCCGCCTCCATCTCTCGCTGTCCCTGCAGAATCCAATCCTCCGGCACCGACTCCGGCTCTGCTGCGTTGTCTGCGGGTGCGTGGCACTTGCCGCCGTCGCAACATGCGCCAGCCAGGCGAGTCTCCACAGCTTCACGCAATGCGGCGTTGGACGATTCGAGATCCGTAATAAATCCTTGCATCTTTTTCCTTTCGATTAGGAGCCGAGCGACATCCGCCGCCAGTGATCCAGATGTGCCGCACCACTGCCCCTGATAGCGATACGCTCGCTTGCGTGCCTCGGCGAGATAGTCGTCAGTCAATTCGTATTCCATGCGTCAAGCCCTCACGCCTGCGACGTGCATGGACGAAAGCCCGCCGGCGTGGTCATAGAAAAACGTCTCCATCGCTTGACGTGATCCGATAAATCCGTTGACGCTGTGCCAATCGTCGGGCGGGCAGAGAGCCGGTGCCGTGCGAACGATCACGCCGTCAAGCGTCTCAATCGGTCGCTGCCACTCCGCAGCCTGCGAGTGAAAGTGCCCTGTGTGCCATTCACGATACGGGCACTCGCTCCACTGGCGTGACGCTTCCAACGCCATGATCTGCGGCAGCTTCCGCTTGGCTCGATGCCCGTGGACGAAGCCCAGCAGATTCCGCCCGTGCGTGAGGTACTGCCGCCCGGTGAAGTCTGGCTTGATTGTCACCTGCTTGTGACCACCGAACCGCTCTTGCATGATCCGCTGGAACGTCCACGTCAGTACCTCGTCGTGGTTGCCGTTGACGATGACGACATCGGTCGGCACCGCACCGGCTGACTGCGTGACAAGCGACAGCAGCGTATTGCAGCCCACCTCGATCATCTTCTGAAGCCGCCCGTCACGCTCCAGCGGCGTACCACTTGTGGTACTCCCGTCGGGCCGGTCGTAATGGAAGAGATCTCCAACGAAGGCAATGGTGCGTCTGGTGGGATTGTGGGCATTACCCACCGAGAGCAGTTGCGAGCCAGTGTCGCCCACCAGGCGTGCGGCGTGGTCAAGGTCGTAGTCATCGCCGCCGGTCGTCTTGCCCCATGCGTACTTGCCAAAGTGCGGATCGGCAACGACAAGCACCTGCCACAGTCCGTCACGCTTCGGCTTGGCATATACCTGTTTTGGTATAGCCCGGCGGATGTCCTTCTTCGCAGCGTCGATCATCGCTGCCACGACTTCCCGTGTCGTCGGCCCGCCCTTCGGCTTGAGCCGCACGAACACGCGGTGCAGTTCGATGCTGCCGCCTTCTCCGTCTCCGCATTCCCATTTGGTAGCTTCGCTGGCTGCGATCTCAAAGCGGCTCATGTCCGCTTCGATGTGACGCAGCAGATCCTCGACGGTCTTGATGCGGCGGCTCGTGGATCGTGCTTCAAGCGTGTCGCCGTTCTGCGACTGCGTCACCTGCTCTGCATCTGCGGCTGGCTTGGGGGGCGGCAGTTTCGCCTTGATCCTGTCGGCTATTTTCTTCGCAGCCATTCTGACAACTCCTTCTCCGAGATGATGTGCCAGCCAGCCGCAATCGCTTCCTCTCGCAGTGCTCTTGCGACGGACGCCGATGATGCGGAGCCATAGCCGCCCGCCTGGAACCGCCTGCGGATCTCAAGCACGCCGGCCTGGTCGTCAGCGCTCAGCCGGTCCATCCACGTCGCCGGCTTGGCTGGCTTCACCCTCTCGGCTACGGCGTCTGCCAGTGCGACGCTTGGGTTTCTCGTCTTCCCCATTGGCCTTTTCCTTTCGCTTCTCGCGCAAGTGAATCCAGCCGTCTTCGTCAGGGATGCCGCCGCCGGCGAATTCCTCGTCGTCGTCGAGGTCAGGCGGCAGGATCACCGCCTTCGGCTTTGGCTTTGCGCGTCCCATGCCACCTAGCGTGGCAGGGCTGTCAAGCGGATGGAGCCCGGCCCCACTTGCCCGCCGGGCATTCCTGATCCGCCCACGAGAGTTTGCTGACGTACCCCGCCACCCGCGACACCGGGCAGCCGCACAACTGGCAGGCGTCGTTTTGCAGGTGCTCGCACGTCAGGCAGATGTCGTGCCTGCGGATGATCTCGTCGTCGCTCGCCATCGGCATCCCGGCGGCGACGTGCGAGACGGCGGCAGAGGCGAAGTTGCGGACCTTGGTCAGGAACGACGGGGCGTCGTGGCGGGTGAGGTCGGGAGGCGGCGCTGGTGGCTGCGGCTCGTGGCCGGGGAGTGACTGCTTCGGCTGACTAACGACGGACGAATTTAAATGCAAGTGCAAGTGCGGACAGGCAACGCGGCAATACCGCAGCAAACGTGTTTTTCCGTTAGACCCTAGGCCGCACTTGCTGCATATACCGTTCGCGTCAAAACTGCACAAACACGTCTCAGACTCTTCTGGCGTCATGGCATTAATTATTGTGGTGCAGAAATCGTTACGTCGTAATAGGCAGACGACTCGCCGCTCGCCCACTGGCCCTGCAAGTAGTCCGTAATGCCGGCAAATAGCCCGTAATAGAAGACGCCAGAAAGCGGCCTCCTTGCCGTCAATGGGCCGAAATTAAAGTCATTGACCGCTGGAATCCCTGCTCCCGACATTCCCATTCCATAGCTCAATAGCGATGACCCGCATCGCCAGCGCGTGCCGGCGTAAACGCTGACAAACAACTGCGCATACAGCGGGCCTGTTCTTCTTGCTGGCGGCGGAATGTATCTCGCGAGTATCTTGATCTTTTTAGCGCCAGATGGGTCTTGCTGAATAGACGTGCATCCTGCCGATGCGCCGGCGGCTGTTGGCTCGGTAGCAGGGTCATCAAT
>Ga0208855_1000440_pt1 | contig 11055 bp, 15 predicted proteins | sample LakMenEpi17May12_FD_150708 | JGI IMG/M metagenome (GOLD analysis project Ga0208855, IMG submission 150708) | Freshwater microbial communities from Lake Mendota, WI - 17MAY2012 deep hole epilimnion (SPAdes) | ecosystem: Environmental > Aquatic > Freshwater > Lentic | place: Lake Mendota, Madison...
TGGCTTCGCACATTTCCGAATTTTTCAATAGGGGGCATTTTGGTACAAATCGGACAGGATAAAAATGGCTGCAAAGCCAAATGAAATTAAACGGCGCAATGGAAATCCAGGCAAACAAAAACTTCCTGATCTAAATAAAGTTATTGCATTGCCAAGATTTTCTGCGCAGCCTCCTGAGCATTTGAGCGAAGTTGGTGCAACTCTTTGGCGTGAGGTTTTAAGCCTTGCTCCTTGGATTGCCAATACAGATGGCACGATACTTTTAGAACTTTGCGAAAAGATGGAATTGAAAAAACAAATTCAGGATCAACTAAAGCCTGAACAATTTATACTCTTTACCGATAAAGGCTATGCTTACCAAAATCCTTTATTTGGAATGTTGAGTACAGTGCAAGGTGATATTGTTAAAAACTTATCTTTGCTTGGATTAACTCCAAGTGATAGATCAAAACTGGGGGTTGCTGAAGTGAAGGCTCGTGGAAAACTAGAGGAACTTCTCCAGCAAAAACAAAATGCAACAAATTAATTCCTGGCCCCCACGCTGGCTAACTTCAGTTTCAGAAACAGAAATAGCCAATGGTGATGGCCCGCTGTATAGTCAATTTGCAGAGGCTGTTTGTAGAGTTACTAAAGATTCAATCGCTGCCCCTGCTGGTGAGTTATTAGTTTTGCGTGATTGGCAAAAAGAACTTTTAAACCACGCACTAGCAAGAAAAGAAAACGGCAGATTCAAACACCGCACTGCATTAATCGGGATGGCCAGAAAGAATGGCAAGTCAGCACTCGCTGCTAGCGTTGGTTTAGCAGGCTTAACTCTTGGTGGCAATGGTTCTGAAATTTACTCTTGCGCAGCCGACAGAGATCAAGCCCGAATCGTATTTGGAACTGCAAAGCGGATGGTTGAGTTAGACCCTGAACTATCTACAATGTTTACTCTTTACAAAGATGCAATTGAGTTTAAAGATAAGAATTCAGTTTATAGAGTTCTCTCTGCTGAGGCTTATACAAAAGAAGGTTTAAACCCTTCGCCAATAATTATTTTTGATGAGGTTCACGCCCAGCCCAATAGAGAACTATGGGATGTAATGAGCCTTGCAGGTGGTGCTAGGCAAGATTCACTTCTCTTTGGCATCACTACCGCTGGAGTTAAAACTTCAACCAGTGGGCAAGATTCACTTTGCTACTCTCTCTACCAATACGGCCAGAGAATTGCTAAGGGTGAAAATGTTGATCCAAGTTTTTTCTTTGCTTGGTGGGAGCCGCAGAAACCAGAGGGTGATTATCGTGATCCGCAATTATGGCAAGAGGCTAATCCTGGTATTAGCGATATTGTTGATTTGGAGGATTTTGAATCGGCGGTATTACGAACTCCTGAAGCAGAATTTAGAACAAAGCGAATAAATTGTTTTGTTAGCACTCAAACTGCCTGGTTACCAACTGGCGCTTGGGAAGCAATCATAGATACAGAACGCCAAGATATTCCTGGTGAGGATGTAGTTCTAGCATTTGATGGAGCGTTCTCAAATGATTCAACTGCTTTAGTTGCTTGGTTCTTAGGTGGAGAGAAACCACATTTAAAAGTTGTTGGAATTTGGGAGAAGCCACACGATGCAGAGCAAGGTTGGTTTGTTCCAGTTGCTGAAGTTGAAAAAACAATAATAGATGTTTACCGAGATTCCAGATTCCAAGTTAGAGAAGTTGTATTCGATCCAGCAAGATGGCAACGAACCTTCATGGTGCTTGATGAGAACGGCTTACCAGTTGTTAGTTATCCAAACTCAGCGGAACGAATGGTGCCAGCAACACAAAAGTTTTACGAAGCCGTTGTTAATGGATCGTTTACTCACGATGGTGATGAACGCTTGGCCCGCCACATCACAAACTGCGTTACCAAACAATCCTCAAGAGGAGTAATGGTAGCCAAGGCTTCTAGCCGTCGAAAGGTCGATGCGGCTGTTGCCTCAATCTTTGGTTATGACCGAGCCACCCAGCCGCCTGAACCTAAAGCGCCTGTTAGTAAATACTTTTCAATTCAAGTTTAAAGGGGGCAAAAATGAAAAAAATAAACGCTACTTTAGTTGTTGAAGTAGTTGGGGTTGCCTGCGTTGCAACAGGCTTAGCACTTATTTCAGTTCCAGCCGCATTAATCGTGGTTGGAAGTTTTTTAATATGGATTACAGAAAAGGCTAATTAATGAATTTATCAAGAGCGTTGCGCAGGGCTGGTGAAAAGCGATCAGGCAATCAATTTGTTGAGCCGCTAGTTCCAGGTCGCCCTGCTTATAGTTCTCCAGCAGGAGTTGTAGTTTCATCTGAAACTGCGATCCGAATGAGTACTGTTTATGCTTGCGTTCGTTTGCTAGGCGATACGATTTCATCATTGCCAATGGGTGCCTATGTTCGCAGAGGCCGTAATCGAATTTCTTATGCCGCAGTTTATGGCGATGTTCCAGCCTGGATTAATAAGCCAAATGCAGAATCAACTCGAATGGAATTCTTAGAGCAGGTTCTTGCTTCTCTAAACCTTCGTGGAAATGCCTACATACTTACAGTTCGTGATGATATGGGTGATGTTGTTGAACTTTATTGCATCAATCCTGAATCAGTAAGAATCCTTAGAAAAAGCCCTAACGAACCTTTAGTTTATGAAGTAACGATTAAAGAATACGATCCAGCAGGCGGCGTTTACACTAGAGATTACAACCAGAAAGTAATGACCCTTACCCAAGATGAGTTATTACATATTCCACTATTTAAACTTCCTGGTTCATTCTACGGCTTAGGCCCAGTTGAAGCAGCAAGAATTACTATCGGTGCAGTTATGGCAGCCGATACTTACGCTGCATCTTATTTTGGAAATGCAGCAAACCCAGGCGGCATTATTGAAGTACCTGGTGAGATGACAGAGGAGCAAGCAACATCAATTGGCCGAGATTGGAATATCACTCACTCAGGCCCATATCGTGCAGGAAAGATTGGCGTGCTAACAGGTGGCGCACAATTTAAACCACTTGCACTAAATGCTCAAGATGCTCAGTTGTTAGATACACGCAGATTTGGACTTGAGGAAATCGCTAGATTATTCCGAGTTCCAATTTCACTTCTTGGCCACCCAGTAGCAGGTGCGATGAGTTTTGCTAGCGTTGAAGCGCAGAACCTTTCATTTGTACAACACTCACTTCGCCCATTGCTAGAAAGAATTGAGCAAGCACTTTCATCATTGCTACCTGAAAAAGATGGCTTTGTTAAATTTAATCTTGATGCGCTTCTGCGTGGAACAACCATTGAGCGCTACGATGCCTACACAAAAGGTTTGCGTGAAGGTTTCCTAAGTTTAAATGATGTTCGTGCAGTTGAGGATTTATCACCATTAGGTGAGGCAGGCGATCAACACAGAGTTCCTCTGCAAAACATTGATGCAGCCGATGCTAAAGATGTTGGCTTGAAGTTACGAACTGAAATCGCTGCTCAACTTATTCAAGTTGGCTTTGATCCTGCCGCAGTTAATGCAGCCGTTGGATTGCCAAAGATGAAACACACAGGCGTTCCAAGTAGCCAGTTGCAACAGGTCGCATCAATTGATCCAGGCGATCCAAGCGCAGTTTATGAAGTAAAGAATCGCCGCAACGATAATCAACAAACAGTAGTTAATGTGCCAGAGCCAACTGTAAATGTGGCTGCACCTAATGTAACTGTTGAACCAGCGATGGTAATGCTTGAATCACCAGAGGTAAATGTTGCAGCGCCTAATGTAAATGTTGAAGCGCCTAATGTTCAGGTAACAAACAACATTGAACAAAAGCGAGTTCGCAAGAAAGTTAAGCGTGATAAAGAAGGCCGCATCGATGAAATTATCGAGGAGTTTATAGAGGGGAATGAGTAATGGCAACTGGATTAAGCAATTACTTAGCAAACAAATTCCTTGATGCAGTAGGAAATGCAACTGCTTATTCAGCAACCAATGTTTATGTAAAACTACATATTGGCGATCCAGGTTCAGCAGGAACCACAAACCCTGCTACCGAAACAACTCGCAAATTAGTTTCTTTTAGCGCAGCCTCTACTGGTGGGCTAACTTCAGATGCAGATGTATCTTGGACTAATATTGCAGGTTCAGAGGATGCTACATTTTTCACTATTTGGGATAATTTAACAGCAGGCAATTTCTTATTCTCAGGAACTGTTGCAGGAAATGCCTACACCGCTGGAGATACTTTTACAATCCCAAGTGGTTCATTAACAGTTTCACTAACTTTAGCGAGTTAGTAAATGGCTCAGTTTGTCTTAGATTCATCTGAGTTAGATGTTGATGTTCTAGGGCCGATTACCTTCGCAACAGCAACGGCAAATCTAGGTTCATTCACAGCCAGCGCTACTGCGGAAATAACAAATGTAGTTTCAGCCTCTGCCAATTTAGGTGGGCTAGTTGCTACTGCAACTATACCAAGTGATGAAGTGATCCCAGGTTCATCAGGTCAGCCTAATTACATTCAACCAAATTTCCCTGAAATTATTGAGCCTGTAAAAATAACAGTTTCAATAAAGACCGCAACTGCTAAAACAAAACTTGGCACGCTCTCCAGCAAATCAACATCTCGAATTGATTTCTCAATACTTGATGATGATGCCGAAGTTTTACTTCTAGTTTAGGAATTTATGCCATATTTAATATCTGATACGCAAAGTGATTGCCAAGATTGGGCAACTGTAAAAGAGGAATCTGATGGTTCCTATACAACTATTGGCTGCCACACTTCAAAGCAAGATGCAATAGATCAGATGGTTGCAGTTTCAATTGCTGAAGGAATAGAGCCAGGCGGAGAAGTAAACACCAGAGCAGTTGATTTAAGTGTTCCTTCATTTATTCAAGAAAACGCAAAGCGTGGCCTTAAGTATTACAGTGAAGGTTTTGGGGGCGATGGATTAGTTCCAGCCACCATCGCAGCAGCAAGAGATATGGCTGCTGGAAAAGTAACAGAACCAAAAGTAAGAAAGATGGCTCCCTGGTTTGCTCGCCATCAAGTTGATGGCAAAGCACCTTCAAACAGTAATCCATCCGATCCAGGTTATCCAGGAGCAGGCTTAGTTGCTTGGCTTCTTTGGGGTGGGGATAGCAATTTTTCAGATAGAGCGCAGAAATGGGCGCAACGCAAAATTGATGCTCTGAATGCAGAAGCAGAATCAAGGAGAGAAATGAAAAAGATTGAACGCCGCACTTATACAGTAAAAGATGTTCAAGCAAGATCAGCCGAGGATGGCACTATGCGCCTTGCTGGTTACGCTGCTGTATTTAATGAATCAAGTGTGCCACTACCATTTAAAGAATCAATTGCACCAGGAGCATTTCGCAAAACATTAACCGAAACTCCAGATGTGCGCCTACTTATCAATCACGAAGGTTTGCCATTAGCACGATCAAAGAATGGCACATTGAAATTAAATGAGGATGATCGTGGATTATATTTTGAAGCAGAGTTAGCAGATACCACTGAGGCCAGAGATATTTACAAACTGGTTGAGCGTGGCGATGTAGATCAAATGAGTTTTGGTTTTAGAGTTATCCGCCAAAAGTGGAGCGAGGATCGTAGCCGCCGAATACTAACTGAGGTTTCATTAGCCGATGGCGATGTATCAGTAGTTACCTATCCAGCCTATCCAACTACAACAGTTGAGGCTAGAGAGAAACTTAATAAGGCAATTGAGGCTGCAAAAGAAGGTAGAGAAATATCCCCAGAGGATATGCAAGTTTTACAAACTGTATTTTCAGACTTAGATGAAGGCCACGAATACATCATGCGAGCCTTCGAAGTTATGTCTAGTTTCATCGGAGCAGATACTGCTGGCGATTATGAGGATGAGGATGAGGATAAGGTTCGGGCCGTTGATGTAGTCGGCGATTTTGTCGAATGGGATTCAAGTGGCGGAACTGCAAGAGGCAGAATTGAACATGTAATGAGAGAGGGAGTTTTAGGTATTCCTGATTCTACCTTTAGCATCACTGCTGAGGAAGGCGATCCAGCAGTTCTAATTAGAGTTTATAGAGAACTAAGGGATGGTTATGTAGCCACTGAAACTTTAGTTGGTCACAAAGCAAGTGAGTTACGCCCTATTGAACCACTTAAAGAACCATCAGATGAGGCAAGCCGCAAAATATCTTTGCGCCTAGCCCAAGCAATAATCAATAACACAAAATAAATTTCTGTTGTAAAAATACAGCAGATGAAGTCGGAGCGAACTGCGCACCCTTTATGCGCCGCGTTAGGTATCGCCACCACCTCAAAATTCAACCAACCAAGGAGTTAAATTAATGTCTTATTTAGACAAAGTAATTGAACGCCGCGATGCAGTGAAGGCAGAGATGGATGCAGTTCTTGAGGCAGTAGCCGCAGAGAATCGCACCGATCTAACTGCTGATGAAACAACTAAGGTAGATGCTCTAGTTGCAGAATCACGCTCACTAGATTCAAAGATTGAAAACTTAAAGACCCAGGCAGATGCAGATGCAAAGGTTGCAGAAGTTCGTGCAGCAGTTGCAGATGTAGCAATGCCAAAGTCTGGTGGCGCAAAGGTAACCCGCGAGGAGCGTACCTATACACCAAATTCAGGAGCATCATTTATTAAAGATGCTTTCAATGCGCAATTCAAGCAAGACTTCAGCGCTTCAGATCGCCTTGCACGCCACATGCGTGAGGAAGAAATTGAGCGCCGTGATGGTGACACTACAAACTTTGAAGGTTTAGTAGTTCCACAGTATCTCACTCAATTAGCCGCACCTTTGGCTAGAAGTGGTCGCCCAACGCTAGACTTCGCAACCAATCAAATGGCACTACCAGCAAGCGGAATGACTTTAAACATCAGCCGCATGACAACTGGCACATCAACAGCGATTCAGCAAACACAAAACACAGCAGTTTCAGAAACTGATGCTGATGATACTTTGCTAACTATCAATGTGCGCACAATTGCAGGACAGCAAGACCTATCACGCCAAGCAATTGAGCGTGGAACAGGTATTGATTCCTTTGTAATTGGTGACTTGATTCGTTCATGGCACACAACACTTGATTCACAGGTGTTAAATGGTGCAGGAACTAATGGAACCATTAAGGGTATTCGTAACTCAGGAGGAAGCGCAGTAACATTTACTGCAACAACTCCAACAGTTGCACTTCTATATCCAAAGTTGGCAGATGCGTTGCAGAAAGTTCAAAGCAATGTATTTACAACTCCAACTGCTTGGATTATGCACCCACGCCGCCTAGCATTCTTGCTAGCAGGCGTTGATGGTCAGAATCGCCCATTAGTAGTTCCTGCTGCTGGTGGCCCAATGAACGCAGTTTCAACTGGTTCAGGCACTGCTCAATATGGAAACTCAGGTTATCAACTACTTGGCTTGCCAATTATCACTGATGCCTCAGTTGCAACTGATCTAGGCGCTGGAACTAACCAAGATGAAATCTACTTGGTTGATGGCCGTGAGATGCACCTATGGGAGCAACCAGGATCACCATTCTCACTTCGATTCGAAGCGACAACTGCTGGTTCATTAACTGTAAAGAGCGTTGTTTACGGCTATGCCGCATTCACCGCAGAGCGCTATCCATTAGCCGCATCAATCATTAGCGGAACTGGCTTAGCAGCACCAACCTTCTAATTTAGAAGGCAATTAAGAACTGTTTAGGTGGTTTAACCTCCCCCGATTAAACCACCTAAACTCCTAAGTAGTTCGGGGGAACTATGAAAAGCGCACACAAAGTAACAATAGGTTCATGCGATTCAGGTGAAGTAAATGGTTCATTTGCTTACACAATGATTCAATTAGCCCAATCAAGATCAGCAAGATTAGGGCCATTCATAAGAGTTAAAGGCTCAGGATTACTTTCTAAGATTCGTAATCAAATAGTTAAACAATTTTTAGATAACACAAAATCTGATTGGCTTCTGATGGTGGACAGCGATCAGCAATTAGGGGTTGCAACTTTTGATAAGTTAATTGATACAGCCCACGATTTAGAACGGCCAGTTGTAGCAGGATTAGTATTTGCTGCTTTTAATGACGGCAACAGCGAGTATCCAAAACCAGTTCCTGCTATCTTTCAAGATGTGCCAGAGGGATTCTTACCTCTCTATAAATATGATGAGAATAAAGTTTTTGAAATAGATGCCGCAGGCACTGGATGCCTGTTAATCCATCGAAGCGTTTTAGAAAAGATGCGTGAAACAGCCGATCCCAATATGGGTAAAAACTGGTGCTGGTTCTGGGATGGCCCGATAAATGGTGAATGGATTGGCGAGGATTTACTTTTCAGCCGTCGCATTCGCTCACTTGGATTTCCAATTTATGTAAACACTGGGGCAATTTTACCTCATCAAAAATCTTACTGGTTAGATGATAGGCACCATAAATTATGGAAACATTAAAAAAGATTTTTAAGAAAAGAATAAAACCAAAAGAAACGGCTACTGCCGAGCCTTTACTTGAAAGAGCAATTTTACCCAAAGCGGAAAGAAGGATAAAGCGTGCCAATTGTTAATGGTTACTGCACACTTGCTGAACTAAAAGCATCATTAAATATTACAGATGCAGTTGATGATACCGCTTTAGAGGTAGCAATTACTGCTGCTAGTAGAATGATTGATGATTATACTGAGCGTTTCTTTTATGTTAATGGCACTACTCAATCCACAATAACTCGCTATTACACTCCAGTTGATGCGTACACAGTAAACATTGATGATATAATTACAGTTACTGAAGTTGCTACTGATGATAACTTTGATCGTACTTATGGAACAGTTTGGGCAACCAGTGATTATATGGTTGAACCAATAAATAACCCAACTAAATCTTGGCCTTACAATAGAGTTTTAGCAATTGGCAGTTATATTTTTCCTTATCAATTACCTCAATCACTTAGAGTTAAAGGCATTTGGGGATTCTCAGCAATACCACCTGAAGTTAATATGGCAACTCTGATTCAATCATCAAGATTATTTGGTCGCAGGCAATCGCCATTTGGAATTGCAGGCAGCCCTGAAATGGGAACTGTTAGATTGTATTCTCGCCTCGATGCTGATGTTGAAGTTCTGCTTCGCCCATTCCGCAAGAACGGCGGCTTGGCTAAGTGATTCCAAGCAATGTTAGAGATGGTTTAAAAACTCGCCTGCAAACAATAACTGGATTAAGAGTTTATGATTTAATTCCAGATACAGTAACACCACCAGCAGCAGTTGTTGGGCAACTAGATTTCACCTTCGATATAAATAATGCAAGAGGCTTAGATCAAGCCAATTGTGATGTCTTGGTGATTGTTCAACGCCTATCAGAAAGAGTGGCCCAAGATAAGTTAGATGCTTTTCTAGCAGGATCAGGGGCTGGCTCAATTAAAACCGCAATTGAAGGCGATAGAACTTTAGGTGGTGCAGTAAACACACTTAGAGTTATTAGCGCTGAAGGCGGAACTTATGAATCTGCTGGCACTTTATTCCTATCTTATAGATACCGCCTCACACTTTGGGGTTAAGGAGAAAAAATGTCTTATGTAATTACCTCAGAACTAGAGGTTTGTAATAAAAAGAAAGGTGAATCAATCACCGAAAAAGAATTGCTTAGTGCAGGAGCCAACATCAAGGCATTGATAGAAGGCAACCACATTAAGGCAACTGGGGGAACAACCAAACCAGCAATCCAAGAAGGAGCCGATAAATAATGCCAAGATTAGTATTAACAAATGCGAAGGTTACGATAAATTCAGTTAATTTATCTGATCACATCGCAAGCGTTACTTTAAGTACCAGTGCTGATGTAGTGGACACAACAGGGTTCTCATCAACAGCAGCAAGAAGCCGTGTTGCTGGTTTGTTAGATAATTCTGTAACTCTTGAATTTCATCAGGACTTTGCAACATCAAATGTTGAACAAACAATTTATCCGCTGATTGGAACTACAACTACTGTTGTTGTTACTCCAGTTGATACAACAGTAGGTGCAACTAACCCTTCCTATACATTTTCTGCATTAGTTGCAGAATGGCAACCATTATCAGGCGCAGTTGGCGAATTAGCCACTGCATCTGTTACTTGGCCAATTTCAGGATCAATCACTAAGGCGGTCATCTAATGCCAAGAATAGTACTAACCAATGCTTCAGTTACTTTTGCAAGTACTGATATTTCAAGTTATGTAAGTTCAATAACTTTAAGCACATCACTAGATGTTGTTGATACAACATCTTTTGGAAATACTGCTAGAACCAGAGTTGCAGGATTAGCCGATAATCAAGTAACAATAGAATTTTTCCAGGATTTTGCATCTGGTGCTTTAGAATCTATTGTTTATCCAACAATCGGAACATCTGCTGCAATGGTAGTTAAGCCAGTAGCAGGAACTACAACTGCAACAAATCCACAATACGCATTCAATGCGCTAGTTTCAGAATGGCAACCACTATCAGGTGCCGTTGGTGAACTAGCAACTGCAAGCGTTACCTGGCCAATTTCAGGTGCAATAACCAAATCATAACTAACTAGGGGGAAATAAAATGGATGGATTATCACTAAAGATCAAAACCAATGATGGTGTAGATGCAACTTATGTATTACGGCCTCGCACCATCGTTGCTTTTGAACAAAAATTCGGTAAAGGATTGGCAAAATTATTTGCAGAGGATCAAAAGATGGAACACATCTATTTCCTTGCCTGGCAATCTCTAAGAGATAATGGCCGAGTTGTAAAACCTTTTGGCCCAGAGTTCTTAGATACACTCGAATCAGTAGAAATGGTTTCTGACCCAAATTTAGAATCCACCGAGATAGCCTAACCTTTGCAATTGCAACGGCCTCGGTGGAGTTGGGCATCTCTCCTATTGATTTGATAGATGCCCCTGATGGTGTCTTAGAAGCAATGTTCGCCTATCTAAAGGAAAGAGCAAAGGCAAATAAATATGGCTGATGAAGTAATTGTTTTAACTGGCATTAAAGAAACTATTGATGCCTTGAAACAATTTGATAAAGCGGCGGCCAGAAAATTCAATAAAGTAATTAATGATGAATTAACT
>Ga0208855_1000441_pt1 | contig 11026 bp, 7 predicted proteins | sample LakMenEpi17May12_FD_150708 | JGI IMG/M metagenome (GOLD analysis project Ga0208855, IMG submission 150708) | Freshwater microbial communities from Lake Mendota, WI - 17MAY2012 deep hole epilimnion (SPAdes) | ecosystem: Environmental > Aquatic > Freshwater > Lentic | place: Lake Mendota, Madison...
ATTACCATTAACCGTTCTGCCTAATTGGATACGAGACGATGAAACCGGCTTAGAACTTGCATCTTCAGTCCAAGGATTTTCAGTATAACCTGTTCCGCTACCAGCAGCAGCAGCACTTCCGCGAGGAGCTTCAGTTGATAAAGAGTCAATTTTACGAACAGACCATGTTGTACCTGTCGTAGTAAAATCATAAATGTATGGGCGTGCACCCGGTACATGTGGGAAATAATATCTGTCTGTAGTGTTAAATGAGAAAATGAAGTAGGTAGAGTCAGGATGAACACTTGAATGTGATACAACTGTTGAAACGAAGTGTAAACGATCGTCTTTATCAACAACTGCATCCATACCTTCACTACTTCTGAACCAAGGAACTGCTACGGCATTGTTAACGCTCAATGCCGCAGGTAAATCATTAGTTACCATTGTTAAGCTTGGAGAAGCAAAATCCATATTAGGAATAGCTGCCCAGCTTGCACCTGAATTGGTTGTTTTCCATACACGAGGTTGAATACCACGGTTTACAGTTACAGTTGTGGTTTTGTTTTGACCAATGACAATAGCGTATCCAACAGTACCTGCTTCGTTCCAGGCCATCAATACATCTTGCATGTTGGTTGTACCATCAGAAGGTGCTTTTTGGAAATCCGGGTATAATTCTGTACCTGTCCAGCTGAATGTACCACCTGCAAATGTTCCGGTAGTAATATAAAGTGAAGTATCGCCAGGAGCTGCTTGAGATGCACCAGGATTATCAGTACCAACAGTTGCAACTGATCTAACTAAACCATCATCAGTAATTGAAAAGTTATAACGGTTAAAGTTCATACCTTTCAATGGATTTGATCCCGGAGGATTTGGCACCCATTGCTGAGCGTTTGGAGTAGTGCTTGGTATATTATTGTAATTAGCACTTCCTAATTGTTTACTTGAGAACCAGTTACCTGTCCATCCACTACCACCTGTAGTAGGACCGCAACCAACGATGTAAGCGTTGTTAATATTGGTGTTACCCGGTGGGTTGTAAATACCACCTTGAGGATAACGCTTTAAATTAGTAGCGTCTGAACCAAAAGCTGTACTATCGTACTGCGGTTGGAATGTTCCGTTTACAGCAATAGGATTCCAGTTTCTGATAATTTTAGCCAAAATAGCACCTGAATTACTTTCTGAAATTGGTGAAATAGTATAACTACAAGGCTTACGGTAAATGTAAGATACTACATCTAAATTTTCATCATAGTTAATAATTCTTGAGTTTGGCACTAAATGACCAAACACGTTTTGAGAAGCCGCAAAAGCTTGCCAAGTAGTAGGCACTGTACCAGAGGATACAGCTTCTTTATTAGCTAATAAAGCAGGTGTTTGGTTTTGTGAACCTGTAGAAGATGACATTGTAGGCTCTACCGGCGAATAAGAAAGTTCATTCGGTTTAGGCGCTTTAACAATCCCAGTGGGTTTTACCCTGTGGTTCTGAGCGTTTACTGCAAAAGCAGTAACTAAAGCTGAACCAAATAGTAGTTGTTTTTTCATGTTTACTGTTTGTTTTAGTTAATATTATTTTAATTAATTTGCTTTAATTAGTTATAACAATCTATCACTAGATATCGTAAAGTTAACGTTTTTTTTTCATTAAAAAAAACCTTTTATAAAAAAAAAGCTACCTAATAAAAATTAGGTAGCCCTTTTAACAATTGTCTAGCAATTATTTTCCTTTGTTAACTGAACCAGCTAAATCAGAACCAGCTTTAAATTTAACTACTTTTTTAGCAGCAATTTTAATTTCTTTACCAGTTTGAGGGTTACGGCCTGTTCTAGCAGCACGTTTAGCTACTGAGAAAGAACCAAAACCTACTAAACCAATACGATCACCTTTTTTTAAGGCTTTGTGGATTGATTCAATTGTTGCATCTAAAGCACGACCAGCGTCAGCTTTTGTTAACTTAGCACCAGATGCGATAGCATCGATTAATTCTGCTTTGTTCATTTTTTTGTTTTTTAAGGGTTAAACTTTTGTTAATTGTATGGCAAATGTAACACAGAATCCTTGTTTGTCAAGTGTTTTGAGTTATTTTTTAATTATTTTGTTGATAAATAGGCATTTTGTTAATAAAAACACCTTGTAATGCCCTAAAAACAGCACCTTTTTTGTGAATAACGGTTTATTCTGTTAATAACACACGTATTTTGAAGTTTGAAACTCCTACAACCTCACTAAACACAATAAGAATCAGAATTTAATTTATAGCCTCTTAAAAAATCAGGGGTTGTCATTTTTTTCTTCCCCTCTAACTGTAACTCGTAAACCGTTAGTAAATTAGTTTCGCATTGTATTTTAAAATAAGTTTTGCCATCACTATAAATAGAGCCTGGTTTTCCTGATTTATTACATTCCTCAACTCTTGAACTGAATATTTTTAATTGCTGTGCTTTACCATCATTAACAATGGAAGTGTACGCCGCAGGATAAGGACTTAACCCTCTTACCAAATTATGGGCTGATTGCGCATCTAATGCAAAATTAATTTTACAATTTTCTTTAAACAATTTTGGAGCATGGCATGCAATACTGTCATCTTGTACAATAAAATTTAATTCAACATTATTTGTAATACATCTGTTAACCGCTTCAATTGTTTTGATTATTAAATGTTTTCCATTATTCATTAATTTATCATGTAAGCTTCCCGCTGTCTCATTTTCTTCAATTTCAACTTTTTCCTGAAACAATATATTTCCGGTATCGATTTCGTGTTTCAATTTAAAGGTAGTTACACCTGTTGTTTTTTCGCCATTAATAATTGCCCAGTTTATTGGTGCAGCCCCTCTGTATTTTGGTAAAAGCGAGGCATGTAAATTATAAGTACCATGTTTTGGCATGTTCCAAACAATTTCAGGAAGCATTCTAAACGCTACTACAATTTGTATGTCTGCATTTAATGATCGTAATTCCTGAATAAATGTTTCACTTTTTAAATTTTCAGGTTGTAAAACTTTTAAGCCGTGCTGAAGAGCAAATTGTTTAACCGCACTTTGTTGTAATTGCTGTCCTCTGCCCGCGGGTTTATCCGGCGCAGTAATCACTCCAACTACCTTATAGTTTTGTTTAATAAGTTCTGCTAATGAGGCCACCGCAAATTCGGGTGTTCCCATAAAAATTATTTTCATTTTTGATTGATGTTATCCGGCATCAAATATAATTCTAATTAGTTACACGCTAAGCCAATAAATAAATTTTAAAACAATGGCTCTATTTTTTATGAATAAATTATCAGATGTATAATTATCGCTGTATACAATAAATAAATCACTCATTGGTTTAAACCGCCATTGAAGTCTACCATTAAAATTCATGTTTTTTGCCTGACTGTTGTATTGACCAAATAAGGTTAAAAATAAACTTTTAGAAAAAGTAAAATCTATCCGAGGGCTTATAAGATTTAAGGTAACAGGTTTATCAAGATAACTTACTTGTATGTCATCTCTTGTATAGTTTACTGAAAAAATAGCATAGTGCTTTAATCGATAACTTAACTCCAAACCGTATGAGAACTTTGTGCCTGAAAAATACGAACCGATATTTGAACTTATAGCGCCGTATAAATGTCGACGAACGTTGCTTCCTAATTTGATTGCAGCATTTTGGTAATAATAATCTCCGGCAATTAATTTTTTGGATTGTCCACTAAAGGTAACATCTGTGTTATAAAGTAACTTAGTATAGTTGGTGTTATAATCAAGGTTAATATATGCAGAGTTGTTAAAAAAAATATCTATCCCTGGGTTTATTAAAAAATCTGTATTAACGAATCTTTCATTTCTATAATGGTCACCATAAACATTTGGTGTAATTCTATTGATAATTGATTTTTTCGGATAGAAATTATATTTTATCCAGGGTTCAAAGCGCCAATAACTTAATCGTTTAATTTGGTTGGAAGAATCTCTTTGAAAAATACGTGGTGTAAAACCAACTTCGGCGTTATAATTTTTATCTACATACTCGTGATTCCAATCTAATGTGAAATTTCGAGTAGTGTAATCTAACCAAGAGGCGTGGGCAAATGCATTATTATTGAAATTATTGGAAAAGGAATGATGGTAAAATATTTTCCCGTTTAATTTATTGTCGGCACTTGAAATGTTGAAATCCAATCCGGCAACCCTGTTAAAATTTGTAGCCGAAAAACCTGAAGAATCCAATTGTTGCCTGTTTACAAAAATAGCAGATAGGTTACTTCTTTTGAATACATTACGCGATGCAGCTGCCACCAAATAGTTTTGTGAGTACACATCTTGAAAGTTAAATGATGTTTTGGCTGTTTGTATGTTCATTAAACCTACACGCCAGTTTTTATTTGGTTTGCCGCTTAACCTTGCGCCTCCAACAATTGGGATGATGTTTCCGTCATCTAATCCAATTCGTCTTGAGAAAAAAGGTCTAATTTGCCTGAAACCGAAGCGTTCAAATAAATCACTATTCTCAATAAAGAACTGTCTTTGCTCAGGAAAGAACAGACTAAAACGAGTAAGGTTTGTGATTTGCCTGTCAACTTCCACTTGACTAAAATCCGGATTTATGGTTAAATCAAGATTCAGGGAATTACCCAACACAATTTTACCATCAGCACCAAAATTACCTTCAATTAAATTTTTTGAATTGGTCGTATAATCTTTTGTGAAACGTCCAATAGAATATGGTATGATAGAGATATTACCACCGTTTTTTTGCGGAGGTGTTTCAAATTCCAGAGAACCCATGAAGGCAAGTGATGAGATGTTAAACTGTCTTGGCACCTTTACCCATGTGCTGTTTTCATTTCGTTTTAAATCATTTCGAGCAAAATTTACTTTCCATTCTTTTAACTTTTCCTTAAACCTTAAGGTTTTAAAAGGTATAGCCATTTCTACACTCCAATAGTTGGCGTAGCGTTTTACTTCTGTGAACCATTTGTTGTCCCAATTAGTTGTAACGCCTTGGCCGCCGCCCATCGCAATTAAGCCTTCGCGTTGCACGCCATATGGATTTACACCAAAACTGAATCCATTTTGTCCATCGCTAAATGGATCTATACTAACAACAAAAGCATCGCTGATTGGATATGAAAAATCTCGTTTTAATGTTTGAACGATGTATTTTCCTGGTAAGGAGTCATAACAAATAGCAGCAATATAAAGATACTTTGCGTTATAACACATTTTCACCTCAGTTTTTGATAAGGCTATGGACGTATCGTCTGGAAAGTTTTCCCAAAAATCTCCGCTTGGTTTACAAAGTTGCCAGATGCTATCATTAAGAACCCCATCAACTTTAATATCCGAAGTGATATATTTAGCTTGAATGCTTTTGGATAAGTTCTGTGCATAACCAGTGTAAAAAAAAGCAATGAATATTAGACTAAAAATGGATTTCAAAATAATGTTGGAAATTACTCAAATTTTGAGGATATGCATAAAAAAAGAGGTTGTCCAATGAACAACCTCTTTTTATTAAAATGGTTTAAAATTATTCTAAAACAATTTTCTTGGTTACCTTATCAACTTTGTTAGATACTGTAACAAAATAAACACCTTTAGCTTTTCCGGCTAAGTTAATGTTAGCTATGTTACTGTTGATGATTTTTTCAGAAACGATAACAGAACCTAAAACGTCTACTACAACTAAATTATAATCGCCATTTGTTGGTAATGTAATGTTTAAGTTTCCATTAGTTGGGTTAGGAGAAACATCAGTAAGGTTAGCAAATTTAGTTTCATTAATACCTACACAATTTTGAACATCAATTGTTCGAGTTGTAATAGAAACACCAGAAGCATTACCTGCTCTTAAAGTAATTGTATAAACTCCAATACCACTTATTGTAATTGATGGAGAAGCAGCAACTGCATTAGGCGCAAAAGCAACACTTGATGATGGAGCTGTAGACCATGTATAAGAAATTGGCCCAGGACCAGTTGTACTATTATTAGGTGTAACAATTGCAGTTGAGCATAAAGCTGCAGGTATAGAGAATGAAGGACTGGCAGTACAAGAATTTACTGTAATAGTTTTACTAACAACAACAGATCCGGCAACACTTGATGCTAATAAATTAACTGTGTATGTTCCACCGGCGCTGAACGTAATGGCAGGACTTGTTGCATTGGCATTAGGGCTTATGGTAACACCGGCTGCAGGAATGGTAGACCAAGTATAAGTTGGAGTTGGTGTTCCTGTAGTAACGTTGGTAAAGTTTAATGCTACATTATTACATAACGTACCGGAAGGTACTGTAAAATCTGCCGTTGGAGTAGAGCATGCCGTTACATTAATTGTTCTGCTGCTGCTTGAACTTGCTGATGAGTTTGTAGCAGCAAGCGTTACAACGTAATTACCTGGAGCAGTGAATGTTAATGTTGGATTAGTTGCCGTTGGTGCCGAAATAGTGGCAGCAGGAGAAACTGACCAAGAATAAGTAACAGTTGAGTTACCTAAAGACCAGTTAATTGGATTAACTGTTGTAGAAGGTGATGTAAAACATACAGCACTTGGAGCATTAAAAATAGAAGTAGCACCGTTGAATTTGTAAATACCACCGGTAGGAGCAGTTTGAGAAGTTTGGAACGTCGCAGCCCATCCGGAAGTTGCATCAGAGAAATCGATTGCTAAGTATGGAATAGCACTACCTCCCCAGTTGGTCCAGGTAAGCCCACCATCACTTGAGTAAGAGAGGAAACCTGAAGTAGCTGTTGTGCTGTTAGCAGCGCTTACAAACACATTTGTGCCCGGTACACCGGCAACATCGTTTCTTCCAAAGTTTGGATCAATCGAAGTTACTTTTGTCCAAGTAGCACCACCATCAGATGTGATGAATTGTTCGAAAACTCCTGGAGTAACAGAAGTATTAAATGCCGTACAAATACCCATGTTCGCATTGCAAAAAGCAATATCGCTTACCGAAATACTGGCAGACGGCGCACTTGGTAATACACTTACGCTCCAAGTTAAACCTGCATCTATTGAGCGGAAAACGCGACCCTTATTTGTACCAAACCAAAGGTTGGTTGTACCTTGTTTTTCGTAAACATTAACTAAAAAGTACTCACCAGAAGTTGGGTTTGGAATATTGGCACCAGGAACAATTGTCCAAGTTGTACCGCCATTGTTGGTTCTCCAAATTTCATATTCATTAGCATTTCCAGGGTGGCCGTCACCTTGTGCAACACCAATTGAAGGTGTTAAGAAAGCAACTACATTGCAGAATGAAGCTGAGTTTGTAAACATACCGGGAGCAGTCATGTTTTGCCAAGTTGCGCCACCATCAATTGTTCTGTGGATAGCTCCTTGAGCACCGGGACCTTTTAAATATGCTGATACCCAAGCAGTATTGGCATCAATAGCATCTAAATTGGCTATTACGTATGTATTGGTGTCACCAACTGCCGGGTTTAATGTACTTGCATACACTGCACCTGTATTAAACGTTGTTCCACCATTAATTGTTCTGGAGAAATTAACAAAGTTTTGGCTTACGTTAGCACCACTGTAACCAATTGACCAAACTACATTTGAATTAATCACATCCAAAAATTTGCTCGAAAAACTTGCAGCTAAAGTATAATTAGTGTTTTGCAAGGTTGCCCATGCCGGACTCGGCACCTGAGCATTGGCACTTAATAATGCGCCAGCTGTTAAAATTGTAAGTAGTGTTTTTTTCATCTTTTTAATTTTGTTAATAGAATACTAAATTAAACAAAATTCTATTATGATTGTTCTTTTTTTTAAGTTTTAACACCGTATTAATCCCCTATATTTGCCTAAAATTTATGAAAATAGAAACTGATATTGTTATCATTGGCGCCGGTCCTGTTGGATTATTTGCAATATTTGAAGCCGGCTTACTAAAGTTAAGATGCCATTTGATTGATTACTTGCCGCAGGTTGGTGGTCAATTATCTGAAATTTATCCTAAAAAACCAATTTATGATATTCCGGGCTACCCTACAGTTTTAGCCCAAGAGTTAATTGATAATTTAATGAAGCAGGCAGAGCCTTTTAAACCAACATTCACTTTAGGGGAACGTGTTGAGAAACTTGAGAAGAGAGGAGAAAGAGATTTTGTTGTTGAAACTAACTTGGGGACAAGCGTTTTTGCAAAGGTAGTTGTAATTGCCGGTGGATTAGGTTGTTTTGAGCCTAGAAAACCAGAGGTTAGTGGACTTGAAAAATTTGAGAATGGCAAAGGCGTTAACTACATGATTTTAGATCCTGAAAAATACCGTGGTAGCAAAATGTTAATCGCTGGAGGTGGGGATAGTGCTTTAGATTGGACTATTTTTCTTTCAGAAGTTTGTAGTGAATTAACCTTGGTGCACCGCAGCGAAAGTTTTAGAGGTGCACCGGATAGTGTTAACAAGGTGATGAAGCTTGCAGAATCCAAAAAAATTAATCTACTACTCAACAGTGCAATTGAAAGTGTTTCCGGTACAGATAGATTAGAAGCTGTTCAAATTAAGAATATTAAAACAAACGAAGTTAGTAATTTTGATGTGGATCATCTTATTCCATTATTTGGTTTAAGTCCAAAGCTTGGGCCGATAGAAAATTGGGGGTTAAATTTGGACAAAAACGCTATTGAAGTAAATACAGATGATTATAGTACCAATGTAGAAGGGATTTATGCAATTGGAGACATTAACACTTATAAAAACAAATTGAAATTGATTTTATGTGGTTTTCATGAAGCTGCGTTAATGAGTCACAGCGCTTATAAATATATGAATCCAGGGATTAAATACACAATGAAATACACAACGGTGCAAGGTGTTAATGCCTTTTAGAACAATGACTAATTTAGTTGCATGATGCTAGCTGATTCAAAGCCTATGCTATCTGTGCTTAGTAAAAAACTTAATCAGTATGTTGCAATTTAAGATGAAGGTCTTTAAGGCTTGTTTTACTTATTTTTTTCCTTCTCTACACCATATTTTGGTTCCTTCCAGCCGGCAATATCACGTATAACTACCGAAGCACAAGTTAAACCAAATGCAGCGGGTAAATAAGAGATTGTTCCATACGCAGAGCGTTTGTAATTGCTTCCATCTGTTCTCATGATGGAGTGTTTCGCGGCAGGTTCGTCGCTAAATACACATTTTATGCCTTTGTAAATATTCATGTAGCGGAGTCGTTTTCTAACATAATATGCCATCGGACAAATTCTGGTTTTAGCTAAATCAACCACCTTAATTCTTGTAGGGTCCATTTTACCGCCGGCACCCATACTACTGATGATTCGTTGATTATTGTAATAAGCAGTTTGTATCAAGTAAAGTTTTGGTGAAATGCTGTCAATTGCATCTATAACGTACGAGAATTTATTTTTAAGTAACAGCTGCATTTCATCGGGATTCTTAAATCTGTCAATTACATCCAATTTAATTTCAGGATTGATTAATTGAATTCGTTCACCCATTAAGAGAGCTTTTTTCATGCCATGTGTACTGCTTAAGGCTTGTAATTGCCTGTTTCTATTTGTAGGGTCAACAACATCTCCGTCAATAATAGTCATGTTTCCAATACCACTTCTTGCAATAGCTTCTGCGGCGTATGAGCCTACTCCTCCCAAACCAACTATTAATACATGAGCATTATTTAATTTCTCTAAGCCTTTGGCGCCAACCAACAAGCTTGTGCGTTCCATCCACTTTGTATCCATTTGCGGTAAATTAAAAAGGCTATTTCAGATACTGAAACAGCCTTTCATAAGGTTTGTATTTAATTAATAAGTAGAAAAACCTTGCTTATCACTTACTTTATGTTCAATAAGAAGGCCAACACAAGCGCCATCTGCAGCTTTATGTTTATCTTTTTCTGTTGCACCTTGAGGCACAACCACTTCAATAATTAATTGACGCGTACCAACGCTCTGAAACTCGAACACTTGAGTATCTTCCGCAGTAGCATTATCAAATAACAATTCATTAGTTCTAGAATCATAAATTTTGTAATTTACTTTATCACCAAGAACAGTTTCACAACAAACCGAAATTCTGTAATCCATGTTTTTGTAAATTACACATCGTAATTTGCTAACCATACCTTGATTAAACAAACCACTTTTACTTTGGGCATTGTACTGCCATTTTTCGCTTTTACCTTTTTCTAAAACACAATATTTTTTGTGGAAATTACTACAAACTCCAGCCTGACTGAATGCAGATGAAGTAATTAAAACTGCAACGATTATACTTAAAAGTTTTTTCATAGGATTCATATTTAATTTTTAATGTTAGAATTTTAAAACGCTTACTTTATTTGAGCATAGCCGTTCCTAATTGATTTAATTTTTTCTTTAATGGCGTTGTAGTTTTCTTCAGTGATATTTAACTGTTTTCCACCTGCTAATATTTTGGTTTTTGAAGCTTCTGTTTGCTTGGAAGCTTCTGCCTCTTTTTCCGCAATTTTGTTGAACTCAGCCAATAAGCCTTCAAAATCAGCTTTCACGGCAGCTACATTAGGGTCAGATTCATGTTTTTTGAAAAATTCAATAATGTTTTCCAATGTGTATTTTTGGTCGGCTAAACGGTCAATAATAGGACTGTTGGCTTTATATTGAGCAAGCTGAGTAGCAATGTAAATACTCTCGATCCATCCACCTGCAACAACACATGCTAAAGTTGGTCCTTGTTTACTGTCCTCTAAGGTTTCAAATGATGAGAAGTAAATATCATCTGTGATTAAAGCCAACGAATCCGGCTTACCTAAGTTTTCTTGCAATCTTTTTAAGATTTCGGGTTTAATTGCAGTGGAAACACCAATTTGGTCGCCTAAGTTTTTTACAACCGGGAAATACTTTAATGCTTCAGCACCAATTTCAAAGATACTACAGTAGCTTAAATCACAACTGTAAATACCAAAGTTAAGAGCTTTAGCTTTTGCATCTGAATAATTTTTGGCGTTTGAAGCAGGATTTAACATTTTTGTATCCTTACTGGTGTTACCAATCATTTTGATGAATGTTAACATTTCGCCGGGAGAAGGAACTTG
>Ga0208855_1000444_pt1 | contig 10959 bp, 9 predicted proteins | sample LakMenEpi17May12_FD_150708 | JGI IMG/M metagenome (GOLD analysis project Ga0208855, IMG submission 150708) | Freshwater microbial communities from Lake Mendota, WI - 17MAY2012 deep hole epilimnion (SPAdes) | ecosystem: Environmental > Aquatic > Freshwater > Lentic | place: Lake Mendota, Madison...
CAGTTGACATTGTTGCCGTCGCCGTCCAGGTCGCATGCCTGTTCTGCCGCGATGGACTGCTGCAGAATCTGCAAACCGGCTGCAGCTGGTGGGCCAGTGATGACAGATTCATGCTTCGTCCCGTCTGGCATTGTGACTACAATGCGAAGCGCGGACTTATCTTGGGCAAGCGCGAACGCCGCGAAAATTAAGAGTAGTAGGGTGGTACGCATAAATCTTTACCGGGCAGGTTCCCAGATGTAGGTCACCGTGAACGACGGTTCGCAGTGGATCGGCACTTCCAGCGTGTTAAGCCACGCAGCCATTTTCACGACCAGGACGTGATCGGCTTCGAGGAGTCCACCAGCTGAAACATCATCGTTAAACGCAGCGCGGGCTGGCTTGCCGCTCGTTGCTACCTGGACATAGAGCATCGTGTTGTCTGCTGCCCAATCGGCGCGAACGGAGCCATCAGGCGCGGTCGTGGTCAGCCCAAATAATGCGCCCGCGTAACCCATGCGGTAGTCTGCCGCCTGAAGGCGTTTCGGCCATATCAGGAAGTCGCCTTGAGCCTTCAGGATTCGTACCCGATGGCCTACTGGCGGCTTGAACGTGATCCGGTGCAGGGTGTACCCCGCACGGCCCCAAGTGTCCTGTCGAGTGTCGAGGTCGCCGAGGATGTCCGATGAAAAGTTTGTCGCCAACATACACGGCGCTTGGCGCGTGCAGGAAAAAGCAGGAAGAGAAAACAGGAGTAAGAGTAGTATCATCACATAGCCACCTTGCGAGTTGCCCCGCCGTTGCAAACTTGAAGTTCGTTCGTATCGGTCCTAAAGCCGATCCACCCATTAGTCACGCCAGAACAGGAAGCGTCACCGCCAGAGAAGGTGCGGATGTAGAAGTTGCCCGACCCGACGAAAATGGTTGAATTCGTGCCTGATGCCGTCGATATGCCGCCGTTGGCCGTGATTGCGCCGCTAAACGTACCGGTGCCAAGGTTGGTCAGATTCCGGCTGCTGTCCATCCACTGAGTACCGTTCATAAATGCCGAGGTGGACAGGTACAGCGTTCGCCATGGCGTACCGGAGTAGCCAAGATCTCCGTTACTACTGCCGACGTCCAGCGGGTACAGAGTGCCACGAATGCCCCACTGCGTATTACTCGCACTGACAACAACGATACTCATTTCGGTCTGGCCACCAGACCCAGAATCGAGGAAATAGGTCGAAGCCCCGTTAAGCCGATGACGCCAGAAACTAGTGACCGTTGTCCCGTTTGCGATTTCTAGATTCGCAGTGTTGACGAACTGCCCGTAGATATTCCTGAACCGCGTCGAAGACCCGATGTCATAAGCGTCCGTAGTTGTAGCGGCAATCGATGCCGTGAAAGTCTTCGTGCCGGTTATCGTCTGGTTGGTGTTGGTCGTAACGCAAGTAGCGCAAGCGCCCAGCGGCTCCCATGTCCCATCCCCGCTGCCGTTCGAGGTCAGAACTCGCCCCGCCGCCGCGCCAGCGGTCAGCCGGAGCCCCGTACTGAGGTACAGCGTTCGCCATGGCGTACCGGAGTAGCCAAGATCTCCGTTACTGCCGCCGACGTTCAGCGGGTACAGGGTCCCTCTAAACCCAGCCCCGGAGTTGGTAGAACTCAGGGTCTCTAGCCTTACCTCAAGCTGTGACGCCGAGCCGCTCGATATCTCATAAGCGGAGGCGGAGTTGAGATTATGCCGCCAGAATGACGCCACGGTGATTCCGTTGGCGACTTCGATATTTGCGGCATTCACCGCCTGCCCGTAGATATTCCTGAAGCGGGAAGAAGATCCGATATCATGCGTATCAGTCGCGCTCGCCGCCAACGAACCGCCGAACGTCGTAATACCGGACACCGTAGCCGTCCCCGCCACAGCCAACCCCGCCGCATTCACGACCACGGAAGCCGTCCGCGTCGCCGCGCCGTTGGCGGTGGTTTCCAAGCGCAGTTCCGTGCCCTGCGCTGATCCCGGCGTCCAGTTCTGCGTGGCGAATGCCGTGATGTTCGCGCCGTTGTAATTAGTCCCGCCTGTCCTTAACCCGAAGGCATAAAACGCAAGCCGGTCGCCCGATGCCGGAGCGGTCTCAATAGCCGCCTGGATGCCCGCGCCGCCCGATGGCGAAGGCGTGCCGGAGTTGTGGATGCGGAGGCCGTTCACGTCCACAGCACGGCTGAACAGCGTTGCTGTGGTCAGGTCCGTCGAGCCGACTGCGACGGCCCCCGCAAAGGTCGAGGTGTTACCGAACGTCGCCGCGCCGGTAGCGCGAAACGTGCCGGATACGTCGAGCTTCGCGGACGGAGATGTACACCCGACGCAAACCGAGCCACCAGAATTCACCAGAGCGATGTCCCGCCAAGCCACACCCTGCGAAAGTGCATTGATGGAAAAGTACGGCGTCGCGGCTGAAGCAACGAACGCCAGAAATGCACCTTGGCCGGGGGCTCCGGTGTCTCCGTTTCCGATGTGGAGCGTCGTATCGGCGGTATTCGTCCCGCTGTAAACCTTCGCAGTGGCTCCGATCACTTCGAGCGCGTGCGCTGGAGTCGACGTATTGATGCCCAGGGAGCCCGCCACGGTCGCGCCTGATGCGCGGGCAACTACCGATGCTGTCCGCGTCGCCGCGCCGTTGGCGGTGGTTTCCAAGCGCAGTTCGGTGCCTTGCGCCGAACCAAGCGTCCAGTTTTCGGTCGTGAAGGCAGTCACCGACGCGCCGTTGTAGCGGGTGCCGGAGACGAAGCTGCCGAAGCTGTAGAACGCGAGCCGATGCCCGCTGGAAGGCGTCGATTCCATCGCCGCCTGAATCCCAGCGCCAGCCGTGCTCGATGACGTTCCACTGTTGTGGATGGCGAGGACGTTGACGTTGGAAGTTCGCGCCAGCAGACGAGCGATTGATGTCGTCGTGTCGCCAATTGCGACGTCTCCGGTGTTGTAGTAGAGGTCGCTCCCGCTCACCACCCACGGCGACGTAGCAGGCGTGGCCCAGTCGCCGCTGCCGTCCGTGCCGGTGGCTGTCCAGACTTGGCCGATGGTGGAGGAGGATTTGAGTTTAATGGTGCCCACCGCGTCAAGGCCGTAGGTCCACACGTTCGCCATCCGCAGTGAGCTTTGGCCAACGTCGGTGACGTTATCCACGGCACCCTGGAAGTTTGCTGATGCTATAAATGTCGGCGAACTGACTGCGCTTGTTATCTCCGCTGAATCTGCCCAAACGGTATTCCACCGTCGCGCCGTTGCCCCCAACGACGGCGAGGTGGCGTCATTCACGGCGTCCCCGCTGCCCGTCGACCGTTGCGCCGGAAGAAGCGCCCCGAAGACCTCGAAGCTGTTACTGGGCGAACTCGTGAACACTCGCGTGTATGCAAGCGCCCGACTTCCCGCGTTGTCGCGAAGCGTCCAATTGCTCGTAATCGCGGAGGCGTTTACCCGCTGGTCCCAGAACCCACTACCGCCCGACGTGTCCGAGATCTCGAGCTTCCTCGTGTTGTCGATGCGCGAAAACACCACGCTCGGCCGCGTTCCGGTCTCCCCAATCGCGTGGGTGTTGTCCGTCCCAAACCGTAGATCGCCCGATAGCGTCGTGACGCCCGCAACGGCAAGCGTGCTCGCCAACGTCACCGCGCCCGCCGCCCGGAACGTCCCGCCCACGTTGAACAGGAACGATGTATCGATTGCGCCCACGCCCACGACACCTTCACGCGGCTGTAGAAGCAACTGATTATTGACGCCCCCGTAGGCGTACGTCGTTGGGTCCGTCTGCCCGTCAAGCATCGTCTGGATGCCCATCTGGTTATCGGCAATTCGATACATCACGAGCCGATCAGCGCCGGAGACGCCGAAATACTTAAAGCCTTCGACTTCTTGGTTGGTCGTCGTTAGGACCGCGCCCACACCAGGGCAGGCCGCGAAAGACAACACTCCCGCCGTGGTGCCTGTAAGGCAGTGGCCGTTCGATGCGGGCGCGGCGGTGGGCAGGGTGAGGGTGTAGGAGGCGGTGGCGGTGTTCGGAGCCTTCAGCACCACTGCCTTCCCGTCCGCCCGCGTCGTGTCGAATTCGATCTGCCCGACAGCGGTTCCGTCCGTCGTCGGGATGATGCGGATCTGGCCGATTTTGAACTGACCGAGCAACGATAACGGCAGTAGCGCCGCGATGATGATTGTCCGCATTAATCCACCCCCACCGCAGGCGTCACGCACCGCAGAAAATCGCCGTTTCGCATAGTCATGAACTCGAAAATGTTGATCGCGTTGGCTTCGCCGTCAAGCGCAATCGCGCCAGTCCCGGCGAACTTCGTACCCCAGGCGACATTGCGGCCGGCTGTTCCGTCAGAAGTGAAAATCAGCATGAACCGCGTGCCAGGGGTCACGGCGTCGGAACCGAAAACTACATCGGCAATGGTCGTTGTCGCCCGGTTAAGTACGATTTCCTGGACCAAACCGTTGGCGAGATCGAGCGTGAGGCTGGCAGCTCCGGCCACCAGATAGATGCCGTTCGACGTACTCGACGGAGCCGCAGGCGTCAGAACTCCGCCCGATATAACGCCGCTCGACGTCCCGCCGCCGATCATGGCTTTCCAGTACTCCTGGATGCCAATGATGGATGTTCCACTGATAGCCCGCACGCGCGCCTTGAGATACTGGCCTGCAACGTCCGTCAGGTAGACTTCATTTACGAGGTACGTGGCCGAACTCACACCGCGCGGAGTGTTCGCTACGGTTTGCAGTTGCCCAGGCCTGACGGTCGCGCAAAGTGGTTCAACGATCTGGTCTGTCTCATACTCCACCTCGACAACCGGATTCTTCCGCGCCGCAATGACAGCCTCAGCCGCAAGCAACGCTTGGACCTGCCCGATCTCCCGCTCAGCGTAACGCTCATACCGTCCGCTGCCGCCGTCTTCTTGCGTGATCGTCGCCGTGATGTCGCTGGAGTCTTCCGCCGTCACTACGTCGGCCCCGAGTTTTTGATAGACGACGGTAAGCGTGTTGCCGCTGGTCAGCACGTCGCCCGCCGCGTCTTGCCGGATCTTGGTTGACGCGAACTCCCAGTACCACTCGCGGTCCGTGTCGGCCAGGAATTGCCCGATCTCGGCAACCTGCCCGTCTACGCTGATACTGACGATCTGCGCCAGCCGGTGCGCGAGTGTGAACGTCCGCGCAGATCCGTCGCCCGCGAACGATTCCGTCTCGCTGACGATCTGGTTCCAAGGCACCCGGGTGAGGATCGCGTTTACCTTGTCTTCCCGGGTGCGGCGGATTCGCAGTGAGCGATAGTTGCCGCTGGTCGTGGAGACGTTGAACGGCGCGTTGGCAAACGTGCGCGGCTTGAAGTACAGTTCCCGCTCCTCGTCCATCCACACAGCGAAGCCGCATAGTTGGGCGAGTTCGTTGATCGCTTCCATAACGCTGGTGTTGGCGTCGAACGTCACCACGTCAAGCACCGCGCCCGCGTCCACGTTCGCGGTGCCGATGCCCTCATTTGAGGCGTAGTTCGTGACGAGGTCTACCACGACGTCGCCCGCGCGAGTGGTGAGCAGGACCTGGTCCAGCGTGCCGTCGTCCAGGATGTTTACCGCACTGCCGCCGCTCGTCAGGGATAGCTGGAGCGTGCTCCCGGATGCGCCGATGACAAAGTACTCGATGGTTGCATCGAGCCCGTCGCAAAGCGTTCCCTGCGCGTGCGCCTTTACACGTACCCGGTCCCCGTTGCTACGGCCGTGCGCCGATACCGTCGTCAGCGTGTCCGTTGCCGGATTGGCCGTAAAAAGAAAGGTGCCGTCGTAGTGCGCCGGAAGAGACGTGCTCGGGTTGTAGCAGCGCCGCCGATCCAAGCGCTGCTCCCAAGTGATGCCCCGGATATCATAAAACGCGCCTGCGGCTGAGCCCGCCTCAGTGATCGAAACCTCGGATACCTCATCGACCGAACCGGCCCATAGCTTCGTCCCTCCGTCCCAAAGCTCAATCTCTTGGCCTTGCTCGGGCCGATAGGAGCCGCTAGTCGAGATCACGCGGACATTGAAAGATCCACGCTGCCCGGCTGTCGCCGCAATGTTCAGCGAGTAGTGAGCGATTTCGCGGATAGCGCCGTCGATGTAGACGTCTAGGCTCACTTCGGGATGACTCCAAGTTGCTTGAGTTCGCGGGTGATCGCTTCGAGCATCTGGCGCGGGTCGCCGCCGTTGACGTTGATGGTCACCGAGGCCGCGCCGCCACCGGCAACGCTCATCTGGCGCGTCTCCATGCGGATCAGCGAGTCCCAGATGTCTTTCAGCTTCGGCAAGTACTCGTTGTTTTTTTCGAGCAGGTGTAGCAGGTGGATCTGTGAGAACCGAACTTCCTTTTCGATCAGGTCCAGCGTCTTATTCATCCCGGCCATCTGGAAATTGCCGATGACTCCAGACACCAGCGAGCCGATGCTGGTAACCATGCCGAGGATGCCGCCCGACGCAGCGGACACGGCAGAGCCTACGCCACCTTGAGCGCCGCCACCGCCCGACGCGCCACCGCCACCGGAGCCGCCGAGGATGCCGCCAATCTTCGCGCCCACGCCGCCAAGCTTCGTCAGTAGCTTGCCCAGCAGCTTGATGCCTTCGTTGACCGCGAACTCGATGCCGGTCCGCAGAAGCCCATCAACCGCCGCGTTGCCAACCTTCCGCATCGCTTCACCGATACTCTCCGTCCCACGGATGATGTTGACCACGGCGCGGCTGAAGTCGGTCTGGATCGTGGAGACTTGGCGCGAGATGCCCGTGCGGAGGTTCTTCCATGAGTCTTGCGCGCCCCGCGCGGTCTGCCGGATGATTTCAAGGTTGCGCTGGGAGGAGCGGGCCGCGTCGGAGCCGTCGAGGACCGCGCCACCGGGAAGGCCGGGGACGTTCGGCGTCGGCAGGTTGCGAATATCAACAGTCGATCCGCGAAGCTCTGGAGCCTCTTCCGTGATACGCAGTTCACGCAGCGCAGCGTTGGCCGCTTCCGCCGCGCTGCCGTACTTCGCAAGCGCTGCGACGCCATCAGATAGCCGCTGATTGTAAGCGGCGGTGAGAAGCGCCAAGCGCTCTTTGATGACAGCAGAATTGAACTCAGCTGCGTAGGTATGGACGACGCCCCTGCCATAGTGCTGCACCAGTTCCGTTGCCTTTTCGATGACAGGATTCAGCGTCTGAACTTCGGTCTTCGTCTTCTCAACGCCGCGCGAGAAGCTCAGCAGGTTCTCATACCCGTCGTTAATCTTCGGGTTCAATTGACCTTGCGCGATCAGGTTGTCCTGGTAAGTCTTGGTCAGCCCGTCAAGGAACTGCTTGTTCTGCGCCGCAGCCTTCGCCTGATTGTTGAGCGCCGTCTCGGTGCGCGTCAGCGGCTCCAAGAGCGAATAGATGCCGGTGGCGATGGCCGTGAAGCCCGCAGCTTTGCCGAGGACCTGCATGGTCACGCCAAGGCCGCTCAGCGCACCGGCGACGCGATTGATAGCGGCGAAGACAACGCCGCCCTTCTCAATGAGCGTGCCAAGCGCGACGATCACCAGTGGCGCTGCGGTGGCAACCGCCCCAAGTTGGATCACGAGTCCCTGCGTTGCGGGGCTCAGGTCGTTGAACGCGCCTGCCAGTGCCTTCGCGCGGTCCACGCTGGGATTGATGAACTCTTCGAGTACTTTCTTCCCAATCGGCAGCAACGACTTCCCGAACTCCGCCGCCGTCTCAAACGCGGATTCCTTCAGGTTTTCGAGCGAGTTCGCAAACGTCGCCCCGGAGCGTTCGCCCTTGCCGAGTTCGGCGACGATGATGTCGATGAACTGCTTCGAACTAATCCCGAGACGTTCGAACGTCTTTGCGGGGTCGCCCAGCGATTCCGGCCCGAACTTCTCGCGCATGATCGCCGCGATCTGCGGAATGCGCTCGATGATGGGGTCGAGGTTTTCCTTCGTGACCTTCCCAACGGCGGAAAGTTGGGACAGTTGCCGGATCACCTCCCTGAAGTCTTCCTTTCCGCCGCCAACCGTCGCCAGGGCGTTCCCGAGTTCCATCATGATCTTGCGGGACTCGTCGGCACTACTGCCGAGGGTCTGGAGCCTGATGGAACCCTGTACCGCTTCCTGAAGGCCAAGGCCAGGGAGCTTCGAGACGACCTTCAGCCGCTCCAGTTCCTTTCCGGCCGCCGCCGAAGATTTCATCGTTGCGGTGAGGCCCTTTTCAAGCTTTTCCATGTCCGCAGCCGCTGCGAGAGCACCCGCGCCCGCCGCGATCAGCGGAGCACTGAAGCCGATAGACAGGGACTGTCCAGCCTGCGACATCGACGCGCCAAACCGCTGGATCTTGCCCAGGCTCGCGTTCAGCTTCTTGTCGAAGTCGTCGGTAGACGCTCCGATGCGAACGATGAGATTAGACAGTACACCCATTAGCGTTTAGCCTTTGCTTGCTGCATTGCCTTTTCTTGTTCGTCGGCCTTGATTTTCAAATATGCGGCCCATTCAGCGAACTCAGACGACGGCATTTCGTCGAGTAGCCGACATACGGGCATGTGGAGGATTTCGGCGAGCGCAAATGCGAATCGGCGCTCGCCCTCTAGTTTTTTTCGAGGTCCTTGGCGGTGTCTTCGGTCATGCCGGAGAGCCGCAGAATCTCCGTCACTACGCGGTCGAGAACCGCGCCCGACTTCTGTAACAGCGCGTCCTGGTGCGCGGGCTCGAACACCTTCGCGCCGTTCTCGTCGGTCAGCGTGGCGATAACCAGACGCACCACTGCCAACGCGGGCGTCTTCTTGGCGTCCTCGCCAAACTTCACCCGCTCGGCCGCCGTGATTTCACGGATGCCCACCGTCACGCCCCATTCGGGGACTTCCACCGTCGCCGTCTTGAGTGGTACGGCGAGGATTCTATCTGCAATGCTCATGAGTCTCCTTAACTTGCTGCGTAGTCCAGGACTCCATGAACGGAGAACTGAACGTTCTGTTTCACGGTCTCGTTCACGCCGCTGGTCGTGCCTTGGCTCGACATCATGGCGCCGAAGACATACCGATCAGCGCCGCTGACGTTCAGGTAGCAGGCCACGATAAAATAGCGCGCGCCATTCGTGAAGAAATACTCGTCCTCGTAGAATCTTTGGAACGAACACGTCGCCTCGCGCATAACGCAAGTGCGCTCTTTCCACGCGTCCCCGAAGGTCTGCGTCTCTTCGAGCATCGGCTGAACATCCAGCGTCCACTCGAAGCCCTGAGCGGCCTGGGCCAGCGTCAGATACTCGCCGGTCACGGTGATGGTGCCCGCTGGCGTGTAGTCGCCGAAGTCAATCTTCCCCGTCCCAAAGGCCACCTGATACCGGCTGGCTGGCACCGTCGCGACACCGTCGAGGACGGTCAGCGTTGCGTTAGGATTGATCGCCCGCTTCGCGGCGTCGGTGATTTGATAGACACCAGATCCGAGCGAGGTGGTGGCCTCGCCCGTCATGCTGGTGCCGGAAACACTGGCGATGTAGATGTCGGCATTACGCCCTGCGAGAACAGCCATGGTGCCTCCTTAGGCGTAGGTCAACGCGCCGGAACCCGTGACGGTGTAGTTCACGGTCACGAGCCCGTTTTCAGCCGCCGCAATCGAAGCCTGAACGAATGCCGTACCGCTGTAGTAGTTCGTTCCGTCGATGTAAAACCGCGCCGCTACGGTCGTGCCGCCAAGGAAGGCGGTCTGCATGGCGACGTGCCCGTTGGTGTCCGTATCGTCAAAGCGACCGCTTGCCGAGCCGCTCCATTCGCGAATCGTTGCGGATCGCTCTTTCCAGACGTCGCCGAACGCTTGGGTTTCCTCAAGGCCGGTAGACACGTCCAGTGTCCAGTTGTCGATTTCTGCTACTACGTTCGTGCTGAGCCGGAAAGAACCGGCATTTCCTGCCATGATCGCCATAAGGTCTCCTTAAAGGTCGTGAATGAAGTCGAACTCCAGCACTGTCGCGTAGAGCTTTGAATCGGTTTCGAGGGCGTCTTCGTACTCGTTGCGTCGCCCGTTCAGGTGGGTGCTTTTCACGCCGAGGCCGGAGGCGTCAGCGATGGCCTGCTCTTGGCCGATAATGGCCGTGTAGACGAGGTCCGCCAGGTCGTCGGATGCCTTCGGGTTGCCCTGCGCCATGCAGTACAGCGACACAGGGCGGCGTGTTGCGGTCGGAATCTGCCGCCCGATGGAGTGGAACGGCTGGTCGTCCATCGTTTCGATGATAATGGCTGGGTACTTCGTCACTCGCCCCTGATCGGCGTGGGCATCGAAGACGCGATCGGCCACGACGGTCACCACGTCGGGCACGGTTTGCAGGTAGCGAAAGAGAGCCTGATAGATTCTCATGCGGCCCTCGCGATGGCGTCGAACGCGGCTTTAACGCGCTGCTCCAGGAGTCGCTTGATCCGCAACCGCTGCGATTTGATCGCAGATTGAAAGAACGGATTTGGCCGGCTGCCGGGGTGCTGGATCTTCGTCCGCACCTGATCGCCAACCCGCGCAAGCCATTGGAACGCTCGCGCCGCTATCCGCATTTTCTTTCCCGCGATCGTGTGGGTTTTCGTTCCGAACTCGACTAGATGCGCGTGGGGCGCGGCATCTTTGAGCGTGAAGGCGAAGGCCTGCAGGAAGTTCTTGTATTTGCGCCCAGAGGCGGCCCTGAGCGATTTCCGCAGGCCGCCCGGTTGATAGGTCTTCCCGCGCTGGCGCGTTGCGTAGGGCGCGATTGGTGCGCGGCGCGCGGCCTCGTCGCGGATCATCTGCGCGGATTCGAGAAGCGCCTGCCTGATGGGTTCGCCCGTCGCCGTCGCCTGCAGTCGCTTGATCTGCTGCGTCAGGTCTTCGATCCCTGAAACCGTAATCGCCCGAACTTGCCGCGCCACTAGATCAGTACCTCAGTCGCCTGCATCGTGAGCATTTCGTCGCGTTCGTCAGGGTTCAGAATGCTCTTGATGTCGAAGTATCGGGTCCGGCCAGTCTTGAG
>Ga0208855_1000450_pt1 | contig 10910 bp, 11 predicted proteins | sample LakMenEpi17May12_FD_150708 | JGI IMG/M metagenome (GOLD analysis project Ga0208855, IMG submission 150708) | Freshwater microbial communities from Lake Mendota, WI - 17MAY2012 deep hole epilimnion (SPAdes) | ecosystem: Environmental > Aquatic > Freshwater > Lentic | place: Lake Mendota, Madison...
GGCATCCTTTTTCAAAAGGTCTTCAACATCAAAACTTTTCTCACCAAAAAAGTGTTCCGCGCCCTGACTCTCCAACTCCACAATTTTCCTTAATATAGTACCAATACTGGCTGTACTGATATTACCATATTCTTTCTGCAATTCTGCTTTACCATCTTCGGTTGCGAATTTAAGAAGTGCTTTAAAATCCTTCAAATCAAGTAACAATAAGCCTTTATCGTCAGCATACTTAAACAGCATTGCTACAAGACCACTTTGAGTTTCATTCAATTCCAGTATTTTACTAAATAAAACCGGACCAAATTCACTGACAGTAGCTCTTAATTTAACACCCTCCCTGCCACTTATCGTCATTAATTCAGTAAAGGTAGCTTTTGGATTATAAGGCAAACCTATTAACTGGTGTCTCTCCTCTATTTTAGGATTAATAACCCCAGCTGTTGCGATGCCACTTAAATCACCTTTTAAATCCATCATTAAAACAGGAATACCCGCAGCACTCATACTTTCGGCAATTATTTGAAGTGTAACTGTTTTACCCGTACCGGTTGCACCCGCAATTAAACCATGCCTGTTTAATGTTTTGAGCGGTATTTTAACTTGCGCCTCTTTAATTGGAGTGCCATCCAACATCGCAGCGCCTATAGAGATTGCATTAGCTGAACCATAACCTTGTGTAATTTGTTGAATAAAACGATCTTTTATTTCCATTATTTTTGATTTTAATTAGTTAGGATTGAAATTATTATTGATGCCAAGCTATTTTTAATAACGTTTAAAATACTTTATTAATAGGTGCTATCAATAATTTTATACTGAACTTCCAATTGTTTTTTAAATTAAATTGTGTTTTTAATAATAATTTACAGTTTTATTTTCTGATTTGTCCTTCCATAAGTTTACTACACTTAATTAAAAAATGAAGGTAGTTAATTTCTACACAAAAAATAAAATAAATTTGAACCGGATTGTTAACTAACAGTGTGTTTAACTGTGATAACTTACAAACCATTAACTAACAAAATAAGTGTAAAAACTATTTTAAACTTACCTCTCAACTTCCCTTAAATTAATTAATATTACAGTACGTAACACTAAAACTTTATTACTTTTTACAAAAAAATGAGCAAGTTATATGTAATTCCAACTCCAATTGGAAACTTAGATGACATTACTTTAAGAGCAATTAAAGTGTTGCAAGAATGTGATTTGATTTTAGCTGAAGACACAAGAACCAGTTCGTTTCTTTTAAAACACTTGAGTATTGTAAAGCCTCTTAAATCATACCATCAACACAATGAACACCAGCAAGTAAAAGAAATAGTTTCTGAAATTCAAGCTGGCAAAACAATAGGTTTAATAAGCGATGCGGGTACGCCGGCGATTAGTGACCCCGGATTTTTACTTGTTAGAGAAGTTATTCAGCAAGGTGGAGAAGTATGCTGTTTACCAGGCGCCACAGCCTTTGTACCTGCTTTGGTTAACAGTGGATTCCCTTGTAACGAATTTAGTTTTTTTGGTTTTTTGCCTCAAAAAAAAGGTCGTCAAACTAAACTTAAAGAGTTAAGCCTTGAAACAAAAACAATTATACTTTATGAATCGCCATTTAGACTGGTAAAATTACTGGAAGAGATAAAGCTACATTTAGGCACTTCACGAAAAATTTGTGTGTGCCGCGAACTAACCAAACATTTTGAAGAAGTAAAAAGAGACAACGCAGATAATTTAATTGAATATTATTCTAACAAACCACCCAAAGGTGAAATAGTTGTAGTGATTGAAAATCTTAGCGAAAAAAACCGATTGGAAAATGAGTAAGAAATCGAAAATAGGTGCTCCTCCAGGCACAATGCAATACACAGGTATTGTTAACACTGAACGAATTAAAATTACATTAATTGAATTTAATGAAACTGAGTTTTTTGAACAGGAATTTTTTGATTTAAGTGACTGCTTAATGTACGTTAAACCGAACATGGTTAAATGGATAAACGTGGAAGGTGTACACAAAACAGAATTAATTGAAAAAATTGGCAAATTGTATAACCTACACCCGCTTACACTTGAAGACATTGTCAATATCGACCAACGACCAAAGTTTGAGGACTACGACAATTACTTACTTAGCATTATGAAAATGATTACCTACCAAGATAAAGTATACTCTGAACAATTAAGTATGGTTTTATTGGAGAACACCGTTATTTCATTTCAAGAACCAACCGGTGGTGATGGCTTTGATATTGTTAGGAATCGACTTCGCACAGGTAAAGGCAGGGTAAGAAAACTTGGTGCCGATTACTTATTTTATGCATTGATGGATGCCGTGGTAGACTGTTACTTTCATGCAGTTGAGAAAATTGGCGATAAAGTTGAAGTGTTGGAAGAAGAGATTATGAATGCTCCGAAGAAAAGCACTTTAATTCAATTATATGAGTTAAAACGCGAAGTCATATTTTTAAGAAGGCAAGTTTGGCCATTAAGAGATTTAGTCAACAATCTTATAAGGTCCGAAAGCAGTTTTGTAACCGATAATACGCATTTATTTTTACGAGATTTACAAGACCATTGCACTCGAATTATTGATACAGTTGAAACTTATCGCGATTTGTTGAGCGGCATAATGGATGTTTACCTAAGTACCAATTCTAATAAAATGAATGAGGTAATGAAAGTTTTAACCATTATGAGTACAATTTTTATTCCCGTTACATTTATTGCAGGCGTTTATGGGATGAACTTTAAAAATATGCCTGAAATAAAATCAGAAAATGGCTATTACATTACTTGGGGTGTAATGATCAGCATCATACTTGGGCTCATCATATACTTTAGAAGAAGGAAATGGCTTTAATTTCTTTTTAATTTTGATTTGTTTGACTTTGATTCTTCGACTCTAAAAAGAATAATCCTTTTAATTAAATCGTAGGGCATTGGTTGGTCAACAGGCAATTGAATTGATCCTTTGCCACATTTATATTCCTTGAGATGCTTTTCGAATTTTAAATTTGTAACAGGCAGTGCGTACAATCCGATGTGATTTTGATAGGCAGCGTAATAAATTAATGGCTTTTTATTTAAGTGATAAGCCGGCATACCATAGGCCATTTTTTCTTCAACTCCGGGAGCCATCTCAAAAATTAAACGTCTGATGTTATTTAAATGCTCCTTAACCTGCTTTGGAAATTGCGCAAAATATTTATCAACCTCATTCATCCAATCAATAAAACAGGCTTATTTATTGGCATTAGGTTCCTCAATTTCGGATTTTCGCAACTGGACCGGATTCGTTTTCTTTCTGAATCTAAGATTTAGCATCTCTATGATAAAACTAAAAGCCATAGCAAAATAAATGGTACCTTTTGGTATATGAAAGGTTTCAACATGGATACCTTCAACTATTAATAATACAGCAATTAATACCAAAAACGAAAGCGCTAATATTTTGAAAGTTGGGTGCTTATCTATAAATGCGGAAATTTTCGGCGCATAATAAAACATAACTATCATACTAATGATAACCGCCACAGCCATTACCGTTATTTGCCTTGCCATGCCAATGGCCGTAATTATACCATCAACGCTAAAAACAATATCGATTAAAAGTATTTGCAACATAACCGCTTTAAACCCTTTTTTTAAGTTTTCTTTGGCCTGTTGGCCCTCTTCATTGGCTCCCTCTAATTTATTATGAATTTCGAGTGTGCTATTTACCAATAAAAATAAACCTCCGGCAAGCATAATGATATCTTTTAACTGAACCGGGTGTTCAAAGAAGGTAAATAAAACCTTCTCTCCACTAATTAAAAACACCATTACAAATAAGAGACTAATTCTCATTAGCACGCCGGTTGTCATCCAAATCAACCCGGCTTTTTTTGCCTGATCTTTAGAAAGTCGGCTCATGACAATAGATACGAATATCACATTATCAATTCCCAGTAAAACCTCCATTACTGTTAAACTTAAAAGACTTAATAAAGCTTCCGTTGTAAAAAAATCGGCCATATTCATTTTATTTATTATAGGTTACTTTCATTTTAAAATCTGCTCCACCGCCTCGCAACCGATTCCATCTGGCAAATGCTGCTGATTTCACAAAGGAGGTTACAGAAGGCGAGCCGGCATAACAAAACTTTGTAATCTCCATTTCGTTTTGCAAACACTCCAAACTAATAAAAAAATTTTTATTGGTTACCACATTGTATTTTGTGATATCCACAATAAACTCACCAACTTGCCCCGGAGGTACCTTAAAAACGATAGGTTTTCTGAGGATCGTTTTTAACCTTGGATAATTCTTTTCACTTGCTTCATACAACATCAAACGAAATTTGAGGGAATCAGTGTATTTATTTTGTATAATGTAAAAACTAAAATTTTGAAGAAACACATCTCTACCTACCTTATTGTTGGCATTAATTGCTGTTTCAGAGCCCTTCCAGTTTTCTTCATTTTTTACAAAACCACTGCAATTATTGGTTGTAAATTTTTTAGTTCCCAAATAATCAATAGCAACCTTTCTGGCGCTTACTTCAACCTCAAGTAATTCAACAGCAGCTTCCTGCAATTTAATTTCTAAACTCATCTGCTTTTTAGCTTCTAACACAGAAATAAAATACTCGTTAAAACCAATTGCAAAAAATTTGATCGTATCACTGTCTGTTACACCGTTTAATTTTAATTCAAATTCACCATTTTCATCTGATAAAGTACCTACTGTTTTACCAAGGTAACCTATGCTACAGTATGGCAATGGTGCTCCTATGTTATCCTTAATCAATCCTTTAATGCTCGTTTGAGACAATAAAGTTGAAGCACAGAACAATAAAGAAATTAACAACTTCATTTTTAAAGTCATCAAAGATAAAAATTAGTTGAATTAGTGAAACATGAATTTGCGCTCAATCATTTGACTTTGTATTATTCATCAAAATCTCTTTCGAACTATATAAATAAATGGTTCTATCAGTATCCCAAGTTAATTTTGTATTTTTGCGGCGATTTTTAAAAGGATATGATAACAGTTTCAAACGTTAGTTTACAATATGGTAAACGTATTTTATTTGATGAAGTAAATGTAAAATTTACGCCCGGAAATTGCTATGGCTTAATTGGCGCCAATGGAGCCGGTAAATCAACCTTTATGAAAATATTGAGTGGCGAAATTGATCCAACGAAAGGACAAGTTAACATATTGCCCGGCATGCGCTTAAGTGTTTTAAAACAAAATCACTTTGAATACAATGAATACACTGTATTAGACACTGTTATTATGGGAAACAAACGCTTGTTTCAAATCATGAAAGAAAAAGATGCCATTTACGCCAAAGAGAATTTTAGTGACGAAGATGGTGTTAAAGCAAGTGAGCTAGAAGCAGAGTTTGCGGAAATGAATGGTTGGGATGCTGAAAGTAATGCAGCAACTATGCTTACCAACATGGGTATCAAACCTGAAAATCATTATTCGCTTGTAAAAGATTTAAGTGGAAAAGACAAAGTTAAAGTATTGTTGGCGCAAGCACTATTTGGTAATCCTGACATTCTGTTGCTGGATGAGCCTACCAATGATTTGGACGTTGAAACCATTACCTGGCTTGAAAACTTTTTAGCTGATTTTGAAAACACTGTTGTGGTGATTAGTCACGACCGACATTTTTTAGATGCAGTTTGTACACATATTTGCGATATCGATTTTAATAAACTCAGCACCTACACCGGAAATTATAGTTTTTGGTATCAAATGAGTCAGTTAGCTTTGAAACAGCGTGCAGACCAGAATAAAAAAATGGAAGACAAACGTGCAGAATTGCAGGACTTTGTTAGGCGTTTTAGTGCCAATGCCAGCAAAAGCAGGCAAGCTACAAGTCGTAAAAAGTTATTGGATAAATTAGTCATCGACGAAATACCTGCAAGCACCAGAAGATATCCGGGCATCATATTTAAACAGGAAAGAGATGCAGGTGATCAGATATTGCTTGTTGAGGGATTAAAAAAATCAAATAACAACGGATTGCTTTTCAAAGATGTTAACTTTAACATTAACAAAGGCGATAAAGTTGCATTTATAAGCAAAAACCAATTAAGTGTTAGTGCACTATTTAATATTTTAGCTGATGAAGAGAAAGCTGATGCCGGTAAATACACCTTTGGCACTACAATTTACAAAGCACATTTACCAAATGAAAATGCTCACTTCTTCCAAAGCGACCTCAATTTAATAGATTGGTTAAGACAATTTAGTAAAGAAAAAGATGAAACATACATTCGTGGCTTTTTAGGTAAAATGCTTTTTAGTGGCGAAGAAGTTCTAAAAAAATGTTCGGTATTAAGTGGTGGCGAAAAAGTGAGATGCATGACAAGCCGGATGATGTTATTAAATCCGAATCTTTTAATTTTAGATGAACCAACCAATCACTTGGATCTGGAAAGTATTATTTCTTATAACGATGCCTTGAAGGATTATCCGGGAACCATTTTATTCACCAGTCATGACCACGAATTAGTTCAAACTGTTGCTAACCGCATCATCGAAATTGGGCCGAATGGTTTTATAGATAAAAGCTGTACTTACGATGAATATTTAGAGAATGACAGTTTTAAGAGTCAGCGTGAAAAATTATATAATTAAAATTCTGACGGTTACTTATTTCAATTCAAAACCTAAGACTTCGTTCGTCTAAATCGTGAATAGTTAAAGGATCATAAGTGCTTTAACTAAATAAAAGTTCTATTTTTGTTCGTATTCCGAACCAAATTAGAGAAGCTGTTGAGTCTTCAAGAGATATATAATGACTACAAGTCGCTTGTTTTTAACTGCGCTTTACAGTATGTTCAGAACAGAGAAGACGCTGAAGAAATTACGCAGGATGTATTCTTGAGTGTACACGATAACCTAGGTAACTTTAAACAGAATTCCAAACTATCCACTTGGTTATACAGAATTACAATAAACAAGTCCATTGACTTTTTAAAATGGAGACATCGCAAAAAACGATATGCTTTACTAACCAATTTATTTAAAAGAGAAGAAAATCTATTTTTTGAACCAAAAGAATTCAATCATCCGGGCGTGTTACTGGAAGACAAAGAAGAACTTGGCCAATTATTTGCATTAATTAATAGTTTACCTGAAAATCAAAAAACTGCACTCATCCTCTTAAAAATAGAAGACTTATCACAAAAAGAGGCAGCTGAAGTCATGCAAATTAGCACCAAAGCCCTGGAATCTTTGTTTCAAAGGGCTAAAATTAATTTGGAAAAAATGTTATTGAAAGCAAAGGAAAATAAAAAATAAATCGTCTAACACATTATGGAAGCAAAAAATTCGCTGAATTCATTTCAAAAAATACACAAAGCAGAACCATCGCCATTTTTGTATGACAGAATTATGGCGAAAATTGATTTGCGTAAACAACAAGTAGTGCCTGTTAAATGGGCATACTTATCTATCGCAGTTATAGTGGGTGTACTCATTCTCAATTTAACAATTGCTTTCAACCTATTCAATTCTAAAGCCAATCAAACCTTAGAGTTATTCTCAAGTTCAGATAAAAGTATCATCTCCTATGAATAAGATAAAACTTTACAAAATTTTAATCGTCTTTTTAATTGTTGCAAACTTAATAATGGTTTGGCAATTAATGTCTTTTAAAAGAAGACCTCACCGCGCTGAAGGACCAAGAAACGAAATTATTAAAGCTCTAAGTTTTGATGAAACTCAAATCATGCTTTATGATGATTTGATTAAAAAGCACCGTGAAGATATAAGAGGTATTGAGCAAAAATCAAACAACTTAAAATCATCTTATTTTTTACAATTAAATACTGAAGTCCCGTCATTGCAAAAGGATTCAGTTCTTCAATTAATTGGAGATTTGGCAAAGGAAAAGGAACAAATAAATTACAGGCATTTTGAGGATATCCGAAAAATTTGCAAACCAAATCAATTAAAAGAATTTAAAAACATAGTTAATCAACTCAACAACCTTTTTGTTGCGCCACCATCTCCTCATCGTTAAAAATATGGTTAAGGTATCGATTTATTTATTTATTGGTTTGTTTTTTAAGATGGGAATTGCACAAACCAATAAAACACTCCGTTTTTCATTGGTAATAAACCAAAAAAAATTAGAACTTAATAAAACCTACCTCTTGCTCAAAGACAGCATTACCCCACGAAAATTAATCTTTTACATTTCTAATATTGAATGCTTGAAAAACTCAAAAGTAATTTTTAAACCTAAAGAAAATTATTTTTTAATGGATTTAGAAAATGAAAATTTATCCAAAATAAATTTAGAAACTAAAGCGTCTTTCGATTCGATTCGATTTAATGTTGGTATAGATAGCCTTGCAAATGCGTCAGGTGCTATGAACGGGGTTTTAGATCCTATCAATGGCATGTATTGGGCATGGCAAAGTGGCTACATTAATTTTAAATTCGAAGGGAATTCAAAAAATAAATCATTTCAATTTCACATTGGCGGCTATCTATCTCCCTATAAAACCATCAAAACCTTAACCTTTGCTGTTTCTAAAAATAGAGAGCTTATTGAACTCCAAATTGATTTAGAGAAATTTTTCAAATACGTTAATTTAAAAGAATTGAATAACATAATGTCGCCAGGTGAAAAAGCAGTTGAGTTATCTGACCATTATAAAGATTTTATATTGACAAAAAAATGAAAGTTAAATTACGATATATCATTTTTCCGATTCTCGCAATACTACTTGCCTTCAATACAACAAGTTTTTTTATAGATGTTCCTGCCTCATTTCCAAAGCCGGTTTACAATCTAACAGTTGACGCTTTCACAGCTTCTAAAATACAACTAGGAAGAGTCTTATTTTACGATCCGATCCTTTCTAAAAACAATACGATTTCCTGTGCCTCTTGTCACTCTTCCTTTAATGCATTTGCACATACAGACCACGCGCTTAGCCATGGTATTTTTGATTCGATAGGGAAACGCAATGCTCCTGCCCTGTTTAACTTGGCATGGCAAACAAACTTTATGTGGGATGGTGCTATTAACCACATCGACATGCAAGCCTTGGCACCAATTAGCGACAAAAAGGAAATGGCCGAATCATTAGAAAACGTGATTAAAAAATTAAATTCCTCTCCAATTTATCCAAAGTTATTTCAAAAAGCTTATGGCGATACTACAGCTACAAGCCAAAAACTATTAAAAGCCATCGCCCTTTTTCAACTCAGTATTCTATCTTATCGTTCAAAATACGACCAGGTTATTTCTAAAAAAGACAGCTTTAGTATTCAAGAATACAATGGTTACAAACTTTTCAAACGGCACTGTAATAGCTGTCACGCCGAGCCTTTATTTTCTAATTATCAATTTACAAATAATGGCTTAAGCATTAATAAAAGTTTAAACGACTTTGGCAAAGGAGCCATAACCAAACAAGCAAGAGATAGTTTACTTTTTAAAATTCCATCGCTTAGAAATTTAAGTTATACCTATCCATACATGCACGACGGGCGTTTTAACAGACTAAGTGAAGTAATTAATCATTACACCAATGGCATAGTTCAACACAAGAATTTATCTGAAGAACTCAAAAAACCAATAAACCTAAGCGCCAATGAAAAAGTTGACCTGATTAGTTTTTTACTCACCTTAAATGATAAGGAATTTGTAAAAGACACGAATTATCAATTTCCAAAAAAAATATTACTACCGAACGAAGGAACGCAATAAAATCATCGTCTAATTAATTAAACAACACCCAAAACCATGAAAACAATTAAGCTATCGACCATCTTACTTCTAAGTGTTGGTCATTTTAAAGCACAAAGCCCTGCCATCTCTTCTTGGCTTCAAAACAATGTTACAACAGGTACTTATTACCCAAATGGTAACTCAACTGCACAACCTAATAATATTTTGGTTAATTGTCAAAGTGTACAATACACTTCAAGCAACGTTTACATATTAACTAAAGGAATTCCTGCCTATCCAACCGGACCATTTCAGGATGGAAATCCTTCCCAAGCCAGCAATCAAAATGCTATTTTCAAATTTCCGCTGGCACCGGTTCAAAATACAGTTACACCAGTTGCTACGGCACTTGGTAACATTGCTGTTTTTATTAATGGCGTAGCCGCTTTTGATTCTAAAGACGGCGTTTCATGGAAATCGAGCACCAATGCATGGGCTGGCGGCCCTAGTGGAGGAACCGGCGACAATGTTTGGCAACGCGACGCCATTGTTTACGAAAAATTAGGATTCGATTGCTCAAAGGGACATCCTGCAATGGGCAATTACCATCACCATCAAAATCCTTCTGCATTTAAATATGATTTAAATGTAATTTCAACTGTATGTAATCCATATGATGCCAATGGACTTTATGTTATCAACACATCGCAACATTCACCACTAATTGGTTTTGCCTACGATGGTTTCCCTATTTATGGCGCATATGGCTATTTAAATACCAACGGCACAGGTGGTATAGTTAGAATAAAATCCGGCTATCAATTAAGAAACATTACAACTCGCAATACCGTAAATGGTGTAACGGTAACCGCAGGACCTCCAATAAATTCAACTTATCCGCTTGGATCATGCATTCAGGATTATGAATGGGTTGCAAATAGTGGTCCGGATTATTTAGACATACACAACGGAAGATTTTGCGTTACACCGGAGTATCCTGCTGGCACCTATTGTTACTTTGCAACTGTTGATGCCAATCACAATTCAGCTTATCCATATTTAATTGGACCAACGTACTATGGTGTGTATGCCAATAGAAAAGTAACATCGATTACTGAACCAACTACAACCTACACAACTGCGGTTTCGATTTCAGAAAAAGAATTTAACTCAATAAATACCACTATTTATCCTAATCCGGCAAGCGATATGGTTTTGATTCAGGCG
>Ga0208855_1000453_pt1 | contig 10814 bp, 4 predicted proteins | sample LakMenEpi17May12_FD_150708 | JGI IMG/M metagenome (GOLD analysis project Ga0208855, IMG submission 150708) | Freshwater microbial communities from Lake Mendota, WI - 17MAY2012 deep hole epilimnion (SPAdes) | ecosystem: Environmental > Aquatic > Freshwater > Lentic | place: Lake Mendota, Madison...
CCGTGAACTTGTGTGGTTTTCCACAGCCACTCTGCGGTTGTACCACTGGTTCCACGATTTATAAGCAGACCACCACCACCTGCTGCGTTAATTTTTGTGTCTGTTGAACCCGCAGCAGTGTCGCCAAGCACAAGAGAGTAGTCGTCAATAGTGACAATATTTGCGTTTACTGTGAATGTGTCTGCATTAAAAGTAACATTTCCGTTAAAGGTTACACCGCTTTGGAAGGTCACAGGCTGAATGAATGTAACACCTTTGTTTACATTATCCGCAATAGCAGCAGAAAGAGTTCCACCCGCAGCCACAGTAATATCAACTGAAGACGACGAAACTCCTTCGTAAATCTTGAGTTTGTTTAGTTTGTATACGCCAGTATTGGTAACATCCCTCCATGTATTGAAGGTGTCGCCAAGTGCCACTTCTGGAATGCTGTAGGTGTTTAGGTCTGGTCCTGTGTTTGCTGCCATAGGGTTCCTGTGCTCAATGCAGATTCAAGTTGCGATAGCCTAGCGTTCAATGTATTTATCTGATCTTGTAAAGCCTGTACAGTCATCTCCACGGTTTCTTGGTGTGCTCGCACGGCTAGCACATCCCGATCTTTCAAATATAATGCCCCTGTTTGGGGGTCACGCACATACCGACTGCTCATGTTACCTCCAAGTTACCACACGAATATTCTTTAGGGCAGGAGTCTTGGAATACGGTGTGTTAGACCCGCTTGCAGCCAAGAACTCTGCCTTGATTTGATACGAATTGATGCCTCCGCTCAAGCCAGTAATGGGTGCAACATTTGGACCAGTTATTCCGTATACTGCTTCTCGGAAATCTGCTTCTGTTGAACTGGTAAACAGGGGATTTACCCGCACAAGGGGTCGCCACTGGGATTGGAACAGTCCACTTTCACCAGAGGACGAATACTTGCAGTACAAGTTTACGGTGGCACCTTGTGGTATAACCGCGTTTGTATACACAAATATTCCATTAGAGGTTGCGTCTTGTGGTAACACCACAGCACGGGACACATATGAAGATGTGGAATACGGTGCTCCAGTAGACGGCTGTGTACCCAAATACATGGTTACTGCATATCCAGCAAATGTGCCAACATCAATAGCAGGAGACACCGCATCGCTTGTGCCTCGTGTAAGGGTAAACAGTACGGGCAAAGCGGTTTTTGCGGCAGTAAAATAAGTGTTTTGGCAGTTCTTTACAGACACACCATCAATGGTTCGGGAAACAGCACACCCAATAGGAACTATTTCGTTGGTACAAATTTTTGCAATTTCAATGCTTCCACTTCCCCATCCTGAAGTGTTTGAGTACTGAAGAGTTCCGCTGTTTGTGGTAAACGCACAACGATTAACACGGAAAGCAATATCTGTGGCATTGTCTGCAACCCATGTGCTTGTGTTCTGCGGAAGATACAGAGTGCCTACCGTTGCATTGTTTCCTGCCCGTCCGCCCGATGTGGTATTTAGAGAGGTGTCAGATGCGTACAGTTCGTACTTGCCGCTGTTTGTGACCACAGCAATAGCGTACTCCCCAGGTTCAAGATACACAGGGCTGCTAAATGTGAATGTGGTTGCTACTGGGTTTCCGTTATTTGAATCAACAGTTACCGCAGACGGCATCTTGGTTACTGTGGAGAACGGAAGAACCACAGACGGAGACGGATACCCATTAACGGTTGGACGAATCTGTACTGTTACTGGCAGCAAAGTGTCTGCTTTGGCAAAGAACAGATCAACACTAGACAAGAACAGCCCATCAGGATATGTTTTCTTGTCCACAATAAAAGTTTGACACAGCGGGTCAGACCACTGGTTGTTGTCAACAGTATTTGTATTGCTATCGTATGACACATCTCGGTTGAAAGGTGTCTTGATTACTCCATCACTAGTAACACTTTGACGACGCAGTTCGGGAGGACGAGTTGAATACGACCCCGAATCGCGTTTCGCAAGAGTGCCAACTGCATAGAAAATTGTTTCAGCAGCGGTTGATGCGTTCTGTGGATCAAAAGAGTCGCTAATACGAATCAGTTTTTCGCCAACCGTAAAGCGTCCAGCAGGAATGGTAAACGAGGTAGAAACGCTTCCGTATTTGTCAGCAGAAATTCCAGCACCAACACCACCTGCCAAAGACACACCATCAAAGAAAACAGAAAGATTGGTGGCGTTTGGCTTTAATCCGTGTGCTGTTACTGAAACTGATTGTGTTGAAATGTACGGAAGCACGCTCTTGTCTACTACACGACTCTCTACCGTTTCTTTAATACGATTCTTGAGTCGCTTGGACTTGGCGTATCCCATCATTTTTTCGCTGGTTGTTGCGTCAATTCTGCGACCAACACCTATTGACGGATTTCCAGAGTCCACAGAGGCAACAGCAGACGGAGAAGCAGAACGAGGAAGTTCAAGAATGGCTCGTTGTAGAGTATCGTTTTCTTCTTGACGAGTCTCTATACCTGTCCACATGCTTTCCCAATCGTTCCATTGGGTTCCAAAGCCACGACGATCATACGCATCAGAAGAAATCCAGTTATCGTTTTCTCCAAGAGCATTAGTCTTGGTAAGAGGACGATACGAGGTGTCCCAAACTGTTTCTATGGTCTTGGAAGCAGTCAAGAACCCTAACCAATTAGTGGTGTTTGTTGGATTGGGCTTAACTGTCTTAGTGTATCCAAGATTTTGTGTGTGAGCAGTTACTCCGTATGCCAGTGTGCACAGTCCATCAGAAGACAGAGCAATAGACGGATTAGTGGTGTGTGTTCCAAGTGAAACAGGATACGACAAGAAAAATGGACGCAATTCGCCGTATTCGTAATCCACAGAGCAAATGTGTTCATCGCTTGAAACATCACCCGAGTTGTGTCCGTTGAATTCGTCCACATACAGAGATGTCTTGACTGGTTCTACTGTAATAGACGAACCAATGGCTCTTGCGTATGTGAGAAGTGATTTGCCTTCAAGTTCAACTTCAGATGCAGACAAGGTTGCAAAAGTTTCCACATCGTCCACACGCTTCTCAATTTTTCCAATATCTGCCATTGTGTAGCGGTGGTTGTCGTATGGTGTCAGTACAATATCTGATGCCTTGTGAGTATATGCAGGCACAAGTGCAGTATACAGAGTAATAGCATCGTCTGTGTCTGGCGGTGCAACAGGAACAAGATCGGGCTGTCCTTGTTCAACCACAAATAACGGAGCACCGTTTGACGGGTTTACCTTTAGTTTAATCTTGTCTATTCTTGGCAGATAGTGGTTGTACGAAACTATGGTATTTGCAAGAGCAGAACCAAACTCAAATAGTCCATACGGTTTTGCAAGTGGATCAGATGCAGTTGGGCCAGAGTGGCGGAAATCAATTGCGTTTGCTAGAGATATGGTCTTGCCTGTTCTTGAATTAGTGTACAGCGGAATGTGGCTGTAGTTCACTCCGATATAAGAGTTTGCGCCAACGAATGGTGCAAATGTCAGCCCACCGTGCAAGAAATAGTTGTAACTAACACGGAAAGAAGCACCAGAAGTTAAAGAATTTTGCTTTTCAGATTTCACAAACACTCTGGAATAATCGTAATAGTCTTCTCGCTGACCGTCATCCAATTCAAACCAAGAAGTGACATCTGAAGTCCCCATGCTGATTCCACTAATAGAATACACATCCCAATGTGGAAGTTGGATGTATTTTCTTCCGCCTCTGATAGCAGAATTGCTAGCAACATTGTTGGTGGTGTGAGTAAATGCTGTAGTGGTTTTGGTTCTAATATTTGATGATGCGTTTGTTGATAGTCTGGTTGCGTCCAAAGAATATTTCAAAGGCAAAATCATTTTCACAGGAGCAGCAGTAAATCCTACAGGATTAGCACTTCCTGGAATACTCAAAACAAGATTCGAAGAACCGTCAGAAGACACAGTAATTCCTGTCATGCTTGTGCTATGACCTGGACTATACGCTTGTGCTGTGGTTCCATTTAAACCACTAGACGATAACAAGGTTATCTGCTGAACATCTGCTGCGTTATTTGTTCCAGCGGCTCCGTAATTAAAAAATCCAAGCATTCCGTAATTTGTTGCACTAGGAATAGTGTTTGTAAAATTACTAGACGGAGTTACTGTATAAGTGATTGGGGTAGTGGTTGATGTAAACGACGGAGTTATATCGTTGCTTACAACTTTAGTATAAAATTCAACTTTGGTGAATCCTGAAATACCATATCCAGGTTTTATATCGTAAACAAGAGGAAGTGCGTCTCCACCGTTAAGAGAAAATACTGCGTTTGCACCACATGCACCAAACACAGCAAGAGTTCTTCCGCTGTTTACTAGAGCACCACTTGGCATTACTACTGCACTAGAAGCACCTGCAATAACTGAACCAGCGCAAACTCCATATAGGTACATCTTGTAGTGACCACGAGTCAATCCGCTTGCAGAGTTAACAAATCCAAATGGAATCAGTCCGTGCAATTTTGCCTGACCAATTACTGCTTTGTTTGTATTTCTAAAATATACTTCAGCAGAACCGTTATTTAATGTGGTTCCAATATTGTTGTTGAATGTTGTACCAAAAGAAGCAAGGGTATCAGTATCAAAACCAGCACACACTCCAACCCAGTTTCCACTCGCAAACGGGAACAACAGATCAGTTTCAGTCTGTGTGGTTCGTGCAGCGGGAACACTTACCTTTTGTGGATACTGTGAGTCTAATTCGTATCCCTGAACATACGCCTTGCCTTTTCCGAAGGTGTATTCAAGAGTGGTTCCTGTCAAAGAAACACTCACCTCAAAAGGCTTAACAATATACGATCCTGACTCGTCGTATGTTCTGCGAGACAGTGTTTTTTCAATTTCTCCATAGGTTACACGCTCAACCTTGCGAGTAATTCTGCCGTTTTCAAACCGCAACAATTCAACAAAATTGTCTGGAACCGATAGCAGATCTTTTTGATCCAACACAAGGTCAATCTTGAAACGATCAGCCCCAGGAGCATTGTAGTTGTACGAACCAATAGCAGGATCACGCAGCGACGAGTCCTCTGATTCGGTAATAGAATCACGAGTAATAGCAAAACCAACTTTGGCGTTTAGATCCGCATATGCGGTTCCGTATTCAAAATCTCTACGGGAAACAGTTGCACTAACGGCAACTGTTCGAAAAGGAACATAGTACTGCTGTTGATTACGAACAAAGAACCCGTCAACATAGAAAATTCCATCATTGACAGACACCAACTTACACGATCCTGCTGCCCAAGAATCGGTTTCAGGAGTCAATGTGTATTGAACAGGAACTTCTGCGTCTGTTGTAAGACTAATATTTGAACCAGTATTGAATTGTGATCCTGAAATATAGTCTAGGATAAGAATCAGATTTCCGTCTGTGGAATCTGGTTCAATATAGTGAACCACACGGGCTTCAGGCTGTGCTCCGCTTGCACCTTCTCCAAACTTTACGGTTGCGTTCAGTACAAAAGAGTAATCACTAATATCTGTTAGTCCTGCCACATCAGGCTGGATCATAAGGTAATTGGTATTACGAACGCTAATGCCACCACCCACAATACGCGAACCGTCCTTGAACAGATGGTCGCCAATCTGTGAAACCTGATCCTGAAGAATAGACTGGATTTGGGTCAGTTCACGGGCTTGAACCGCGTAACCTGGCTTGAAAAGCACTCGGAGAAAAGCCTTGGCGGGATCGTAATCGTCGTAATACGGATTGATATTGAAGATACTTGGATCGTAAGCCATTGTTTCCTCTTTAGAAGCCTAATCGCAGACGGAATTCTTCAGATTGTCCCTTTACTCGTGAAATCGGGCGTATATTGTTTATGTATATGATTTCACCAGAGGTTGGATCAATGTCAGGCAAGGATATACTAGTAACAATATACGAACCAAGAGTGCTGCCAGTTATGCCGTTTTGTGCAACATTTGCAAAGTTGCCAAACACATCTGCCAGATACAACCGACCGCTGGACGAATTTATAAATTCCCAATTGTAAACCGTTCCACTTGCGTAGTTGCCAAATGCGTCACCGCTTGAACCTTGTTGCACAAAGTCGCCATTTGAAAATGAGTTTTGAGTCAGGGCAGCAGAGGTCACATCTATACCACCTGTTGCACCACTAACACTTGTTCCAAGAGACAGAATGGTAAGACCAGTATACGCAGGAGTTTCGTTCAGATCAAAATACGGACTACCTACTTCCACAATTCGGAACAGGTCGTATACGCCACCCTCGTTTACGAAAGAATTAGTAGTAGGATTGTATACCCATGCGTACTCTCCGTAACGGGGTGTAACACCCGATGGTGCAGCAGAAGCACCGCTTCTGCTACCAATCACTTTAACAGACCCACTCACAAACGAATTGCGTTGTGTTCTAACTGTTAGTTTGTTGGTTTGTTTGGAAATCAACACACCCACGGTGTTTATATCGTAGCCGTAAGAAATACCTGCGGACAGACCTGGGTTTGAAGACGCAACAGTTGTGCCAGCAGGTATGGTTTGTGTTACTGTTTCTCCTGTAATAAATCCAGAAAGATCAGCAGACGAAGCAAACGACAGTATTAGGTCGTTTGGACGAGACTGGTATGTGGTATAGTTTCCACCAATATTTTTTACTTTAACTGTTAGTCTGCGTTCGTTACTGATATCCGATACTGCTTTTAACTGCTCTATTTTTGCTCCAACCGATGACTCTGTTCCAAACATAAAGTTTCTAATACCACCATTAAAACCATTAGTCTTCCACCCGTCTAGCGTTCTACTTGTTTCGGTTCCATCGTATACAAGTGTAACATCTCGGTAATACGGATCAGCAGATCCCGCAACAGTTTGAGAACCGTCATTTAGAACAGGATTTTTTACTATTCCGAATTGACGATACGAGCCACCACCAACAAACTTGTCTTCGTCGTCTTCTAACACCTCAATAATAACAATAATATCCTTTACATTCAGTTCTTTAAGAATATTGCTGCCGTGTCCACCTTTTGGTGCTAGTACGGCTGTAATGGTTGGGTGCACTTTGGTGGGTTGTGTTGAAATGGATGTAGTGACGAATACTGATGTTTGTGTATAGTCCTCACCGCGATTTATGAGATTAACTCCACCAATAGTATTGTCTGAATTCATTACAGGGAATGCGTAGGCACCACTTCCGTCCCCTGTGATGCGGATTCGTGGCAGGATTTCAAATGCCGTAAAATCGACTCCACCCGCTGATGGATTGGTAACTGTAAAATCCAAAGCGTCGTTTTGCACTTTAAAATAAACTAAATTGTTTCCGCTGCCAGTATAGCCGCCTTCTGTAATAACCGCGTAATTGTTTATGGTTTGCGGATTGGTTGTAGAGTTAACCACGCGAAGAATGTATCCAGCCTTGTTACCTGGGGTTTCAATATTTGAGCGGTCTTCTGCTCGGATATACACAACCTTTTCGCCACTGCTTGTTTCTGTATAACTTCCCAAGCGAATAGGCTGGTTTGATGTGCCTTCTCGTTTTTCAGTTTGGCTGTAAACAGCAGCAGACACACCGCCGTTTGTTATGAAATCCAAACGAGTAATTTCTCCCGAAACTGCTGTAGCCTGAACAGCGTACTGATTGGTAGTTTCGGTGTCGTCTCTACTGGTCACAAAATCAATGGGAATATAGTCAGTTAACTCATACGGCAGATCGGATGATCGAACAGTAGCCAAATACTTCCATGTGTACCCGTCTGAAAGAGTAAAGGGAGTAGTAAGCGTTCCGCTTGGTTTTACTGTAGACGCTGTGCCTTGTCCGTTATAGGTTCCGTCCACGGTTGGACGAGTTAAACACTTATACAGGTTGTTTTCGTCTGTAATCACATAAAAAATCTTGGGATCGTCGGTGTCAAACATGCCTTCACGGTCACTGTATTGGTCATAAGTTGTTCCGCTTGTCCACTCGTAGCGGGGCAGAGCAAACAGGATATTTTTTGGATTCAGTTTCTTATAACCAATAATGTTACGCATTATCTCGCGTTCGTTTTCATCGCTGTCAGGATACTCTGCTGTTCCTGGGGTTGGTGGGCTGTTGTCGCCACCACTAGTCTGCCACGCTGTGGGCTTTCCTGCAAAGAAAAAATACTGGTTATCGTTGCGTTCCAGTTCGTTCAGGAAGCCTTCAGCATACGACCGCTTGATTGACGCTTTCAGATAGGCAGGCATAGGATCTCCGTTTTACGCACCAGTGTTTTCCAAGTAATCATATGTATCGCCCGACAACACCGTTCCTCCCGACAAGACTGTACCCTTAGACTTGTAAACCGTTTCGGGCATGTTTAAGAAATTGGTAATGGTTATGCCTGCAAACGACATACCATCAGGAATGGTTAGCAGGTCTTTGGAATTGGGGTGGTGAGCAATACTCCAATAGGTTAGCCCCTTTTCGTAACCGCTTGGGTGAGACAAATAAAACGAATCTGGAAGTTTAGAGTCTAAATTATATTTTCTTGACAGATATCCGTAAACCTGTTGTCTTTCTTCTTCTTGAAGTTTACGATCAAATACAATTATTTCGCTAATAACTCCACCAAACGAATACGAAGGAGTATTGGTCTGAACTGATGTGATCCAAGACGATGATCCGACCGCTCCTGTGCCTGTAGCACCAGAACTAACATTAACTCCAATTCTTCCCAATAATATATCTGATGAGTTAAATTGCTCTGGATTGGAAGCAAAAAAATCTTCTTGTTGCGGTAAAAATGTTTCATCTGCCATTAAATTACCTCTTTCTTACACACCAAATCGGTTTCTTAACGAATTGAAGTTTTGTCTAATTTCTAAATCATTAAGAGCACGCGAATACACGCGAACACAAGAAACAGACCCCTCATATCCCCAATTAAATCCTAAACCATCAACGGATCGCCTTCCTGGATAGTCTGATTGGTTTTGTGCTGGTCTTCTATCACCTATAGTCAAGAAAGGATTAGAAACATCATAAGTTTGTTTTCCGCTAAATTTTTGAGATTCTACCAAATTGCCGTTTATGTACATTTTCATTGTGGTATATGATCCGTCATACTGGGCAACACACACCACATTACTCCACACACCAGCAGGCACACTACCAACAGGCGAGTTAATACCATAAGATGTTGTTCCTAGTCGTAATATCCAACTCGCTCTTCTGTCTCCTGATGGAGCGTTAAAGAACGGACGACCGCCTGCTCCCATATACATGTAATTAGTTTTTGCTGTTACATTTCCTAATGCTGGTTTAATCCACGCCTCCCATGTACTGTTTCCACTGTCACCAAGATTAAGTCCATTCTTGCTAGTAATTAAACCACCTTTCGCGTCAAACACAGCAGATCCGTTTCCGTCTGAAGACGAATAGCCAACATAATCGTATACTTCAGAAATATTTCCTGATGCGCTCAAATCGTAAACCGTATTTGGTATATTGTTTGTTAATTCTTCAATAGACACTTCGTTACCGTCAATCAAATCAATTCTTGGTTGTGCAAAATACACCAAAGTTCCTGGGATACTGCTACCGTACAAAAATGTTCTCAAAACGGTAGAAGATGTACCACTTTGCCATATTTTATCTCCCTCTGAAAGTGATGCGTATGTTGTACCACTTCCAACAGTATAGAATCCGCTGTTTGGATGGTTTGCTCCAGAAGCACTTCCTGAAGGATGGATGTGTCCAACCAACAAAACCCATTGGTTTTGTTTTCCATCATACGGTAAAGATGTAGACCCATTAGAAGAAAAATACGGATTAGTAGTGGACGATCCGTTAGACCTCTCATATGAAGATTCGTTGTTTCCAAAATAAACATTACCGTTTCCAGCCACGGCACGATTTACCCACACAGAAAATCTATACAATTTTATGCTGTCAATTGGTACAGCAGGGGCATAAAAACCACCATTACCATTAAACGAAGCGTTAGTATTAATAGTAGAAAAATTAAGTGCTTGCCAAACAATTTGTTGCTTTCCCCAAGGTCCATTTCGGTATCCAACTTCATTATTTAAAGCGGTTCCGAAGCGAGTATAACCTGTTGGATACGACGACCGCAATCCAACTCCACTAATATCACTTGTTGCAGGGAAAGGATACAGTCCAATACGCCCAATTCTATACTTTACTCCGTCTGCAAGTCCAGTCAACCCAACAAGAGTAACATTGGTTGGTGTTGTTCCTGTTTTAGTTCGTGTCACTTTATACCAACCGTTTCCAAGATTTTCAATGGTTCCTGCTGCTGAATCGTTAGAACCCAAACCGTAAATGTAAACATTTGCAGAAGTAATAGCAGATCCATCTTCTTTACGAATAGTGGCAGTAAATGTCCAAGTGGTAGAAAGCAAAGAAGCATTTCTCCAAGCAGAAGGAGTATTTATGTAAACATTTTTACTGGATGATGGTATAAATTCATAAACTTCATCTGAACCTAAATTTGCTCCACCGTCTTGTGTTACTCGTGTAACAGCAGGAACAACTGTGGTTCCGTCACGCCTAAACATAGACGGACTCAATGGAGCCAACACATCTATTGAAGTTTCTGTTAGAGGGTACGGGTCTAACAAATTTTTATTTTTAGACAACACAAATTTATCAAGACACGCAGTTTTTCCTGGATCAAAACTGTACACCAAGTTTTTAGTGACAATAAAATTGTCAGATTGTGGTGCAGTCAAAGAAATAATACTTCTTCCAGTTGTTGGCGATTGATTTGTAGCAATGTCGCCATTAAGGAAAGATTCAATTCTGTTAGAAGAATCTCGTCTTGCTTCTCCCACACAAATTCCCATACACACACCAG
>Ga0208855_1000467_pt1 | contig 10586 bp, 11 predicted proteins | sample LakMenEpi17May12_FD_150708 | JGI IMG/M metagenome (GOLD analysis project Ga0208855, IMG submission 150708) | Freshwater microbial communities from Lake Mendota, WI - 17MAY2012 deep hole epilimnion (SPAdes) | ecosystem: Environmental > Aquatic > Freshwater > Lentic | place: Lake Mendota, Madison...
CTTTTAATTTATTAAAAAATTCATTAAATGTTCTTTGCCTTTCGCCTTCATATCTTACTGAAAGTGCTTCATCACCCATTTGCATAGCTTTTTCAAGAATTTTGTCTTCTTTATCCTGCTTCTCCTTAGCGGCTCTTTCCTTTTTTGCGCTCCAGTTAGCTAGATTCTGGCTTAATTGAGGGCCTAGCTTACCAAACACATCCTTCCCTTGTACATTTAGACCTATAGCGTATCCTAATGATGGTGCTGCCATGATTATAATGTTTTAAGCTTTATTAGGATCTTTTTTATTTAAATCCCACAATTCTGGGGATATAGCCCCTTGCAAAGCGAAGCTAGCTATACCAGAAGTTAAATCACGCTGATATTGATTATTATACTGTATAGCCTGACCTAAATATTGTTCTGTCAAATCCCTATACTGCTGATCGCCAAGTTCACTTCTTGATCGATACTGACCTATACCCATTGCTAACTGATCGGCAGCAGCTAAATCATTTGAACTTTGCGTTCTTTTCATTTGCGCATTAGCGACGGCTACATTATACGAGTTTAAAGCATTGGCGTTTGCTGCAATTGCTTGTAGCGCAGCTGGAGATGATCCTAGCGATGAAGCCCTAGAAAATAATGTAGCATTTTGCCTTGCTTGGGCTTGCTGCATCTGGTTTAATTCAGCCTGGGTAAATCCACTAGGTCTAGCATATCTTCTTAGACGCTCCCTATATGCATCAAGTATTTCCTGAGGAACCGTTAATGATTTTCTTGGACCTAGGGCAGCTAACGCTCTCTCTGCCTTACGTTGATCACGGGAAGCCATATATGCTCCAACCCCTGCTGAGGCTAAGCCTATCCCCGCCATTGCGATTGGTACTGCTAATGGTACTGCCATAATTATATCTTATTATTAAGCAAATATAATAATTATGTGTTCCACAATCTAACCATAGGGTTGAACTTAAGAACAATATTTGTAAGCCGCTGGAAAACACCTGGCTCGTAAAAGAACTTAATCTTTATCCATTGGCCATGCATGAAATCATTATCTAAATTGGTCTGCCCGTTAAGCAACGCATTAGGTATTGGAGCAAAAAACTGCTCAAGCTGCTGTTCGAATTCAGGCCCTTGGATAATAGTATTCTGGCTCTTAGTCGTAAGCTCCAATTTATATGGAGGTATTTCGCTATTACAGATAAGAGCAATATATCTCTTTGTAGTATTTTGATCGATATTAAATACCACCTCTATATACCCATCCTCCTGTTGAACATCTGCATTATATAGATACCATCTCAAAATATCTCCTATGTTATGCTCATATATATATGACTTAGGATCCTTTGGCCTTGGAGAAAGATACGTATCCTTCCATGGCAAGTATATCTTAGGGTGATATGTTTCTTGGAACTGATTAAATCTGTTTTTGTATTCAGAGAATGAAATAGTTCTAATGCTATAATAATTCATATCCTCTGTGGATGGCCTACTAAAATAGTTTTCCCATCCTTGAGTTACCCCAGGCTTTATGCCTAGCGACGACGAATGCTGTGTGGTTACAACATATAGAACAATGGTTTGCTCAAAGTTTATAAAATTAGTTTCGTCAGTTAAATATGTTATGTCTCCAACATTAAATGTAACAGCTATCTGATTGCCAGAAGTCTGAAACCATGCGTAGTCTGGTTCACGGTATGCTCTTACAGTCCAAATGGCTTCACCTAACAACGAGTTCCACACCCCATGCATACCATAATTAAGGGTTGCTGAATCGTAATTCAATAACCATTTAAGGCCATCAGCTGATATAGTCCTAGTCAAGGCTCTATCGGATAATGGAACCGTTCCATCACCGCCAAACCTTATAAACTTTTTTCTAGTCTTGTCATACCAGTAAATTATATCGTTACCTCCTTGAGATTTACCTACGATAACAGACCATTTATTATAGCATCCGTATGATGATATGGTAACACCTGGCCTAGACAATACGCTAGCATCTCCTAGTACAATCTGGCTAGTATCACTCAATTGAAGAGTACCCCTTGTATTGAAGAACTGTCTTTGATACTTGTTAGGCTGCAAGGTGAAAAGTTCACCATTGATATTCTTCATGTCGGATATTTCTCCAAATGAAGCATCTAAATCGGCATAGGATATCAAACCAAAATTCCTGTATTGGTCAACTAGAGATCCTTGAGGCTTTAGATCTGAGTATATAATCCTAGTAGGATATTCATTTCGTTTTATTAACGAAGGATCATTTGACCTATATCCATATGTTAGAGGATATTGATTGTATCCATCATTATATGGGTTCACATCAAAATCTTTTCTTGAAATCCAGTTTGTAAATCCAACAGGATTATCAGCATATGAATATGGGTATATTTTATATGGTTCCTGATTATTAATCAAATGAATATTCTTTTTTGATTGAGCAGTAAACCACAATCCTTGCGTTCTTCTGTCTGCGCTATCTGGGAAATATGAAACAGATGGGGATGCTGTCATTGTGAATGTCTTAGCAAAGACGGTAACGGTCATTGTATCCCCTCCTAGCACATCTACGCTAGTCTGTTTAGAATCGCTATTTATATAAGAACCAGTATATACGTAATTTAATATAGCATCCTCTGAATATTGATTAGGATTATCTCTCTTTATTTGAACATATCTTATGCCACTATCAGGCTGCTGTAATGCAGGAGCTGGAGGCTGCAATTGAAATAATTGATTAGGTATCTGGTTGTTTGTACCCACATCATAAGAAACAATGTATCCTGTCTTATTTGAGAATAGATTGTCAGTTACAATAGTTTGTCCTGGCTGTATACCCAAAAAATATCCTATGTTATAAGTAAATGTTGGAGTGGTTGGGAGATCATAAGTTATAGACCACTGCAACAATCCAGCTGGAATGGGAAGAAAATTATCATTCAAATAAAAATGAATAAGATCACCACCCTGCCCTGAACAGCTTATTGGGCCTCCTGAGTTATTTACTATTGTAACAAATTCATTATTATCAATACTGTCAAATGCCGATAATGTATATTCAACAACGGGCGATCCATTATAAATTATTTTTAAAAACGCAGATGCCAAAGTGATTGGAGTAAATGACGGGATAAAGTTTGCTATTCTTTGAGTTAATTCAAATGTTGGCCCTTGAATAGCATTTGGATCTATAATACCAAGCTGTAGTGGAACAAATCTTTGTTGGTCTCTAGTTAGCACACCATATTTCTTAGCAGCTATATATTGCGTTCCTGATATATCTACATTATTTTCATCATTGCTAGATGACAATGCTGATGATAATATTTTAGTGGTTTGTAACCCTGAGAATGGCACTGATTGTTTTGTAATCCTCATTGAATTGGTTACGTAACCTATATTCTGTAATATTTTAGGTTGGCCATAATTGTATATAGTATCACCTGACCTTAGCTCTTTTACAGACGATTGATCATATGCATTAATAAAATCATCAACAAGATATATTGCTGATGCATTAATAGGTGTAGCATGAGGAGCTAAAGGTGTTTGTATTGTATACAAAGGTTTTTCTACTACATAATTTGATGTAGTGTTTTTCTTATATCTTACAGAATAATCGGCATTCCCTGGCGATAAATAAGAGTATGGATTGTTCTCATTTATATCAAAGCAATTTATTGCTATACCCGATCCTATTATTGTTTCTAGCGCAACATCTAACTCTACCCTAAATATCTCCACCCTTTCTATTAAGTCTGACGCTAAATATCCGTTTATTTTTACTGATTTAAAATCAGGATAATATATTCTAACATAAGGTACTAGATTCTTATCTAGCGTTGCTGGGTCTGTATCTTCGTAAACTAAAGAATAATCAGCAAGTCCAGAAACTCTTTTGCCATCAGAGGATGTGCTGTTTGTATCTATTGTTACATCAAATAACTTTATAACACTTGACTTTACACCGTTTTTTAAAGTTAACCTTGCTCCAAAACGATATGTCTCGTTTATCATGTATCCAGTGTTATAAAACACGTTTGATGGATCCTGATAACCTCCGTAAATAAATGTTTCGGTTAATAACGCTGTATTGATATTAGGTATTACCCTAGTTATTTCCTTCTTCTCTATTGAATAGGTAAACTGTTCTAATAAAGCAGAATAATCATAATCAGATACCTTAAGATTAGATAATAAGTATCTGTTATCTACGATAGCATTATTTTTAGCAGTGGTATAGTAGATGTTTTGTATAGATAGCTCTTCGGGTATAAGATCAATGCCAATTTCTGTACCTGTATGGGTATATATAATTTCATTAGACCCAATTGTAGTAGATAGCGTTGCTATTATACCTAATGGAGATGAAACCTGAACTCCTATATCAAGATATGATATAGCCGCTATTTGTATCTTTTTTATTATATCAGAATTAAAACCACTAATTCTTATTATATTTTTTTTCGATGTTGCAGTCCCCGCTACATCACCCTTTATCTTTTTAGGATTTGATATAGGCTCACTGTAAACAGGTATTGGATTCGATGGCAATGACCAATCTGATGTAGATCCGTCATTGTTTATAGCCCTTACAAAATACCTCATATTACCAGCAGGTAACGCACCGCCAATATCCTGAGACACATAATCTATGTTGAATACCTGCCCTGCTGTGCTATAATGATTTGTCTGTAGATCTATTAAGCCATAATCATAGGTTCCGTAGTCAGGGTAAAGTGCTTCTATCGCCCCATTTTGAATATATGGAGCATCTACGCTATAATAGAAAACCTTTGGTACATTATAATTATCTGTAAAGTATATTGATCTCCTTAATGTAGATATTTCACCCTGGACATCGCATCTATATTTCACCCATAGGTTTAGGTCCTTAGAGCTTAATAGGCTAGTGTACTTCCACTCTTCTTTTGATTCGTTTTTTTGTGCTACGCCTATTTGCCCGTATCCAAAAGGATTTAATGTGGCAATTCCCCCATTTACTGTTTGAGTTTGTGGATCTGTTGAATTATATAGACATACTGCGCCAATGACATTGTTTGCTGGTATTGGAACCAATTGACTTATTACATACAATCCATTAGACTGGTTTGCTAGTATAGATCCTGTTAAACCTGTTACGTACATCTCTTGACCTGCGAACAGGTCATTGATATATTGATATGGGAACAAGAACACTACAAGCTGAGTAAACCCTATAAATGTTGTAGATGTAAGCGGTACATCAATGGGGTCTTTTGTTTTTGTTGATGATATTACAAACAGATCGCCTAGCAGATCGTAGCTACCTATAACCTCTAACTGTCCAGCTCTTGATGTTGACACAGACTCCTGTAAAACATCTAGCTCAATAAACGTACTCCCAACAGACTCTAAAACATAATCATAACAAAACAGTATTGTATTAGGAGTAGGTGTAAGCCTATACTGTGTATATTCAGGGGTATCTTGAAGCAGGGTAACATTCACATTATACCCAGAGTTTGCGAACGCAGTTTCTAGCTGCTGTATAGCAAGCAGTGGTGATGTTATTGTTATGTCAAAAGGCGATGTTGGGTTTAGTAGATTAACTAGATTAGCAACCCTAATTATATACTCAGGCTCAGATGGTCTTGGCTTTGGGAATTTTATTGAATATACCTTATCACTAGCCTGTACCTCCCCTATATCAAAAGCAAACTCATTCCCTTTCCTAGGGGTAATAGCTAGAGACTCCCCTTCTGATGCACTGATATGTTCTATATTCTTAGCATCTGAATAATCACCATTTCTTAAATCCTGTACATGGGAATCCGTATTTAGACCTCCAAAGCTTCTAATCTGTACTGATGGCATTATATAGAGAAGTTTTGATTGTTTATCAAAGCCCTATATATTGAACCTATTTGAGTTCTGTTATTTAGATACTCCCTCTGGAAAGCCTCACCAATGAGATGCCTTCTTTGGGCCATCCATTCTTGTCTATAGGACTCAGATATATTTGGCGGGTATAATTCAAAATATGTTCTAGTGAAGTTCCAGCAGATATACGACCTAACCGCTCTTTCCTGATGCGCATACATGATCATCAGGCAGTCCTCGTCAATATTCCTAGAAAGGTATGTCATCACCGCTTTTGTTGCCTTAACATCTGTATTAAACAACCAATAGCCATTAACTATCTGACCTGTCGATTGAAGGTCTGGATAATTCCTAACTTCTGGATCCTCACATTGACACTGCCTTATAAACTCTTGATTGAAATACATAACATTACTGTTAGCATCCATGGTAGTATCGCCCTCTAGCCTGATTGCTATTGGACGCACAAACCCATTAGGAAGCTCAAACCTGTAATCCTCTATATCAAAACATTCTGTCTGCTTTATGAAGGTGTCTAGCGATCCAGCCTGACTTAAAGCCTCATCTGCTAGCCTATAAAGCATTGCATCGTGTTCAGATGTATGGGCTATTCGTATCTGCTGCTTAGCAGATGCTATAACCGATTTAAGACTTATAGGTGTTGCTATATTCCTTTTCATTTCCTAGGTGCTTGTGCCGCTACAGATGAATCATCAGATGAATTACTTATCTCATCAGGCAACAACGAAAGCATTTGCCTTAGGTCTGTTTGCAATAAATAATCTTTCGCCAATGTGAATATCTCCATGGTAATAGGATAATCATCAAATTGCTCGTTGTATTCTGGGATTAATGTTGGGTTAGTGAATACCCCTGTAACCATTATTCTTTTAGGCAACTGCCCTGGTGTCTTGTTTATCTTTAGCAGATTGAACTCAGGCATATAGATGCAAACAGGGTTCTTAACCGATATTGCATACATTAGGTAATGCTGCATCTGATTAGCAAAGTCCACCTGCGTTGCGGATCTTATATAAGGGGTTTTTCCATCCTCTGACCCTACATAACCTATACCTGAAAATGCTCCATCGGTTTGTATTGTCTTTGAAGGGAAAGCAAATAATGTGTTACAGTTGTCCTCCTGAAAATCACTATTGAATACAAGATATGTCGTCTGATACAGCATGGCTGGTATCACTTTCTTTTGAACGGCATATGTTGTAATGGCCTTCTCTCTAGCAATGTCTAGCAATGCCCCCATAAGCCTGTAGTCGATCCGAACCTCATCGGTAATATTACCTCCAGCGGTTTCAGCCTGTAAAATATCAACGTATTGCCGTCTTGTCATGGGTTAAACATTATTTGCTGATCCGTAGCCTGAGAGTTCTGATAGTCTCTAAATGATATATCGAAGTCTTTAGTTGCTAGATCAATTACGTGATATATAAATTTTTCAGGATAAATACCAGTATAGTCCGTTACGTTATCATTTAGGTCGAAATATGTTACCGTCCTAGAGATATAATCTACCGTTACCTGTAAAGGTGCTACAACTCCAGGCGTATATGGATAAACCTTTAGCTCGTTAAATGACACCTCGTATAAAGGATAGTCCTCTGTCGCTTGCTTAAATGATGATATTTTCTCATCGCTCTTAAGAAACTGGCAATAATTATAGAATACCCTTGATATTTTTTGATTAGGAGATTGAACGAACTGTCCATTACCTGTTGTGGGTCCATTGGCAGTATAAAGACCTACCTTGAATCTCCCATTAACGATTGCGGTATATTCTCCATTTGCCGCTTGATTGCCTTGAACACCGCTTATAGAAAGCGTATCTCCGCTTCTTATATTATTAGGGGTGAAAAGGTTTATTACTATTGGAGTTGCATTTGTAATGTCCTTAATTACAAGGTTGGTTATATCTTTTTTGTACTTGGCCTTGATAGCTAGAACGTGAGATATGTCATTAAGAACTATATCTACGCTATTGTTTACTAGCGAAGCGATGACATTAGTTTTAATTACATCTCTTAGCTCATCGTACTCTCTTTGCTCGTTTAGGTTACGATACTTCTCCTCGATGGCATTGATCAACGCCTTTTTGAAGCGTCTGTTTTTCTTGGCAATATCTTCTACCCCAGAGTATGTTTGGCCAATTTGCTGCGAGAATATTTGATTTATTTCAACGCCTGTCATAGTACAAATGTAATAAAAACAACGTCAAATACAAAGAGCCACTTGCGTGGCTCATTGCAAACACATAAATAAACAATAGGCACTACATACCCATTCTCTTTAATAGGTTATTTTCCGAACTTTTTACGAAGTGCCATAAGGCTTGGTAACTCCTTGTGCTTATAGTCTGCTTTATGATTAACAGATTCTTCAACAACTGGAGCAGCTTCTGCGACTTTTTCCACTTCTTTTTCTTCGATGACTACTGGCTTTTCAATAAGCTCTTCATCATTTGTTTTTTTCTTTGCCATTGGTATTATTACTTGTTTTTAGATTTGTAGATTATATCCGCAGCCTTTAGGTTAGCTGCTGATTTTGTTTTTAGATTTTCTGCCTTTTTTGTTAGCCTTGCAGATCTCTTTGGGGCAGTTGTAGCAAGCTTTTCAGCACGAGCTGCTTTTATTTCTGATCTACGCTCTTGACGCTTACCTCTTTGTTCAATCTTTTCTTCTGGCTTTCTTTTAAACATTGCAACAGTTGCACCCACCATAGGGACTACAACTTTAGCCGCTTTTCCTAAGCCTTTAATAACTTGTTCTCTATAATGCGCCCTCAGTTCTGGAGGAATGGGATTTGGGCCTGGGCCTTTTTTTGTTTTTTTGGTTGCCATGATTATTTAGTTTTTAGTTAGTATTTATTTTTAGTTACAATTCTTCCGTATCCTTTTACTTTTTTCACCGTTTTTTCGGTTGTTCTTCCAGTAATTGGATTGGTATATGTTCTGCTTATGGTTTTCTCCTTGCGTTTAGATTTACCACCAGGTCCGCTTGATTTTTCTTTTACAGTCTGTCTTTCTACAGGATTACCAAGTAAGTTTTTGTATCTACGAGTTTTAACTTCTTTTTTACCCTCTGGAGTCCTTGTATTATGGGATTCTGTAAATGGATTTAAAATTGTTCCTTGACGAAACAATGGCTTCTTCTTAGACATTGGCTTAGTCATTGGTTCAGGATCTGGTGTAGTTTTTTTTACGGTTGGCATGATTATTTAGTTTTATTGGTTGATTATTTATTTAACGGATTTGCAGAGCATCCTTTTTTAAGACAGTTCTTAACCTTAGTCCTTTCACCTTCACCCCTTACTCCAGCATTTTTCTTTAGCTTCGCTCGCTCCCTCTTAGAACCCATCTTATAAAAAAGATTAGTCTTAATATCTTTTTCTTCCATCATTCTATCATAGGTAGTCGTTTTGACTCTTGGCAAAAAACCTTCTTTTCTGTGCCTTACCTTAGTAACAATATCTTCTTTTGGTGATGATGAAGGGCCTCGATATGTCGTGGTAGTTATTTTCTTTCCAAAAAGACCAGGTTTCTTTTCAACGGTCTTTTGCTTTGTAGATCCGTCCTTGTATTTTATATACTTTGATTTTTGGACTTCTCCAGTTTTAGGATTCTTGTAACGAGATGTAGTAATCTCTCTTCGCCCTAATAGCGACTTTCTTGTTTTTGGATCGTTGTTTTTTAGCGTTGCCATATGTTATTTTCTAAATGGTTTAACTTTCTTAGCGATTGATTTTGGCTGTTTAACAAACTGCTTACCTTGCTTAGTGCCTTTTCTTTTAGCTGCTGTTGTAGCTGCGTATTGTGATGGAGTTAATGCCTTGATAGCCTTTTCGGGTAGATAACGCTCTCCTGTTTCTCCTGATGGCTTACCTGACTTAGTTCTCCATTTCTGCTTGGTCCACTTCGCAAGTTTATTAGCGGCTGTCTTTGCGCCTTTGTATTTGCCTCCTGATTTCTTGTAGATAGAAACAGCGAGCTGCATGGAACGTGCGGAATGTTTACCACCCATACGAGCCTTAGCTTGAGCCTTAGCTTTCTCCCAAAGGGCAGGGTTCGATTTCTTTGCAACGCTCATTTTTTTCTGTTAGCTTTTCTTTCAGCTCTATAGTTTTGCATCGCCTCTTTTCTATCTTTACCTTTCTTCCAAGAACCTGCCGAAAGCTTTTGTGCTTTCTTCTCTCTTCTAACAAATATAGCTTCCCCTCTTTTATTGGCTTCTGCGCCAGATTGAGATTGCCAATCACTAGGATTTCTTGACAACTCTTTTCCAGTCTTAGGAGCTACAGTTGGATAAACAGCAAACCTTTTTTTACCTTTTTTATTAGATACTTCTGCATAAGCCATTAAGTGAGAAGTTCTTGTTCCATCAGGATTGTTCATATACATTTGCTCACCTGATTTAGTGGTCCTCATTTTTCTTATAGCAGCCTTTTTAAATAAGGGCGATTTATCCTGTTTTGTCATATTCATTACTTCTTTGTAGATTTTCCGTTATGACCGTTCCTAGATCTGTTTATTGACTTAGGCTCCATAACTAACTCCCTTCTCTTTGTATGAGACGCATCCTTACCATCCTTGTTACCGTATGTCCCAGCCTCCCTATTCTTCTTATTAAGACGAACCCTATATCTCTTTCTTTCTTCGGATGATTGGTACTCCTTATCATAGTCGTAGTCCCTGCCTGTAGATTTGTTATATCTACCTGTTC
>Ga0208855_1000468_pt1 | contig 10577 bp, 7 predicted proteins | sample LakMenEpi17May12_FD_150708 | JGI IMG/M metagenome (GOLD analysis project Ga0208855, IMG submission 150708) | Freshwater microbial communities from Lake Mendota, WI - 17MAY2012 deep hole epilimnion (SPAdes) | ecosystem: Environmental > Aquatic > Freshwater > Lentic | place: Lake Mendota, Madison...
CTACGGAGCAAGGATTACCTTTCCATGCTTCAATTGCCATGGCTAAAAGCGCACTCGAAGGTTTAACCATTTCTTTAGCAGCCGAATTAGCACCAAACATTAGGGTTAACTGTGTTGCGCCTTCTTTAACGAATACACCTTTGGCAAATAAATTGTTAAACACACCTGAAAAGGTAGAAGCATCCGAAAAGCGCAATCCATTGAAAAAGGTAGGCGAACCTGTTGATATAGCCAATGCAATAAGTTTTTTGTTGGAAGAGAAATCAAAGTGGGTTACGGGTCAAGTTATTTCGGTTGATGGCGGTATGGGTAAAATTAAAATATAACTATGTTAAAAACATTTAGTCAACAAGATATTTTAGGTTTTGAACAGAGATACAGAACAACATTTGTTAACTCTTTGGCCGGGTATAAACTCCCTGTTTTAATCGGCACAATCAATACTACGGGAGTTACCAACTTGGCAATTTTTAATTCTTATTTTCACTTAGGTGCTCATCCGCCGTTATTTGGATTGGTGGTGCGACCTGATAGTGTTGAAAGACACACATTAAACAATATAAGACAAACAAAATTGTTTACAGTAAATTTTGTTGATGATACTTTTTTTAAAATGGCACATCAAACGTCCGCTAGATACGAAAATGGAATTTCAGAATTTAAAGAAGTAAATCTTAACGAGGAATATTTTGATGGCCTGAATATCCCATATGTTGAAGAGAGTGCAATAAAAATTGAAGCGCTAAACTTGAGTGAGTTAGAAGTCAAAGAAAATGGCACTATTATTTTAATAAATGAAATTAAACAGGTTACGTTAAAAGAAAATTGCATTTCAAGGGATGGTTACATTGATTTGCCATCACAAAACATTGTCGCGAGTCAAGGCCTTGACGCTTATATGAAAACGGAGTTAATAACCCGACTGTCTTACGCGAAACCGCATAAAGCACCTGATGAAATCTGAAATTAATATAGTTTGGTTTAAACGAGATTTAAGATTAACAGATCATGAACCACTTTTTAATTCCTCTCAATCCGGCTTCCCAAATTTATTAATCTACATTTTTGAACCGTCTCTCATGAATCATGTTGACAGTGATAATAGACATTGGCGGTTTGTCTATCAATCTGTTTTAGATTTAAATGAGCAATTGAAGCCATATCATGCTAAAGTTTATTTTTTTTACAATGAAGCTATAAACGTGTTTACCGAGTTAGATAAATATTATAAAATTAATACGGTTTATTCTCACCTTGAAACAGGTAATAATTTGAGTTACCAAAGAGATAAAGCCATTAAAGCATTATTTGTACAGAAATCAATAACCTGGTTTGAACACCAAACTAATGGCGTGATAAGAGGGTTGAAAGAAAGGACTAATTGGGAAAAGGAATGGAAAACATACATGGAATCAAAAGTAATAACAGTTGACTTTGTGAAGTATCGTTTTTTTCATTTAGAAAATGCATTTCTAAAAAAAAGTTCTGTTGGTCAACTGCAAGAAGATATAACAAATCATCATCCAAATTTTCAAAAGGGAGGCGAACGAATGGCTTGGCGTTACCTTAAGTCTTTTATAGAGGAGCGTCATGTAAACTATAGTAAGCATATTTCTAAACCTTTGTTGAGTCGCAAGGGCTGCAGCCGTCTTTCTCCATATTTGGCTTACGGCAATCTCAGTATTCGTTCGGTATACCAGATAGCCTCTTTAAATTGTCCGCTTTCACCAAATAAAAGAGCAATGGGTAACTTTATATCAAGGTTATATTGGCATTGTCATTTTATTCAAAAATTTGAAAGTGAATGCCGTATCGAGTTCGAAAACATGAATCGAGCTTTTGACAGCTTGTTTAAACCAAAAAACGACACCTATATTAATGCTTGGCAAAATGGCAAAACCGGCGTACCACTTGTAGATGCTTGTATGCGCTGTTTAGTTAACACTGGTTATATTAACTTTAGGATGCGTGCCTTAGTGGTTTCGTTTTTTACATTTAACCTTTGGCAAGACTGGAGACATTTGCACTTTTTGGCAAAGCAGTTTTTAGATTATGAACCCGGTATTCATTATCCTCAGATTCAAATGCAGGCTGGTACCACTGGTATTAATACCATTAGGATTTACAACCCTGTAAAAAATTCACAAGAACACGACAAAGAGGGTTTATTTATTAAACAATGGATACCTGAATTATCAGATGTTCCTGAACCATTTATTCATGAACCATGGCTAATGAATGCATTGGAACAACAAATGTATAATTGTCAATTAGGGACAGACTATCCACTTCCTATTGTTGATCTTGAAGAGAGTAGGAAAAATGCGAGTACCATCGTTTGGAATTATAGAAAGGCCCTTGAAACAAGAAAAGAGAATGAACGATTACTAAAGAAACATGTAAATGCGTCCGCCACTCATCATTTTAAATCAAAAAGAAAAACAAATGAAAAATAAACTACTCATTCTGGTCTTATGTGTTGCAGGGACATTACTTATTGGTGCGTCTGCGGGTATTGCAACGGCTTCTGGCATTAGCAACTGGTATCTAACAATTCAAAAACCTTTTTTTAACCCGCCAAATTATTTGTTTGGTCCGGTTTGGACGGTACTCTATACCATCTTAGGGATAACTTTATATATGATTATTGTAAAAAAAACACCTCAAAGTAAGAAAACGGCTTACCTCTTATTTGGTGCCCAATTAGTTCTTAATTTTTTTTGGAGTTTTATTTTCTTCTCCATGCATAACTTACTTTTTGCCTTTATCGAAATTTTAGTGCTTTGGTTTTTTATTCTACTGATGATACGTTCGTTTTATAAAATTTCAAAAACGGCTGCACTACTAAATATTCCTTATCTCTGCTGGGTCAGTTTCGCTAGTTTGTTAACCGGAACCATTTATTTTATAAACTAATGCATAACATAAAAAAGGAGAATTTACCGCAAAAAATTTGTGTCGTTTGTAAAAGACCATTTAGCTGGAGAAAGAAATGGGAAAAAAACTGGACAGAGGTTAAATACTGTAGCAAAGCATGTAGTAAGTGTAAATGAAAACATTAAGACTAATTCTGGGCGATCAATTAAATTACAATCATTCATGGTTAAGAACAGTGGATGATAATATTACCTATGTTTTGATGGAGGTAAGAGAGGAGACAGATTACACAAAACACCACATACAAAAGGTAATTGGCATTTTTGCAGCCATGTATAATTTTGTCCAATTTTTAAAAAAAAGAAAACATAATGTAATCTACATCCAAATTAACGATAAACTTAATTTCCAAAGTGTTTCAAAAAATATACATTATTTAATAAATGCAGGTGAGTTTAAAAAATTCGAATACCTTCTCCCAGACGAATACAGAGTAGATAGTTATTTAAAAAAGTTATGTGCTCAGTTGAAAATAGAAACTTCAGTAAGTGACACGGAGCATTTTATTTCTTCCAGAGATGAACTGTCAAAAGTATTTGAAGGCAAGAAGAGTTATTTGTTGGAAACATTTTACCGAAAATTAAGAGTCAAAGAGGGTGTATTAATGCAAGGCTCTAAACCATATGGTGGCAAGTGGAATTTTGATGCTTTAAACCGTCAAACCTACAAAGGCGAAGAACGCATACCGCCTTTTCTAAATTTAAAAAACGATTATTCTTCTATCGAAGAAGAGATTCGAAAAGCAAAGATCGCAACAATTGGCCAGGTTGATGCAAAAAACTTTCAATGGCCAACCACACCAATACAGGCACAACAATTAATGGATTATTTTATTAATAAACTCTTGCCTAATTTTGGAAAGTATCAGGACGCCATGCACACGAATAATTGGCATCTTTTTCACAGCAGGCTATCATTTGCATTAAACATTAAATTAGTTTCACCATTAAGTGTTATTAAGCAGGTTGAGAATACTTTTTTAACCGGTAAAACAAAGGCGGATATTGCTCAGGTGGAAGGGTTCATCCGACAAATTTTAGGTTGGAGAGAATACATGCGGGGCATTTATTGGGCACAAATGCCGGGATATTCCAACTTAAATTATTTCGGACATCAAAACAAATTACCCGATTGGTATTGGACGGGCGACACTAAATTAAATTGTCTTAAACATGCTATCAAACAAAGTTTGGAGCACGCATACGCACATCATATTCAACGGTTGATGATTACAGGCAATTTCGCGCTCTTGGCTCAGGTACATCCCAATGAGGTAGATGCCTGGTACCTTGGTATTTACATTGATGCTTTTGAGTGGGTAGAAATTACGAATACAAGAGGTATGAGTCAGTTTGCAGATGGAGGTATGGTAGGAACTAAACCTTATGTTTCCAGTTCAGCGTACATTGATAAAATGAGTAATTATTGCAAAACATGTTATTACGATAAAACCAAGAAGCTTGGTGACAGAGCTTGTCCATTTAATAGTTTATATTGGAATTTTTATGAAACGCACAATCAATTATTAAATAAAAATCCAAGAGTTGGTATGATGCTGAATGTGCTTCACAAAATGGAAAAGCAAACACGCCAAGCCCTGCTTAGGCAAGCAGAATTATATTTAGCTAACATTAATGATTTATAATATGAAATCAACAATTGTTTGGTTTAAAACCGATCTTCGGCTTCACGACAATGAAACACTTATCAAAGCTATTGAGAAAAATTTACCTATAGTGCCGGTTTATTGTTTTGATCTTTCTGATTATAAAAAGTCTGTTTATGGCTTTAACAGAATGGGCAATTACAGATTTAAATTTCTTCTGGAGAGTTTAACTGATTTAAATACAAACCTTCAAAAGCTTGGCTCCGGATTAATTGTAAGAGTTGGTAATCCGGAGGATGAATTAATTAAAGTGGCGCAACAATATAACGCAAAGTATTTGTTTACAAAAAAAGAAGTTGCATACAATGAAATAAAGCTTTTTGAAAAGGTAGAACAGGCACTTTGGAAAATAAATGTTGAGAGTTTTGTATTAAGCACCAGTACGCTTTACCATGCGAATGATCTTCCGTTTTCAATAAAAGATATTCCTGATGTATTTACGAATTTTAGGAAAAAAGTGGAAAAGGAATCAGCGGTAAGAAGGGTGTACGATGCACCAAAACTTGTTCAATCCCCTGCATTAGATAAATTTCAACTACCTACTTATGCTAATTTAGGTTTGGCTGAACCAAAGTTCAATGTTTTAACCGCTGTACCATTTAAGGGTGGCGAAACAGAAGGTTTTAAGCGTTTATCGGATTATCTGGAAGGAACCAGAAATGTATTAAACTACAAGAATACCCGTAACGAACTAATCGGTAAGGACTATTCTTCTAAATTTTCGTTGTGGCTTTCGAACGGTTGTATATCCGCCAGAGAAATTTATTGGTGCTTAAAAAAATTCGAATCACAATTCGGTTCAAACGAATCAACTTATTGGCTTTACTTTGAATTATTGTGGAGAGATTTTTTCAGGTTTATGTTTAAGAAGCACCATCAGAAGTATTTTTCATTGTATGGATTAAAACAGCAGTCTTCAAATTTTCTAAGTCAAACTAATCAGTCTGTTGAATTATCTGATTGGATTAATGCGCAGACAGCAAGTGATTTTGTTAATGCAAACATGATCGAGTTACGAGAAACGGGATTTATGAGTAATCGTGGCAGGCAAATTGTAGCAAGTTATTTGATAAATGATTTAAAAGTGGACTGGCGTTATGGGGCGGCTTATTTTGAGGAACAATTAGTGGATTACGATGTCTGCAGTAATTGGGGTAATTGGGCTTATTTGGCTGGGGTGGGCAATGACCCAAGAAGCAATCGTTATTTTGATACGACCAAACAGGCCGAAACTTATGATAGAAATGGTGATTATAGAAAGCGTTGGTTGAGGGTTTCCTGAGAAAACTAAGTTGATTCTCTATCAATCAAAAAAGCCGTTGCTTTTGGGCTAACGGCTTTTTCTTTACCTATGAAAAAAATTATTTATGAGTTTTTTCGCTGCTTACTGTCAATTTTTTGCGTCCGCGAGCTCTGCGTGCTGCCAATACTCTACGTCCGTTTGGAGTAGCCATACGCTCTCTAAAACCATGTTTGTTTTTACGTTTGCGTTGTGAGGGTTGAAAGGTACGTTTCATTTTTTTATCTGTTAAATGTTAATATCTTTTATTTTTGGGACTGCAAATATAATCACTTTTTGATTAGCTGCCAAATAATTCCCTTTGATTTTCTAATTTTAGCACAAATATTACAATTTTATGACAAAAAAGCCATAAAATACCTTTAATTTTAACCTTTTTATGGCCAAACGTAACCGTGGCGGTTCTAATACCGATGCAGAAGAATTACCAAAAGCAAAACTAAGTTGGAGCAACTTTAAAAAGTCATTTCGTCTTTTTAAGTATCTAAACAAACAAAAATGGATGTTCGTTTTAGGCATGCTTTTTTTGTTTGCTTCAGCCGGAGTTGGTTTACTTTTTCCTATGAAATCAGGTTCATTGTTGGGAATGTTTGGAGATAGTGCCGGAAGTATTGATGAAAAAATTAGTAAACTAACCAGTGTCGGGGGCATGCTCTTGTTAATTTTGGCGGCGCAAGGGGTGATAAGTTTTTTTAGGGTGTTTTTTTTCGCACGCGTAACGGAAAGTATTTTAGAGGGTCTGCGGAATGACACGTTTAGTCGTTTGATTCAAATGCCAATGAGCTTTTTTAGTAAAAATCAATCGGCAGAGCTTAGTAGCCGGATCGCAACTGATGTAAATGTAATTTCAGATGCCTTTACGGTTAATATAGCTGAAATCATTCGTCAAACCATTGTGGGTATAGGCGGCCTGATACTAATGATTACAAGAGTAGATTGGTTTATTGCTAAATGGTTCGTCATCATTATTCCTCCTTTAACCATTGTTGCCATTTTATTTGCCAAACGTATCAGAAAGTACTCCAAAGAATTGCAAGACAAAATAGCTGCTGCCAATGTAGTTGTGGCGGAAGCGCTTACAGGGATTAGTAGTGTAAAAACCTACACAAGCGAGGCTAAGGAAATTAGCCGCTTTCAAACCCGTACTTCGCAAATCAAAAGTATTGGTCTCAAATACGGTTTATTTAGAGGTGTTTTTTTCACGTTTGTTGTAACGTTTATTTTCGGCACTGTATTTTTTATTTTATTTAAAATGATTGAGGCTAAAATTAACGGACAAATAACAGCCGAAGAGTTTGGTGAATTCATGATGCTTTCGTTGTTTGTAAGCGCTTCTTTAGGAGGTTTACCCGACCAAATTGCAGGTTTACAAAAGGCATTGGGGGCAACAGACAGAGTGTTTGAAATTATTGACGGAGAAATAGAATCCGTTAATCTATCGTATCAAAAGTCAACTCATACCCAACCACCATCACTCATTGAATTTAGAAACGTGAGTTTTAATTACCCAACTCGGCCAGACTTCAACGTGCTAAAGGATGTAAGTTTTATTGCCAATCCAGGAGAGACCGTGGCCTTGGTTGGTAGCAGTGGTTCCGGTAAAAGCACCATCGCCTCATTACTTTTGAGATTTTATGATCCTAATTCAGGCAGTATTTTAATTAACAGTAAGGATACAAAAAACCTTGATTTAACTGAAATGCGTGAGAAAATAGCTTTAGTGCCGCAGGATGTTGTTCTTTTTGCAGGAAGTATTAAGGAGAATATTGGCTACGGTAAGCCAAATGCAACTGATGAGGAAATTATTGCAGCTGCGAAACAAGCCAATGCTTTCGATTTTGTGAATTCATTTCCTGATAAATTTGATACTTTAGTTGGGGAGCGCGGAATTCAACTTTCGGGCGGCCAGCGTCAGCGAATAGCAATTGCAAGAGCCGTACTTAAAAATCCTAGTATCTTGATTTTAGATGAGGCAACAAGCAGCTTGGATAGCGAAAGTGAACATCTTGTGCAAGAAGCTTTAGATAAGCTAATGAAAGGACGAACCAGTATTGTAATAGCCCACCGTTTGGCAACTATCCGTAATGCTGATAAAATCGTTGTTCTACAAAAAGGGGAAATAAAAGAATCGGGTACACATCAGGAGCTAATGAAAGTTGAAAATGGCTTTTATCAAAAATTGAGTAAAATGCAGTTCGAGCTCAATTAGTTGATTCTTAAAATTCACTTTTTTTATAGTTTTAACGGTATACTATAATCAATTAAATATTATTTTTAGCCCTTTATGATGAAACAACTATTATTCTCAGCCATCTTATTAGCGTCTATGAGTGCCTGTAAGCCTGGTAAAAAAACTCAGACCACAACTAATCAGTCAACAGTATCTAATGACAAATCTGTTACAACTGCTACTTCGGTGCCCGAAATTCATATTGACATGGATACTATCACTGTATCATCTAAAACTGCCACCGCTGAACAAGAAGTTTATAGAGCAAGTAATACGATTACAAACGATTTGATTCATACTAAATTGGAAGTTAGTTTTGATTGGACAAAAAGTTACATGTATGGCAAGGCTACTATTAATCTTAAGCCTCATTTTTATCCTACCAATAAATTGTATTTAGATGCACGTGGGATGGAATTGAAGGAAGTAAGCATTGTTAAAGATGAACTTTTGAAAACAGCCAAACCAAATACTACTGGTGTTACTGGTAATAGAAAAAATCTTGATTATAAGTATGAAAATGATAGTATCAAAATTACACTTGATAAAGTATACACTAGAAACGAAACCTACACAATTTATATTGATTATATTTCTAAACCAAATGAATTAAAAAGCGGAGGTAGTGCTGCCATCATGAGCGATAAGGGGTTATATTTCGTAAACCCTAAAGGAGAGGATTTTTTAAAAATGCCACAAATCTGGACGCAAGGCGAAACTCAAGCCAGTTCAGTTTGGTTTCCTACCATTGATAGTCCAAATCAAAAAATGACGCAGGAAATTTACATGACAGTAAAGGATAATCTAGCTACACTATCTAACGGTATACTGGTTAACACAAAAAAGAATGCCGATGGAACCAAAACCGATTATTGGAAAATGGATTTGCTTCATGCGCCGTATTTAGCCATGATGGGTATAGGTGAGTTTAAAAGAGTAGTTGATCAACCATGGAAGGGAAAAGAAATTAGTTACTATGTTGAAAAAGAATATGAACCTCATGCCAAGGCCATTTTTGGTGATACCAAGGAGATGATAGATTTTTACAGCAAAACTTTAGGCGTAGATTATCCTTGGCAAAAATATGCACAAATTAGTGTGCGTGACTATGTAAGTGGCGCCATGGAAAATACAAGCGCAACTTTGCATGGTGATTTTGTAGCCTATCAAACTACCAGAGATACCATCGATTATAAAAAAGGCTCTTCTACAATCGCCCATGAATTATTTCACCAGTGGTTTGGAGACTATGTAACCTGCGAAAGCTGGAGTAATTTACCATTAAATGAAAGTTTTGCTACCTATGGTGAATATTTATGGATTGAGCACAAAGAGGGCAGAGACGCTGCAGATTTCCACCATTTAGGAAGCCGACGCTCCTATCTTGCAAGTTCTGAACAGAAGGAAGTACATTTAATTCGCTTTAAATACAAAGACAAAGAAGAAATGTTTGATGGTTTTAGCTACGCAAAAGGCGGACAAATATTACACATGTTGCGCAAAGTGCTTGGCGATGATGCTTTTTTTGCAGGATTAAAAAATTATCTGAGCACTAATAAATTTAAAGCAGCGGAAATACACCATTTACGCTTGGCATTTGAAGAAACAACAGGACAAGATTTAAACTGGTTTTTTAATGAATGGTTTTTAGCTTCGGGCCGCCCTAAACTTAGTGTGAAAAAAGAGTTTGATGCAGCTACGTCTACTTTGAAACTAACAATTATTCAAAAACAAAATTTAAAGGAAGTGCCTTTGTATATTATGCCTTTAGATATTGACATTTACATAAATGGTACAAAACAGAGAACGCGTGTTTGGATGAGAAATGAAAAGGATGTTTACAATTTATCTTGCTCAGCTAAACCGGATTGGGTTAACATTGATGGTGAGCGAAGTTTATTGGCAGATATTGATTTTGAAAAATCAAAAGAAGAATTAATGGCGCAATATAAAACCGGTGCCCTGTATGGCGATCGTATAGAAGCCTTAAAAGCTTTGGAAAAAAATATCGCTGAACCTGAAGTAAAGAATTTATTTATGGATGTAGCGCAGAAGGATAAATTTTTTGAATTACGTAGTTACGCTTTACAGAAGTTAAAAGTGATGAATGATAAGTCTGAATTAAAAAAATTATTGTTGACTGTTTATGCAAACGATTCTAAAACGCTTGTGAAAGCTGATGCGTTGTCACTATTAAACGAACAATTTAATGCAGATGCAGATGTGTTTGATTTAAACAACAAAGCATTATCTAATCTGAGTTATGCAGTTGTGATAGAAGGCTTGATGGGTATCAATAAAAAAGACTCAAAATTAGCGGTTGAAAAAGCAAAGTCACTAGAAAACGAATATAGTTCACGAGTATTAAACACCATAGCAGTTATTTATGCGGCTAACCCAAATGACAACCAAAGTAGTTTTTTCAGAAATGGTTTTAAATATAT
>Ga0208855_1000475_pt1 | contig 10535 bp, 10 predicted proteins | sample LakMenEpi17May12_FD_150708 | JGI IMG/M metagenome (GOLD analysis project Ga0208855, IMG submission 150708) | Freshwater microbial communities from Lake Mendota, WI - 17MAY2012 deep hole epilimnion (SPAdes) | ecosystem: Environmental > Aquatic > Freshwater > Lentic | place: Lake Mendota, Madison...
ATGGCCCGATTGCACTAATTGATCAGGGAACACCGGTTATTGCAATTCTTCCAGCAGGACATGAGCATGCACTTGATGAAAAGATGCTTAGCAATATTCAAGAAGTTAAAGCTCGTGGAGCTCGCGTGATCGTCATTGCCGAAGAAGGCGCACATGTTGAAGGCGCTGAACACATTATTCGTATTCCTATTGCCCCTGCTTTGTTTCAGCCAGTTCTAGCAACGGTTCCATTGCAAGTATTTGCTTACGAAATGGCGGTCGTACGTGGCAATGATGTTGATCAACCTAGAAACTTGGCAAAATCTGTAACGGTTGAATAATGGAAAAGTTAGCACAAAACCGTCGACGTCAGATGGACAGAGCTCTTCGCTGGTCCCTACTTCTGTTTGTTGGCTTTTTAGTTGTCACACAACAAGTACTTACTAATGGCCCTCTCGTTGCTTACGACAAAGAGATTAATAGCCAACCTAAGCCTCAATTTGAAGGTCTTGCCGGATTCATTCTTAGACGACTTGATGATTTAGGACTTCGCAGTTTAACTGCAACTGTGTTGTTAATTGCAGCATCATTTATTGCATATAAGTTTAAAACTTGGCGTCCACTTAATTTAGCGATGATTTCACTTCTTTCACTTAATGTGGTGGTCGGTTCATTCAAAATTGTTTTAGGTCGCACAAAGCCTCGAGATGGTTTTGATTTACTGCATGCTGGTGGAATGTCATATCCAAGTGGACATGCTTCCAATGCGGTTTTGTCGTGGGGAATCCTGGCGTATTTGATCTATCGATATGCAAAGGTTGATCGTTATCAAGGTCGTTTAGCTAGTGCGGGTGTTGTCCTGATCAGCCTTACGGTTTGTGTAGTTTCATTGATTCGACATACGCATTGGTTTAGCGATTTATTGGGCGGCCTTTTTGTGGGTAGCGCCTTGCTTGTCGCGGTAATTGCTATCGATAGGTATGTTCCCTCGAAAAGTCAGTTGCACTAGACTCCTGCAATGTTTGATCGAGCTGAAGCACGCGTTGATCTTGATCGCATCAAGTCAAACATCAAACACCTAAAGGGTTTTTCAAATACTCCTGTAATGGCCGTCGTTAAGGCAGATGCTTACGGGCATGGGTTAGTCCCAGTGGCTAAAGCTGCGCTAGATGCAGGAGCATCCTCATTAGGAGTTGCTCTACTTGAAGAAGCAATCACTTTGCGCGAGGCTGGAATTACTGCTCCAATTCTTGCTTGGTTAGTTCCACCTGGTTCCGACTACAAGTTAGCTGTCGATAATCAAATTGAGTTAGCAGCATCTTCAATAAAGGCACTTGAAGAAATTGGAGCGGTGAAATCTGAGTTCCGACCAAGAGTGCATTTAGAGGTAGATACCGGAATGACGCGTGGTGGATTCCTGGGCGAGTGGGGAAAGATCGATGGCCACCATGTAGCAAATTTAGATGTAGTTGGAATTTTCTCTCATTTTGCACGAGCGGATGAGCCAGGAGAAAAACAGAATGAAGTTCAGTTAAATCGATTTAAAGAGATGGTTGCAACTGTCGAATCATTTGGTTACACCAACATTGTTCGTCATCTTTCAAACTCTGCAGCAACACTTAAAGATGAAGAGTCACGATTTGACATGGTCAGAGCTGGAATTGCAATGTATGGCCTGTCGCCAGATGTAAAAACTTTGGGAGACAGTGCATCTCTTGGACTAAAGCCAGCGATGCAACTTCGAGCTAAATTGCATTTGGTAAAGACCGTTCCAGCAAATTCACCTGTTGGATATGGCGCAACTGCCTTTACCGCTGCTGAGACAAAACTGGGAGTTGTTGCCATGGGTTATGCCGATGGAATTCCGCGAATTGCACAAGGTGCGGGTGTCTTTGTTGATGGAAAACGCGCACCAATTATTGGCAGAGTTTCTATGGATCAATTCGTGGTGGATCTGGGGGCTGATTCCAAGGCAGCCACGGGTGATTGGGTGACTGTTTTTGGAGATGGTTCCAGGGGTGAATACACCGCAGATGACTGGGGAGCAGCAAGTTCGAGCATTAACTATGAAATAGTTACACGAATCGGCCCTCGTGTGCCTAGAATCTACGCACATCATGTCTACTAATACTGCAGCGCTGCAAGTCGAACGAGTTAATGTCTCCTTCGGCGGACTTCGGGCACTCAATGATGTCTATTTAGAGGTCGCAAAAAATGAAGTAGTTGGATTAATTGGTCCTAACGGTGCCGGCAAGACAACTTTGTTTAATGCATTGTGCGGTTTAGTAACTCCAGATTCAGGCGAACTTCATCTCAATGGTAAGAAGAGTGATTTCCCCAAGCCTCATGAGTTAGTTGATTTAGGTATTGCACGCACACTTCAAGGTGTTGGTTTGTTTGGAGACTTGACCGTTTTAGAAAATGTAATGATCGGTGCTCAGCACCTTGCAACTACTGGATTGATTTCTGCAGCTCTAGGTCGCAATAGAAAAGATGAAAATCAAATTCGCGACAAAGCTCGGGTTGCATTAGAGCGCGTCTATGCCGGTGGTATCGCACATCGCCGCGCAGACACTTTGTCGTACCCGGACACAAAACGTGTAGCGATCGCGCGCGCATTAGTTAGTGAGCCAACAATTTTGATGCTTGATGAACCGGCAGGTGGTCTAGGTACGCAAGACATCGAATGGATGAATGCACTGATTAAGAATTTAAGTGTCGATATGTCTGTGCTTCTAGTAGAACACCACATGGATGTTGTTATGTCTGTGTGTAGCAAGTTATACGTTTTGAACTTTGGCGAAGTAATTGCCAGCGGTGACGCCGAAACCGTTCGTCGTGATCCAGCTGTTATGGCTGCTTATCTTGGAACAGGAAGCAACCATGTCGCTTAATGTTTCTAACTTAACTGTGCATCACGGAGCAATTTGTGCCGTCAACCAAGTTTCTTTAGCCGTACCAACTGGCAAGTTAGCTGCAATCATTGGTTCAAATGGGGCAGGAAAAACAACCCTGCTACGGGCTTTATCTGGACTGAACAAGCCAACCCACGGTGTAGTCAATTGGATGGGCGAAACAATTACAGGTACACGGCCTGAAAAGTTAGTTCGAATGGGAATTTCACATGTGTCAGAAGGCAAGTCTGTAATCCCTGAATTAACTGTTAAAGAAAATCTTGAACTTGGTGCGATTTGGCGCAAAGATGGCAAAGAGATGAAAGAGTCTCTCAACCAAGTAGTCGACATCTTTCCTCGTTTAGGCGAGCGAATTAGTCAGCGTTCCGACACCTTATCTGGCGGAGAACGTCAGATGCTTGCTATCGGCCGCGCAATTATGTCCAAGCCAAAACTGCTTTTACTCGATGAACCTTCTTTAGGTCTGGCTCCACTTGTTGTTGAACAGATCTTTCAAACGATTAAAGATTTGACTACACAAATGAGATTAACGGTTTTACTTGTTGAACAAAATGCGATGGGTGCACTAAAGATTGCCGACCTTGGAATTGTTTTGAATTTAGGAAAAGTAGTTGCGGTAAATCATGCACAAGCATTGATGGATGACCCAGCAGTACGCGCTGCATATTTGGGGTACTAAAAATGCAACTACTTAACACGCTTCTCATCGGCATCACTGCCGGATCAATTTATGCATTAATGGCAATTGCATTTGTTTTGGTGTGGCGCAGTACTAGGGTCGTTAACTTTGCCCAGGCTGGCATGGCGCTCTTAGCTACTTACTTTGGCTATGAAGCAGTCTCTCGTATTGGCTCTTTCTGGGTTGCACTTCCCGTTGCCATGATCGGTGGAGCGTTGTTTGCTGCACTTGTTGAATTAATTCTCATGCGTTCACTTGTTAAACACGCATCATCTGGCCCAATTGCAGGTGTAGCACCGATTATTGCCACGCTTGGTTTACTGGGTGTTATTCGCGCAGTTATCAGCATGATCTGGGGTGGTCAGGACCTTCGAATCGTTGCCCCGGTATCAAATATTGGTTTTACAATTAATGGTTCCACACTGGTGTTCTCACCGCTGAAGCTTTTAATTCTGGTGATTGTCCTTATTTTGTTGATTCTTTTATCGATTCTGTTCCAAAAGACAAACCTTGGTTTGGCCCTGCGCGCATCAGCCCATGCCCCTGAAATTGCACGCCTTTCAGGAATCAGAGTTGATGCAGTTCGCACTTTGGGTTGGGCGCTAGCAGGTGCGGCAGGAGCAGTTGCTGGACTCTTCCAAACCGTTAATGGAAATGGAACTTTTTCTCCAGATTCAATTGAGTTTTCATTACTTCTAGTCTCAGGGTTTATCGCGGCAGTAATCGGTGGACTTGATAGCTTGCTTGGCGCGGTTCTTGGTGGCTTGTTCCTTGGAATCACCATCTCATTTGTTTTGATGTACATCAGCAGCGGTCTTTTCTTTATTGCGCCATTCATCGTTTTGTTAACTGTCTTGTTTGTCCGCCCTCAGGGAATCATCGGAGTGAAGGCGAGTCGACGTGCTTAAGAAAAAAGATTCACATAAGACGAAGAAAGAAAGTACGCACCTAGTGCTGTTTATTCTTGGTGGAGTTGTTCTTTACTTTCTCAGTGGCTGGGTAGATGAACTTCGTGTGTACCAAGGTGCGTCCATCGCAGTTTATGTCATCGCAATTTCTTCGATTATTTTATTGACAGGTTATTCAGGCCAAGTTTCATTAGGCCACGGAGCTTTGATGGCACTCGGTGCTTATGCTGCAGCGGTTTTGCGAATTGAATTCAACCTGCCGATCATTTTATGTTTTGTGGCTGCAGTTTTCGCTGCAGCTATAGGTGGTGCATTGTTGGGAGCCGCAGCCGCGCGCCTATCTGGACCATATTTAGCAGGAACAACTTTGGCACTTGCGATTGGCCTGCCATCACTTGCTAATCAATTTACTGTCTTAGGCGGAGAACAAGGATTAATTTTTGATGTGGGATTTCCTCCTCTTTCTCTTGGAGAAGATTTCACCCAGTACAAGTGGTTCTTTTGGATTGCAGCGTTGGCTGCCTTGATTTCAACATGGACCGTTAGAAATGTTTTGAATTCGCGTTATGGTCGTTCTTGGAGAGCGGGCCGGGGTCACGAAGTTGCAGCCCAACTTGCTGGAATAAACACAGCTCGTTCCAAGGTTTTAGCTTTCACAATCAGTGCAGGAATTGCAGGGCTTGCCGGGGCACTACTTGCCATGACGATTGGCACTGTTTCCCCTAGCGCTTTCCCACTGTCACTCTCATTTGCAGTCCTGACTGGGGCGGTCCTAGCCGGAATAACAACCCTTGGCGGGGTGATTCTTGGCGCTTTCGTACTAGTGATTATTCCTGAAATTGCTGATGTAATTGCCCACAGGCTTGGGACCTCAGAGAGCGTGACGACAAATCTTCCGGGATTAATCGTGAGCGGGCTCCTGATCCTGACCGTTCTATTCGTACCAAACGGGCCAGTCGAGCAACATCGCGCTCGAAAGGCTAAACATGAAGCGTTACTGGGTAGTACTCACAAGTAAATGCAGTAATCTCGGTCCAAACCCTCGATGGAAGGAAACACATGAAAGCACTTAACCGTCGCAAGCTGTTTACAGCTTCAGCGGTACTGGCGATCGTTGGATTAGTTGCAACAGCTATTCCTGCGCAAGCAAAAGAGGTCGGAGTCAGCTCAACAGAGATCAAACTCGGAATGACTCTTCCTCTAACTGGTACAGCATCACTTGGTTACAACAAGATTCCAGGTGCAGCAAAGGCTTACTTTGATTACCTCAATGCAAATGGTGGAATCAACGGACGTAAGGTCACCTTGGTTGTTAAGGATGATCGTTATGTTCCAACTGAAGCAGTTGCAAAGACAAATGAGCTAATCCTTAAGGATAAGGTCATGGCGCTTCTTGCACCTCTCGGTACTGCAAATGTGAAAGCGGTTGCTTCATCTGTTAACCCAGGTCGCCGCGGAATCCCTGTTCTTTTTGTAAACACAGGATTTAGTGGATTCGCAGACAAGAAGAAGTACCCAACTACATACACAGTTCTTCCTTCCTACATCATGGAAGCAAAGATCATGGGTCAGTACATCAAGGAAAACTTTGCTGGTAAGAAGATTGGTCTTCTATACCAGGATGATGACTTTGGAACAGATGCACTTGCAGGCTTCAAGACCGCTGGAGTTAACTTCGCGGTTCGCGTGCCTTACGCATCAGGTTCACAATCAGCAACTGCAGCAGCAGGCTGGATCACACGCTTTAAGGCCGCTGAAGTAGATGTAGTAATTCTCTTCGGTGTTTCTTCTGCAACATCAGCGATGCTCGGAACTGCAGCTCAACTTCGCTATGCACCACAGTGGATGCTTGGCTCAGTTGGTGGAGATGCAACAACAATTAGAGCGACTGGTGTACCACCTGCCGTACTAAATGGTGCAATTGGATTCTCACCAGTTCCAGCGACAACAGATATGAAGGATGAGTACGTCAAGTTCTTCTCTGATATCTACGCAAAGGCTGTACCGGGATCACCTTTCGATCTCAACGTTCTTCTTGGAATGAACACAGCGTTCATGACTGCTCAGGCACTCAAGGCAGCTGGTCCAAGCCCAACACGTAAGTCACTGATTAATGCGATCAATACAAAGGGTGCAACATTTGCAAACTCTGCATTGGTACCTGCTGGGTATTCTCGTACTAGCCAAGTTGGTTTGACCGGATACTGGGTTGGAAAGTACTCAGCAACTGGTGATCTAGCTCCAATTGGTGGTTCATACGTTGCTTACACAACCGATTCAGGATCTGGCGCAGTTGTTAAGTCAACATACGTACGTCCTGCAATGCCAGCGAAGGGATTACCAAACTAATGAAGAAAGTAAGAATTCTCTCGCTTCTTTCAGTTGCAGCACTTGCAACAACAGTTCTAGTCGCAGCACCTACAGTTGCTAACGCAACTCCAGCGTGCGATGGCAAAAGCCCAATCCAGACATGCGTTGGCGTGACATCAGATGGCGCACCGTACGCAATGCAGGTTCCAGCAAACTTCAACGGAACTGTTGCGCTGTACTCACACGGATATCGTTACAACGTTGATATCCCTTCAGCAATTCCTCTGATTGGTGGTTACAAGGTAACCAACACACCAGAGCCAGTTCCTGGTGGAAACGCTGCCGTTGCGCAGTACTTCTTTAGCCAAGGAGTTGCAATTGTTGGTTCAGGTTTTGCTCGTCAAGGGTGGAATCCAGATTCAGCAATCAAGACAAATGTTGAGCTAATTGGCACATTCAAGAAGCAGTTCCCAAAGACAAATAAAGTTGTTGCTTGGGGAGCTTCTCTTGGTGGCGTAATTACTCAGGGTCTTGCTGAGAAGTATCCAAACTTGATCGATGCAGCTGCACCTTTGTGTATGGCTGACAACATCGCACCACAGCTCACAATGGCTGGAGACTTCCTATGGGGAGTAAAGGTTCTCTTTGATCCATCAATTAAGGCTGGAAATTACTCACCAGGTGCAGCCGGAGTTGCAGAGTCATACGCTGATCTAGGCAAGGTGTTCACTGTTATGGGCAAGTTGCAAGCAGCGCTCGCAACTGGTGCATGGCCAGATACTTCATCTGCAACCGGTAAGGCTTTGCAAGCTGCAGGAGTTCCATCACGAAGTGCATTGTTGCTTCTTGGCCTCATGGCTGGAGTTCCAACACAGTCTGCTCACTTTGACTCAATCTCAGGTCCTGAGGGTCCGTTGAAGCTGACATTCCCATTGGCTCTAAGCCCAGCACTTGCAATCCTTGAAAATGGAACAAATGCTGCAGCACTTGGTGTTCTTGCAACACAAGATGTTGAGAACCAAGCAGGCGGAGCAATCTTTGATAACACAAAGACTGATTACGCAGCACGTATTGACGGCGAAAGAGTTATCTTCAACGCCGCTCTATCAGGTAACACTGTTATCGATGCGCTTCTTGCAGCGTTGTCACCTGCTAACCCAGGTGCACCACGTGCAACTGCAAATCCAGCAGCTGTTGCAAAGATGAACGCTCTTCACATCAACACTGGAAAGATCAATGTTCCAACCATTTTGATGGTCGGAGTTGCTGATCCAATTACTCCAGCAGGTGCTTCACAGCGCCTAGTTGATCTCTATGCAGAGCAGTACGCAGCTGAAAAGGCTGCTGCTCGCAAGGCATACAAGTCATCTCGTGCTTACACCAACCCTACTAACAAGCTTTTGATGCTGTGGAACGTAACTCCAGGCAGCTATACAAAGTTTGATGCAGCAGGATCACCAATCACTTCGACTCCAGCAGCGCAAGGAACAAATCACTGTAACTTCTCAACCGCACAATGGTTGCTAGTTGCACGTACTTTGGTTCAGACAGCAAATACAGGCAAGCTACCAACTGGTGGCGCTCTGTACACAGCTGTTCGCAAGGCTGGAAACCTCTCAATGGATAAGGAAATCAGCGTTCCATTGTTGAAGTACTACACAGATAATCAGTAATCAAGGGTGAATAGAAAGCGGGGCCAGATTTATCTGGCCCCGCTTTCCTTTACTCTAAGACAGTGATCACTATCGCCACACCTGAAGCAATGCATCAACTTGGGCTTCAGATTTCAACACATCTGCGTGCCGGCGATTTAATTCTAGTAAATGGCCCGTTAGGCGCAGGAAAAACCGTTCTCGCTCAAGGTGTTGGCGCAGGCCTTGGAGTCACAGGTATAACTTCTCCAACCTTTGTAATTTCTCGGGTACATAAAGCCGCTATCCCGTTTATCCATGTTGATGCTTATCGTTTAGTGGATTCTGAAAATCCAAATCTTTACTTAGATGATTTAGATCTAGATATTGCTAACTCGATTACATTGATCGAATGGGGCGGTTCCGAATCTGCACGCCTCAGTGAAGATCGTCTTGAGATTTCCATTGATCGAAGCAGCGATGAACGCACCGTAGAAATCAAAGCTATCGGGCCACGTTGGGCAGGGTTTTCACTATGAGTAAGACCTTGGCAATTGATACTTCGACATCACGTACTTCTGTAGCAATAATCGAAGATTCTAAAGTTCTGTACAACGGCTTTCGAGATGGAGCTACTGCGCACGGACCTTCATTACCGGCTTTAGTTCAAGAAGCATTGGCCGTAAGTGATGTGGATGAGGTTGTTGTCGGAATGGGTCCAGGACCATTTACTGGTCTGCGAGTAGGAATCGCTTTTGCGCAAAGTTTTGCGGTAGCCCGCGAAATTCCAGTGCGTGGTGTTTGCTCATTGGATGCAATTGCTGCTCAGATCCACGAAGAGGATTTCATCATTACCGTTGATGCACGTCGCAAAGAGGTTTACTGGGCACGCTATACAAATGGGGTCCGAGTCACAGATCCTGCAGTTAACTTTCCTGCAGATGTAACAGGGGCAGTAATTCATGCAGATCTTTTCCCAGAAATGGTTTCACTGGTCAATTTGCAAGGCAACATAGCCGAACCAATTTATTTGCGCAGACCAGATGCTGTAGCAACGGCGGACAGATGATTACCTATCGCGTAGCTAATGCTTTTGATCTTGCAGTATTTGTCTCGTTAGACAAAAAATTATTTCCATATTCACCATGGTCTGCATCCCAATACAAAGAAGAGTTTTCTTCGCCAACGCGTCACTTTGTCGTCGCGCTAGATGATGCGCAAAGCATCATCGGATATGCAGGAGTTTTTGCACCAGGGGGTGCCGAAGCCGATGTGCTTACGGTGGGAGTAATTCCAAGCCAGCGCGGAAAAGGGATTGCTCGCCAGTTAATGGCCTTGATTACTGATTGGGCTAAGCAACAAGGTTCCATTGCCATGATGCTCGAAGTAAAGGTGGATAACACCGAAGCTATTGGGCTTTATGAATCTTTGGGTTACTCAAAACTCAATGTCCGCAAGGATTACTTTGGTGCGGGTTTAGATGCGCTAGTTATGCGATTGGATCTGCCATGAGCGAACCAATTGTTTTAGGTATCGAAACTTCATGTGATGAAACCGCGGTTGGCATTGTTCGTGGCCGAACTTTACTTGCCAATGTCATTGCATCAAGTGTCGAAGAGCATGCACGATTTGGGGGAGTTGTTCCTGAGATTGCTAGCCGTGCACACCTTGAGGCGATGATTCCAACTTTGCACCAAGCCCTAAGGGATTCCAAGATTTCACTAAAGGATATAGACGCGGTTGCAGTTACTGGTGGACCTGGATTAGTTGGCGCGCTACTTGTTGGTGTTGGTTCTGCAGCAGGTCTGGCTCTGGGTTTAAACAAACCAATTTATGCCGTTAACCATTTAGCGGCACATGTCAGTGTTGATTACTTAACTCATGACAAACCACTTGATCCAACCATTGCATTGTTGGTAAGTGGAGGCCACTCGTCATTGCTACAAGTTGATGACATCACCGGGTCAATTACAAAACTTGGTGAAACCATGGATGATGCAGCTGGCGAAGCTTTCGACAAAATCGCTCGTGTCATGAAATTAGGTTTTCCTGGTGGTCCAGCAATTGATAAGTTAGCCAAAGATGGCAGTGCGAGCGCGATCGATTTTCCTCG